>JAEEGL010544962.1_pt1 | contig 11682 bp, 12 predicted proteins | sample 9134231 | NCBI WGS metagenome assembly JAEEGL01 (sample SAMN16246548, study PRJNA631951) | gut metagenome | biome: gut microbiome; feature: rumen; material: fiber-attached | host: Bos | place: Iran: Karaj | collected 2018-10 | reverse complement strand
CGACGAAGAACCGGTTCCGGACAAAGTGATGCTTAAAATATCCGATTCGTCTTTTGAGATGACAAGAAAAGGATTGCTCACTTCAAATTTCATTTATGAGAAAGAAACCGCGCATAAGTCCGATTACGTTACACCTTTCGGAATATTTAAGATGAGTGTTTTCACAAAAGATCTTTCGGTATCGGTGACCGAAGAAAAAATAAATCTCCATGCCGTATATGACATGGAGATCAATGACGAATTTGCCGGTGAAAATGAAACCACTATAGAGATCACCGTTATTTAACGCTCTTTGCGCCTGCCTTTTCCTGCATCTTCTCAACCCAGGCTTTGAAACCTTTCTTGGGTGCGGCTGCGGTTGAGGTCTTTCCGTGAAGTCCTTTGACTTCGGTAATGTAAATACCGCTTATTACGGCTTTTACTTCCTTCTTTACGGGAACGGAATCAAATATCTTATCATCACAGACAAGACTCATTATCTGAGGACCGACCTTGGCTTTAACGATGGGAAGCTTGGCTCTTCTCATAAGCTTGGGAGCCTGATCGATGACCGCCTGAGGAAGTCCCGCTTCGTTAAGTCTCATTTTCTTCTTATCGATTATAAGCATTGAAACCGACTGCTTGTAAGCTTCCATCTGAGCTTCCTGCTCAGCCTGACGCTTCTGCGCCTTCTTTCCAAGGAAATATAAAACCACTACCAAAGCTATCGAAACAGCCAGTACTATTATTGTTACTATCCACGCTGTAGGCATGTGAATAACCTCCTTAACCAATCTCGCATGAATATGGGATTTCCCCCAATCATACGCACGAAAAAGTATAGCATTTATTCATTTTGCGGGCAAGAACCTTTTTTGTTCTTAATAGATCTTTTATATCTTCTGTTGTGGACATTGACTGTACATGGAATTATAATGATAAGGCTTGAATAAAATAAAAAGGAAAGACATATGAAAAAAAGAGTATATGCCGCAGTTTTGGCGGTTTTAATGGGCTTATCCCTTGCAGGTTGCAAAGAAAAAGACACTGATGTCGCATCGGTTTCCACCGAGGTTTCGACTGAAGATCAGACGGGTGAGGAAGGTATCATCGAACTCGGACAATACACCGGACTTGAGATAACCTCACAAAAGCAGGAGGTTCCCGAAGACATACTTAACCAGTACGTCACTCAGTTTTACGCAGGCGAAGCAAAGGAACTTTCATGGAACAAGACAGCAGAGAACGGTGACATCGTCATCCTCGATTTTGAAGGAAGGATCGACGGTGAGGCATTTGAAGGCGGTACATCCACGGATTACATTCTCGAGCTTGGTTCCCATTCCTTCATAGACGGTTTTGAAGACGGGATGATCGGAATGGAAGAAGGAGAGGAACGTGTTCTTTCTCTCAAATTTCCCGAGAACTATCACAATGCCGATTATGCAGGAAAAGACTGCGAGTTTACGGTTGTTGCAAAACACATTATTCCGCCCTTAAGCGACGAGACGGTATCTGCACTTCAGGCCAACAACTATTCCACCAAAGAGGAATATATCAAAGCCACAAAGGATGTATTGGATGCATACTTCAATCAGGATTACGGCACGGACGTGATCGCTGAGATACTTGAAAAAGTTGTGGACGGAACCGTTTGGGGAACTGTTCCCGCAGATCTGGTGGAAAAACAGAAACAGTATTTAAGCGATTATTACACTCCTTACGCACAGCAGGACGGAGTTGATCTTGAAACCTTTTTCATCAACAACGGAACCTCGATGGAGGAACTTACCGAGAGACTTGCAAAGCAGGAACTGGTGGTTGAGGCAATTGCGGAAAAAGAAGGAATTACCGTTTCCGATGAAGAACTTGACGCATATGTTCAGAATATGATCGATACATACAACGGCGGCACCATGACCCTTGAAGATGCGTATAAAGAAACCGGCAAAGAAGAATTCAGAAAGAATCTGATCACACAGAAAGTGTACGATTTCTTTGTAGATAACAACGGAAAGAACGAATAGAGGACAAGGCTATGAATTTTCTCGAAGAACGAATCCAGAAAGACGGAGTGGTAAAAGAGGGTAATGTCTTAAAGGTAGACAGCTTTTTGAATCATCAGATGGACGTAAAACTTTTTGATGAAATGGGAAAAGAGTTCGCCCGTCGTTTTGAAGGATGCCCCATAAACAAGATTCTTACGATCGAAGCTTCGGGTATCGGTATCGCAAGTGTTGTTGCTCTTCACTTTGACAATGCTCCGGTGGTTTTTGCAAAAAAAGCTAAGAGCATAAATCTCGACGGTGAGATGTATACGGCTGAGGTTGAATCTTTTACTCATAAGAACACAAATCATGTCATCGTATCCAAAAAGTTTTTGTCAAAAGACGATCATATCCTTATCATTGATGATTTTCTGGCCAACGGATGCGCTCTTCAGGGACTTATAGGTATCGCAAATCAGGCGGGCGCCACTGTTGAAGGCATCGGAATTGCCATAGAAAAGGGCTTCCAGCAGGGCGGAAGGATGATAAGAAATTTGGGTTACAAGCTCGAATCCCTCGCCATAATCGAAGCAATGGACGCTTCAACGGGAAAGATAACTTTCCGCGAACAGTAGGCCGCTCATCATTAAGGACAAAAAAGAGCAAAAATTGATAACGAAAATTATCAAAAAGTACATTGTATTTCACAGGTGCATTTGATAAATTTTTAATGTAGTCGGGAAACCGACATTTTATAAACACACACAGAGGAGAAAAATATGAAAAAGGTTATTGCATTACTCTTATCTCTCGTAATGGTTGCTTCACTCGCTGCATGTGGCGGAAGCGACACAGGCGCAAAGAAGAGCGGCTTGAAGGCAGGTTTCATCTTCCTTCACGACGAGAACTCAACCTATGACCTCAACTTCATTAACGCAGCTAAGGAAGCTTGTCAGGCAGTAGGCGCTGAGATCGTATTAAAGACAAACGTTCCCGAAGGTCAGGAATGCTATGATGCAGCAGTTGATCTTGCAGATGCAGGATGCGACATCATCTTCGCAGACTCTTTCGGACATGAAGACTTCATGATCGAAGCAGCTAAGGAATATCCCAATATTCAGTTCTGCCACGCTACAGGTACCAAGGCTCATACAGAAGGCCTTAAGAACTATCACAACGCATTCGCAGCTATCTACGAAGGCCGTTACCTTGCAGGTATCGCTGCAGGTATGAAACTTAACGAGATGATCGCTGACGGAAAGATCACCGAAGATCAGTGCAAGATCGGTTACATCGGAGCATTCACATATGCAGAAGTTATTTCCGGTTACTCATCATTCTTCCTTGGCGCTCGTTCCGTTTGCCCTTCGGCTACAATGGAAGTAACCTTCACCGGTTCATGGTACGATGAGACCGCTGAAAAGGAAGGCGCTAACAAGCTTATCGCTGACGGATGTGTACTTATTTCACAGCATGCTGACTCCATGGGTGCTCCTACCGCATGTGAGACCGCAGGCGTTCCCAACGTTTCTTACAACGGTTCAACCATCACCGTTGCTCCCAACACCTTCATCGTTTCTTCAAGAATCAACTGGGCTCCTTACTTCGAGTTCTGCATGAACGCAGTTAAGGACGGCAACGAAATCCCTGCAGACTACACCGGAACAATCGGTACCAACTCTGTTCTTTTGACAGATCTTGGTAACGCTGCAGCAGAAGGCACCAAGGAAGCTATCGAAGATGCTAAGGCTAAGATGGTAGCAGGTTCTCTTCACGTATTCGATACCGCAACATTTACCGTAGGCGGTGAGACTCTTACCTCTTACATGGCTGACGTTGATACCGACGCAGCATACCAGGGCGATCACGAAGTAATCACCGACGGATACTTCAACGAGTCAGGCGAAGGCTTCCGTTCAGCTCCTTACTTCGATCTTCAGATCGACGGCATTACTCTTCTTGATACAGCATTCTAATTAATCGCAAAAAGATTAATTACTTAATGTATTTCTGAGTAAATAATGGTAAAATATTTGGGAAATGTCCTTTTTGGACATTTCCCACATTTTTTTTCGGAGGAAACCTCTTTGGAAACAAAAGTTGCAGCGGTTCAGATGCGAAACGTTACCAAGACTTTCGGTTCCGTCATTGCAAATGACAAGGTTGACCTTGATATTTACAAAGGCGAGATTCTGGCTCTTCTTGGTGAAAACGGTTCCGGTAAGACCACTCTTATGAATATGCTCTCAGGCATATATTTTCCCGACGACGGACAGATCTTCATAAACGGTAAGGAAGTGGTAATAGCTTCCCCCAAGGATGCTTTTTCTTTGGGAATAGGTATGGTACATCAGCATTTCAAACTTGTTGATGTTTTGTCTGCTGCCGAAAATATCATTCTCGGACTTCCGGGCAAACTCGATCTTAAGGCCGCTACCATGAAGATCATGGAGATATGCCAAAAATACGGTTTTGAAGTCGATCCGGAGCAGAAGATCTATAACATGTCGGTATCGCAAAAGCAGACGGTGGAGATCGTCAAGGTGCTTTACAGAGGTGCGGACATTCTTATACTTGACGAGCCTACGGCCGTGCTTACTCCTCAGGAGACTGAGAAGCTCTTTAACGTGCTTCGAAAGATGCGTGAAGACGGCAAGGCTATCGTAATAATCACCCACAAAATGCATGAGGTTGAAAGTCTTTCCGACAGAGTTGCGGTACTTCGTCGCGGTGCTTATGTGGGTGACATGATGACCAAAGATACCAATGCCCAGGAAATGACAGACATGATGGTAGGTCGTTCCGTTTCCCTTAACATAGAGCGTCCCGATCCGGTGGATCCTCACAAACGAATAGCGGTAAGAGGTCTCACGGTTCGAAGCCTCGACGGTATTCTTAAACTCGACGACGTTTCTTTTGACGCTTATTCCGGTGAGATACTCGGTATAGCCGGTATTTCGGGCTGCGGACAGAAGGAACTTCTGGAAGCCATCGCAGGTCTTCAGCAGGCTGAGGCGGGAAGTATCTCCTACGTTTCGGATGACGGCAGGAAAGAAGAACTTCTTGGAAAGGATCCCTTAAAGATACAGGAGATGGGTGTAACCCTTTCTTTTGTACCTGAGGACCGTCTAGGTATGGGTCTTGTGGGAAACATGGACCTTGCGGACAACATGATGCTCAGATCCTTCAGAAAAGGCTCTTCGGTGTTCACGGATCGTAAGGCTCCCGAGAAACTTGCTTCCAAGGTGGTTGAAGAACTTGATGTTGTAACTCCGGGTATCTCGACTCCGGTAAGAAGACTTTCCGGCGGTAACGTTCAGAAGGTTCTCGTCGGACGTGAGATCGCATCGGCTCCCAAGGTATTGCTTACGGCTTATGCGGTCAGAGGACTTGATATCAACTCTTCTTACACGATCTACGATCTTATAAATCAGCAAAAGAAAAAAGGTGTTGCCGTTATATTTGTCGGAGAAGACCTTGATGTTTTATTGGAAATATCGGATAAGATATTGGTTCTTTGCGGCGGAAGAGTCAGCGGTATTGTGGACGGCAGGACCGCAGACAAGAATCAGATCGGACTTATGATGACTACGGTGGGAGGTGAAGAAAATGGCAAATAGAGTTTCGGAACCTTTGTTTCACATCGTAAAACGCGACAACGTAAGTCGCAAAAAGGCATGGTGCATTCGTCTTATGGCCATTGTTCTTGCAATTTTGGTAAGCGCCATACTTACAACGATACTTACGGATGACAATCCGTTCCAGGTTTGTATAACAATGGCATCGGGTGCCTTCGGAACCATGAGAAAGACCATGGTAACGCTCCAGAACCTGGCAATACTTCTTATAATCTCACTTGCACTTACACCCGCATTCAAGATGCGATTTTGGAACATCGGCGGTGAAGGCCAGGTGCTCATCGGAGGTCTTGCCGCAGCGGCATGCATGGAGCTTATGGGTGACAGACTTCCCGCGGGACTTTCTTTCCCCAACTGGTTCGTTATGGTGTGCATGGTAGTGAGCAGTATACTTGCAGGTGCGCTTTGGGGCTTCATTCCCGCGGCGCTCAAAGCAAAGTGGAACACAAATGAGACCCTTTCGACTCTTATGATGAACTACATTGCCATTCAGCTTGTGGCATATTTCATTATAAAGTGGGAAGTTCCGAAAGGATCGGGAAAGATAGGTATCATCAACCAGAGCACCAACATCGGATGGCTTCCTCAGCTTTTCGGAAGCAGATACATGCTTTCCATCGTGCTTGCGATCATAGTAACCATCGGAATGTACATTTATCTTACATACAGTAAACACGGTTACGAGATAGCAGTTGTCGGTGAAAGTGAAAGAACCGCAAGATATGTGGGCATGAAAGTTAAGAAAGTCATCATCAGAACTATGTTGCTTTCCGGCGGCCTTTGCGGACTGGCGGGTCTTCTCCTTGTGGGAAGTATAAATCACACCATCACGACCACGATCTCAAACGGCCAGGGCTTCACCGCCGTTATGGTTTCATGGCTTGCAAAGTTCAATCCTTTCACGATGATATTCACAACGCTTCTTATCGTGTTCTTAGGACGAGGCGCCAGTGAGATATCCACGAAGTTTGAACTCAATCAGTCCTTCTCGGACATAGTAACGGGTATCATCCTTTTCTTCATCATAGGATGTGAGTTCTTCATAAACTATAAAATAAACTTCAGGAAACCTTCTCAGGCGACAGCGGTTGTTGAGGCTGTTGAGGAGAAAGAAACAATTCCCGAAGAATCTGAAAAGAAGGAGGATGATGTAAATGTTTGATCTTGTAGCGTTTATTCCAAGAGCCGTCGGCCAGGGCATCCCCCTTATGTGCGGCAGTACCGGTGAGACAATCACCCAGAAGTCCGGTAATCTTAACCTCGGTATCCCCGGCGTTATGTACGTGGGAGCCATAAGCGGTGTTATCGGTGCTTTCTACTACGAAAAGAGTATTCCCGAACCGGGAACTTTAAATCCGTTTCTTGCAATAACGATCCCGCTCTTAAGCTGCCTTTTGGGTTCGCTTTTGATGGGACTTCTGTATTGCTTTTTGACGGTTTCCCTAAGAGCCAACCAGAACGTTACCGGTCTTGCAATGACCACCTTCGGCGTAGGCTTCGGTAACTTCTTCGGAGGATCGTTAATAAAGATCTCCGGAGCAGACATTCCTTCCATAGCACTTTCAAGGACGAGTTTATGCTTCAGCAAATCTCTTCCTTTTGCCAACAATCTGGGATGGTTCGGAAAGATCTTCTTATCATACGGATTTTTGGCTTACGTTGCCATCATTTTATCTTTTGTGGCATCCTTCATCATAAAACGCACCCGTCCCGGTCTTCACCTTCGTGCCGTAGGTGAGAGCCCCACAACGGCGGATGCTGCGGGCATAAACGTAATAGCATACAAATATATCGCAACCTGCGTCGGATGTATGATAGCGGGTCTCGGCGGTCTTTATTACGTAATGGACTACGCTTGCGGCGTTTGGAGTAACGACGCGTTCGGTGACAGAGGATGGCTTGCCATCGCACTGGTAATCTTCACGATCTGGCGTCCCAACGTAGGCGTATTCGCATCGATCTTCTTCGGAGGTCTTTATATCCTTTATCTTTACCTTCCCACAGGTATGGATCACATGGAGTACAAAGAGCTTTACAAGATGATCCCCTACGTTGTAACCCTTATAGTGCTGGTTATAACAAGTATGCGTAACAAGCGCGAAAATCAGCCGCCCGAATCATTGGGACTTCCTTATTTCCGTGAGGAACGCTGATGGAACTTTATATCATGCGCCACGGCACCACCGATTGGAACGAAGCACGGCGTATCCAGGGTAACAGCAACACCTCGCTTAACGAAGCGGGAAGAAAGATAGCAAGAGAATCGTCGGAAGGAATGAAAGACATCCCCTTCGATCATATCTATTCAAGCCCTCTTGACAGAGCCTACGAAACCGCTGTGATCATAAGGCGTGACAGAGACATTCCGATCATTAAAGATGACAGATTAAAAGAAGTATGCTTCGGCATAGACGAAGGGACCTGTCCGGGAGAAAGAACACCCGGCTGTGTATTGTTCTTTAAAGACCCCCCGCACTATGTACCCGCAGAGGGCGCCGAATCTTTCCAACAACTGATCGGGCGTACAAAATCTTTTCTTGATGAGGTCATAAGACCTTTATCTATAAAGGAACCGAACGCAACGGTCTTTGTATCCGGTCACGGAGCATTAAACAAAGCACTTGCCTTAAATCTTCTGGGAAGAGACCTTAAAGATTATTGGGCGGGAGCATGGCAGTTCAACTGCAGCGTTGCCATATACGAGGTAACGGGTGACAATGCCGTTTTACTTGAAGACGGCGTAAGTTATGCAAATACTGACGAAGTAACAACAGTCAGACCATAAATATTTTTCAACATGAGGAGGTTAAGAGAAAATGGGAGAATTACGTCCTGTGTCACTTGAAAGGATCACAAATGAAACACTGGCAAATGCTTTTATCGATGAGCAGGTGGCAGAGATCAGAAAACAGGTGGGAGACAAGAAAGTATTGCTTGCTCTTTCCGGCGGTGTGGATTCGTCGGTAGTTGCAGCACTTTTGATCAAAGCAATCGGTAAGCAGCTTGTATGTGTTCATGTAAACCATGGTCTTCTTCGTAAAGGAGAGCCCGAACAGGTAATAGAAGTATTCAAAAATCAGATGGATGCAAATCTCATCTACGTGGATGCGGTTGACAGATTCCTTGATAAACTTGCGGGAGTATCCGATCCCGAGAAGAAGCGTAAGATCATCGGCGCTGAGTTCATCGACGTATTCGCGGAGGAAGCGGCAAAACTTGACGGAATAAGCTTCCTTGCACAGGGAACCATCTATCCCGACATTTTGGAATCCGACGGAGTAAAAGCTCATCACAACGTAGGCGGACTTCCCGAAAGTCTTCAGTTCGAGCTTGTTGAGCCCGTCAAATTCCTCTACAAAGACGAAGTAAGAGTAGTCGGCAAAGTTCTCGGTCTTCCCGACAACATGGTATATCGTCAGCCCTTCCCCGGTCCCGGACTGGGAGTCCGCTGCGTAGGCGCCATCACAAGAGACAGACTCGAAGCATTAAGAGAAGCCGATGCCATCGTAAGAGGAGAGATCGAAAAGCTTCCCGAAACACCTTGGCAGTACTTCTGCGCAATACCCGACATTCAGTCCACCGGTATCAAGTATGTTAACGGAAAAGGCGAGCGTTACATGGGCTGGGCAGTCGTTATGCGTGCCGTAAACACCACCGACGCCGTAGCCGCAACCGTTCCCGAGATCCCCTTCAAATCCCTTTGTGCTATGCGCGATAAGATCGTTCAGATCCCCGGCGTTAACAGATTTCTTTGGGATATGAGCGAGAAGCCGGTTGCTACGATAGAATGGGAGTGATAACGAGCCAAAGTCGTTAGATATATTGCAACTTACACCGAAGGTGTCAAAAAAAGAAGAAGTAACATCCTCAAGCTCGCTTGAAAGGATGTTACTTTTCTTTTTTTGAGACGCTTACGAAGTAAGCGTTGCAATATATCTAATGACCTTGGCGACAACATACGCTTATGAATATGGAATAACCCTTGGAGTTATTCCATATTCATAAGAGGAGGACTCTTATCATAAGAGGAGTGATTCATAAGAGGGACCCTTATAATTGGAGCGATCCTTGCCCTAAGTGTATCAAATCAATTTAGTCATCAATCATTTCAATTTTATCATTTTACCCAAAATGATAAAATTGAAATTGATAATGATATAATTGACTGCCACCATTAATAAGTGGATGTATACGTTGACAACGTATACGAGTTGGTTTATACTTTAATAAAGTATAAAGATGTTTTTGGAGATAATAGTATGGATATATCAGAAAAAATAAAGGAGTTACGAAAGAAAACGGGATTATCGCAAAGTAAATTTTCCGCTAAATTTGGAATTCCCGTAAGAACTCTTCAGCAGTGGGAACAGGGAATAAGCGCCCCTCCGGAATATTTGGTCAGAATGATGGCGTATATTATGCTGCTTGAGGAAAACGCGCAAATAAAAGATGAAGAATCTATAAGGGGGAAACACGCAGATGGCAAATGATAAAGTTCAATTATTTGAAGACCAGCCGATAAGGACTGCATGGGTTGAGGATGAGGAAGAATGGTATTTTTCGATTGTGGATGTAGTTGGTATACTGACTGAACAACCTGATATCGATGGTGCAAGGAATTATTGGAAAGTATTGAAAAATAGACTTAAAGAAGAGGGGAGTCAGTTGGTTACAAATTGTAACCAACTGAAAATGAGATCGCCGAAGGATGGCAAAAGATATAATACCGATGTAGCAAACACCGAACAATTGCTTCGCTTGATCCAATCTATTCCTTCGAAAAAAGCTGAGCCATTCAAGTTGTGGCTTGCTCAGGTTGGTCGCGAGCGAATTGAAGAAGTAATAGATCCTGAGCTGACTATAGAACGCGCTTTGGAAACCTATGCTAAAAAAGGCTATTCGCGAGAATGGATAAATCAGCGCCTGCAGGCAATTCAAGTAAGAAAAGAACTTACAGATGAGTGGGACAAACGTGGCGTCAAAAAAGGCGTAGAATACGCAATCCTGACAGATGAGATAACGAAAGCCTGGTCCGGGATGACGACGAGGCAGTATAAGAATCATAAAGGTTTGAAAAAGGAAAACCTCAGGGATAATATGTCAACATTGGAGCTGGTGCTAAATATGTTGGCTGAGGCAACTACTACAGAAATATCAAAACAGAAGCAACCGGAGTCCTTTGAGGAAAACCGAATGGTTGCAATTGAAGGTGGTGAAGCAGCGGGAGAAGCACGATTGGCGGTGGAAAAGAGAACCGGAAAACCTGTAATTACGAATAAAAATGCAGCTCAATTGCATGATTTGGTTACAGGTCTCATTGAATCTATAAATGAAAAAAGCGATGATCAAGAAGGGGAATGAATATGCTAAGAAGGTGCTATTATTGTATAGAGTAATCTTATAGTTGGAAAGTAAGTATTTGGCAGGTATTCACTTGGATACCTGCTTTTTTCATACTTCATTTGATTGATTCCTGCTCAGACAATTTGGCAGCATAGGCGGATAACCTTTTAATCATGTTATCATTTGCTCTTTTGCAGATATTGATTATTTCAAATAATTCCGGATCGGCTGTTTTAGATATGGTATATGAAACATTAATAGTAGTGTGTATAAATCGCAAATGCATGATATTATATTAGGTGAGGTGGTAGGACTAATTCATGCAGATGAATTAATAGGTATGGAGGAGCTTGAGAAAGATACTTCTGTCGATATATTCGACAGAAGTACAAATAATGTGAGAAAACCTGAAGTTATTAAAAAATTGGTCAAATTGGTACGATTTTTCCAGATTCAAAGCAACCCGGGAAGAAAGGCGGTAGAAAATAATGGATATAAATAGTTTTAGAGAAGTAATAAAGCAGCGTGAAGAAACAGATGATGAATGGGATTATGGTGTTGAACAATGCTGGAAAAAGGAAATTGAAATTCTCTCTGAAGATATTCCTTCAACAATTGAGTTCCTAAAAAATGAATGTACAGCAGACGAGTATTCTTGGATAAGCGAAGTTATCGATGATGTGGTGGATAAAGTGCCAAGTAAGGAGCTTGTACAATGTTATACAGAACTTATG
>JAEEGL016568991.1_pt1 | contig 11683 bp, 8 predicted proteins | sample 9134231 | NCBI WGS metagenome assembly JAEEGL01 (sample SAMN16246548, study PRJNA631951) | gut metagenome | biome: gut microbiome; feature: rumen; material: fiber-attached | host: Bos | place: Iran: Karaj | collected 2018-10 | reverse complement strand
CGGCTGGTCGAGGACGGTGCTGCTCAGGAGCTGACTTTTGAAGGCAGCGGAAATCTTGCGGTACGCGCGAACGGTGAAATCCGTTACTGGCTGATCAACGGCATCCGGATCGATCCGGAGGAATCCGTTTCCGGTTTCATGCTCCGCGATGTCGCGACAGATCTGACCATTACAGCTGTACTGTCCAACCGTTCCGCGCAGGAGATTGACGAGAGTAAACTGGTCAGTGTCACCTGTGAAGGATGCAAGTTTACCTGGAGCAAGGGAGATATTAAAAACGCCGTTTCCGGGCAGGTGCCTGCCGGCGCTGAAATTCTCGTCATCGCGAATCCCGCGCCTGAAAGCGGCTACAGTCTGAATGGCGCTCCCTTTGAAAATGCCGGAAAGATGTCTTTCCGTATTACTGTCACGGAAGACACCGTCATTAAAGCCGAATAACCATAGCGAAACAGGACCCGGCGGGAAAGCTCTCCCGCCGGGTCCTTACTTATGTTCTTACCGGTTCAGTTCCGTTCGCTCAGCTTCATTCACTCGCCCAGTTCGTCCTTTACATATCCTGCCAGGATATCCACAATCCTTGCGTTTTTCCCGCCATTGGCCACAATCACGTCCGCGTCGTGGATATAATTGCGGATATACCGGTCGAACATGGGTTTCACACTGTTCAGGTACTGCGTCCCGATCCCTTCGATATCCCGTCCGCGCTCCAGGATATCCCGCTCAATCCGGCGCAGCAGGCAGATGTCCGGCTCCACTTTCATATATAGTTTCAGGAACATCAGTTCGGTAAGCCGCTTGTCATGGAAGCAGTGGATTCCCTCCAGGATCAGTACGTCTTTGGGCAGAATGATTTCCTCCGGGTGATCGCTTCTGCGGTGCATGGAGTAATCGTATGCCTTCCGGGTGATTCCGCCTCCGCGTATCATCTGGCGGATATCCTCAAGCAGCAGATCATGGTCAAAAATATCCGGTTCGTCATAATTCAGCTTCACACGCTGTTCAAACGTCAGATCCGGATGGTCCAGATAATATGCGTCCTGCTGAAGCACTGTGCACCGATTCACTCCCAGCTTCTCCCGGAGCGCGTGGGCAAGAGTGGATTTACCGCTGCCGCTGGCTCCGCAAATCCCGATAAACAGCATGATTCTATCTCCTTCCGGCATATTCATACGCTGTTTTCCCTGACTTTTTTATTCTATTCCGCGGGTGTTGCCCAGTCAATATTTTTTTGTGTTGAAGCATACATCCTTATCGGGTATAATATCAGGGAATGAATTATTATATTAAAATTCCATTGTTTTTGGCAATGGATTTCAAACCGGATGAGGCTTGGACATGGAGCGGAAAAAGATTGCCGTATTTATTTCGGCGCTGTATGAGGACATGGTACGGGAGACCGTGGAAGGCCTGCTGAGCGCTGCCTGCGGTGAAAAATACAAAATTGTTTTTTTCACCAGTTTTGCGGACAATCACACCAGTCAGAATTATGACCGGTATCAGGACTATGATATCGGTGATTTTGCCGTGTATCTGCTGCCGGATCTGAAAGAATATGACGCCCTGATCACCTTTGATACCTATATGACCGGTTCCTTTATCAAACCGATCGACGAGCTGAAAAAATCCGCCCCGTGCCCGGTCGTTACCCTGGGAACCGTAAAAGAAGGAACGCACAGCATTGTTAACGATCAGAACGTGTCTTTCTCTGAAATAATCGAACATCTGATTAAGACGCACAAATGCCGGGATTTTGTCCATGTGGCAGGTCCGCGGGAACGTTCCTTCTGTCTAGAACGTATCGAGATTTTCCAGAAAACGCTGTCCGCCCATGGCTTTCCCTGCGGAGAAGAACGGATTTTCTATGGAACGCTGCGCCCCGAATGCGGCGATGATATCGTGGAACAGATTCTGGCCCGATACGCTGAAAACGATACACGGGACCTGCCGGATGCGATTGTCTGTGTCAACGACTACACCGCTATTGGTGTTATACAGGCGCTGGAAAACCGCGGCTACAAAGTGCCGTCGGATGTGCTCGTTACCGGATACGATGACATCCTGCGGGCTCAGTTCAACGATCCGACGCTGACCACATCCGCCCAGCCTTTCTTCCAGGTTGGCCGGACCGGAATGGAAACACTCAGCCGCATCTTGAACGGCGAGGATCCGGATCGGGTCATCGCTGTCCCGGGAGCCCTCTGCGCCCGCCAGTCCTGCGGTTGTGAACCGCTGAATTTCTACCGCAAGGATATGATCCGGGAAAAATACATTCGGATGGTAACAAATCTGGAAAGCCTTGCCCTGGCCAATACCAATCTGATTCTCGGCGGCGCCGTGGGCCGGACTGAGGAAGATATTTACAATGAGATTGAAGCCAGCTGCCTGCGGGAAACCGGTTTCAGGGATGCCATGCTCTGTTTGCTGCATGGCTGGAATCAGAGAAAAATGATCCAGGACCGGCATTCCCTGGATAATGAAGCTTTTGATGTGGTATGCGGGATCTGGAACGGCGAATCCGTTCTTCGGCGGCGGCTGCCGAAAGGCCGGCTGTTACCTGCGGAAATCATGGATGATGACAAACCGCTCTACATTTTTCCGGTCCATCATATGCAGTATTTCCTGGGTTATTTTATTATCAATCCGGATCTTCATGAAAAGGGACAGCTCCATATCAAATCATGGCTTGTTTCCATCAGTGCGATCCTGATGAACTGGTTCTTCCGGAATCAACTGACGGAGACGGTCAACGAACTGGACTATCTTTATCAGACGGATATGCTGACCGGGCTGTATAACCGTCGTGGCTATTACCGGTATTTTGAGTCTTATTATGAAGAATGCCGTGCCGCAGGGACGGAACTGGCTGTTTTCCTGATCGACATGAATGGTATGAAGATGATTAATGACCATTACGGCCATGCGGAAGGAGATTTCTGCCTGTGTACGATTGCTGAAGCGATGAAATTGTGCACCGGGCAGGATGAGATATGTATCCGGACCGGCGGCGATGAATTCGTTGTTCTGGCCAGGAATTATGACAGTGTGAAGGAATACACTTTTACGAACCTCGTCCGTGAAAAAATAGAAAACATCCGTCAGGCCGCCGGAAAACCTTATTCAATCAGCGTCAGTATCGGCTGTTTCCGCTCCGTTCCGGATCCTGTGGGCGTCGCATCCATCCAGAGTGAAGCGGAGTATTTTCTCAGCAAAGCCGACGAAGCGATGTACGCCGAAAAGCAGGCAGGCAGGGAATAAAAGAAAACCGGCATTTTGCCGGCTTTTCATGAACAGAACCCTTCTGAAACCTGGCGCCTGGTATCTCCCCTCACCCGGCCACCGGCCAGGATACCTCGCGAAGCCGCGCGTTGTAGTTCTCATCCAGGCACATCCAGATCTGGGCGTCATCAATGCTGTCGAACAACGGCATCCTTGCCGGCGGCGTAACGCCGACCCGTTCATATTCCATCTGCACATACTGCCACGGCCGGATTTCCCGTTTCTCATACTTCCGATTGGAAGTAAAGTACAGTGCTTCGTTGATTGCTTTAACAACTGAACTGTCCATGCTCTTCATTATTCTTTCTTCCCTTCTCTTCCGGTATCTGTTCAGCGCTGTATCGCCTGCATCTGCTGACGGCTCGGCACCTGCTCCGGCCGAAGCTTGCCGATCACGCGGCCCAGGCAGCGCACCATCTGGTCTTCACGGAACTTCATAGTCTTGTACGCCGGGTTATGCGAATGCAGGCCGTCTTCCTGGTATTCCTTGATATATCCCTCGTTATCCACCAGGAAGATTCCGATTTCTCCGAAGCGCAGATTCTTCGTGTGCTGGACCAGCACCTGGTCCCCGTCAGCAAAAGTCGGCTCCATACTGTTGCCGCATACGGTGATGATTTCGTCTGCCTGCTCTGTCTCTTTATCCGCCAGCAGCGTAACCTTTTCACCCTGGGTCTCCCCGATGGCGGCCCCGAACCCGGCAGCGGCGCCAAGGTCGTTCCGGAACAGGGTAACTACTTTGGGCGGCATTTCCAGCAGGGCCTTTTCCGCTTCACGCTGCGCGTTCCGCCGGTCTCTCAGTGCTTCCATCTGCCAGGTTATAACCTCCCGGTCTCCCTCTTCCAGTTCGGAATACAGGGCAATCACGCGGCGTTCTTCCTCTGTCTTCCGGCTTTCGCAGCCGAAGAAGCGGCTAAGGGAGATCCGCAGGGCGCTGCACAGGACAGGCAGGGTATCCAGATCGGGCCGGGAATGACCCGTCTCCCATCCGGCAACCGTATTCCGGCTGACGCCGACCTTTCCCGCCAGTTCAGCCTGATTCATCCCCATCGCTTTGCGACGGACCTGGATAATCTCGCCGTAATTCATGCCTGCTCCCTCCCTGACGTGGTTATTCTATCGCAAATTGTTTCAATTGTCAACATTATTTTAATATTTTGTTTCATTTTGTGACTTTCTGTCCGAAAAGCAAAGGGGATAGCATTTGCTCTCCCCCCTGTCTGATGTTTCGGAACCGTTCGTCCCGGATAAATCCATTATTCCAGGATAATGCAGTTTTCCAGGCGGTACGAGAAGGACGGAACCGATGAATACTCGTTTTCAATATATTCCCGCTCCTTCAGGTTGATCGTGTCCGCTGAGTTTCTGGGATTCACGCCGATACAGTCGCTGCTGCTGCTGAATACCTTAATCCTGTTCTTTTTCAGGTCTTCGATCGCCTTGTCGACCGCCTTTTTCGTCCCTTCCGCAGCAATATACTGGTTCAGGTCCAGCATTTCCACCCATCCGTATTCAAAGCCGGCGCTCATATCCCGTCCATGCACGTTTCCGTGCACGGCGTTTTCAATCTTACGGCCGTCCAGTAACGCCTGAACCGCTTCGGTAACATAGGGAATCCAGTTGGTCCGGATGCTGACCAGCGCGCAGGAAGGCGCTTCCATGTCCAGCATACTGGTATGGTAACCGATGTGGTAAATCGGATATCCCAGCTTTTTTGTCGCGGCTTCGCACACAGCCGCCGGGGCGGACGTATTCACATGCTGTGCGATGATCAGGCAGCCTTCTTCGATCAGTTTTTCCGCCGCTTCCCTTTCCGCGTCATAGTTTCCCCAGCTGCCCGTATACCGTACCCGCATGGTCGCGTTCGGCACTACGCTGCGTACGCCCAGCAGGAAAGCGGAGTAGCCGGATACGACTTCGGCGGTGGAATTGGCGCCGACAAATCCGACCAATCCCTTCTCCGGATCCAGGGGTTCCCCCTCCGCTTCCGCGCTTTTCTCCACCAGTTCCTTCAGCTTCATGCCGGCCGCGATGCCGCTCACGTACCGTGCCTGGTATACTTCGCCGTTGAAGGTATGGTAGTTTTCCGTCGTTCCCTCGATGCTGACGTCCGGCATGGAAATCTGGCAGAAGGTTACCTCCGGATACTCTCTGGCCAGCGTGACCGGAATTTCTGTATCCAGGTTGATGAACAGAATCGTGCACCCCTCCCGGATCAGTTCCAGCATCGGCCGTTCCGCGTCGATGCCCAGCACGTTGCTCCGGTACAGGACCTCCACCTGGCCGCCGTATTGCTCCTCGAGTGCCTGTTGCGCCCGCACAAAGTTCGCGGTATACGGCGTGCTTGCGTCCTCGGCATAAATGAAACCCACTTTGATTTTTTCCGATTTCGGTTCCCTGTTCCAGAAATCAGTCACCAATGAGGCTGTCAGCAATACAACCGCGCAAACTACAGCGGTCAGCATCCATCTCTTTTTCATGCTTTGCCTCCTTCTCCGGAAGCGGAACCGGTTGAGGCTTCCTTCGGTTTGTCCGCGGCCTGATCGGCGTTTGATTCCGGCTTTGCCTCTTCCGATGCCTGCGCGGCGTCTTCCTTTTTGATACCGTACAGTTCGTTCAGGTCGATCTCGTTGGTGCGGATCAGTTGCAGCAGGATGTCCACAAATTCAGGCGCAAACTGGGTGCCGCGTCCCTTTTCCAGCTCGCCCAGCACATACCCGAAGTCCATCTGCTTCCGGTAGACGCGGTTCGCTGTCATTGCGTCGAAGGCGTCCGCCACGCCGATGATCCGGGCGTACAGCGGAATGTCCTCACCCTTCAGCCCCTGCGGGTAGCCCCGTCCGTCAGGCCGCTCGTGGTGATACAGCGCGCCTTCCGTCACATGGTCCAGCAGCGTAAAGTCCTCCAGGATCTTGGCGCCTTTGGTGGTATGGGATTTCATGATTGCGTATTCATCGTCCGTCAGCCGGGAATCCTTGTTCAGGATTGCGTCCGGAATGGCGATCTTGCCGATGTCATGCATCTGCGCCGCCCATTCGATTTCGCGGCATTGCTTCTCGTCCATTCCGTATGCCTTCGCCATCATGCCGGAATACAGGGAGACGCGCGTGCTGTGGCCGCCGGTACGGACGTCCTTTGCGTCCACCGCGTTCGCGATGGCCTTAACTGTCTGTTTGCCCATCTCAACCTGGCGGTTGGCTTCGGCCAGCTGTGCCTTGACCTTCATTTCATGCCGTTTGAGCAGCAGCCATGTGACCCAGAATACGGTAAACATAGGAACGGACAGGATATAAAAGATGAACCAGTTGTTGTCGTACATTTCCTTTTCGCGGGAAATCGGATAAGTCCGTTCAGAAATGATATTGTTCTGATTGTCCATCACCGCGAGATGGAAAACATAGTCTCCTGTCGGCAGGTTGGAATAGACGATGGAGCTCAGCGAGTTCTGCGGAACAATGCTCCATTCCTCGTCGAAGCCTTCCAGCATAAATCCCACATTGGGATCCTGGACTGAGTAATTGATAACTTCCGGCAGGATCTCGATGCGGTTGTATTTCCGCGGAATCCGGGTAACCGTGTTCCGTTCCGCCCGGTATACGGTATCTCCGGCTTTGATACCGGATACGTTCATCCGGTAATACCGCATTCCGCCGGACATATTGGCTGTGTTGAGAACATACACGCCCGTATCGCAGGGAAGATACAGCTCGCTTTTTTCTTCGTTGAACCAGATCCACGAGTTGGGCGTCAGGCTGCCGTTCAGGCCCCGGCGCACGTCCAGCAGATCGTAGGTCAGGGGGCTTTTTCCTTCCAGCAGTTCCTGCCGGTCCACAATATAAATACCTGCGCTGGAGAAAACGAACAGCGTGTTTTCATCCTTTTCCCAGATGTCATAATTGTTGTAGTACGGGAAATTATCCAGCCGGCGGATTGTCCTGTCAGATTTCATATAGCACAGGCCGTTGCTGGTAACGATAAAGGCCCCTCCGTTCACGTCATCGGGAATCACACGGAGAATAACCTCGCTGCTCAGCCCGTCGCTCCGGGTCAGAATCGCCCGGACCGTACGCTCCTCGCCTTCAATCACAGCCAGTCCGTCGCCGTCCGTTCCGACCAGGATTGTTCCGTCCGCCATCTCTGCGATGGACAGGATAGTGCTGAAGCCCCCGGTTTGCCGGTTAATGGTGACCGCCGGTCTGGATTCTCCTTCCCGGAAGAAGCACAGCATATTGTTGCCCCCGGCGGCGATTGTGCCGTCCGACAGCTGGGCGACGACACGCGTCTTGTCTTCAAACGTGCCGCTTTTCCGATCATAGCAGCGGATTTCTCCGCCCGGTTCAATTTCAAACAGGCCCCTGTTGTAAGTGCATATCCACAGGTGGTTATTCCGGTCCACGATCATGCAGCGAATCCGGTTCGGACTTTCGACGTCCATCGGCAGCAGGTCGAGCAGGGCGTCACCGGATGTGATATGTTTCTTCGCATCCTTATTCACGGCGTCCATGCCTTTATCCGTACCGATATAGCAGACGCCTTCCCATTCGACGACCGCGTTTACGACCCGGTTTTCCATCCCTTCAATGCTGCCGTAAAGATCAAGGAAATCAGACGGCGCCATCCGGAGAAGTCCCAGCCGGGAGGAAGTGAACCACAGGTTTCCCTGATAGTCCATCAGCATATTGTCGATGGAATTGTTGAAGTCTTCAATGAAAATCCGCTCGTAATCGTCTTTCCGGGAAACCGCCGGCTTATTCTCGTAATGCGTCCGGCAGGGATCTTCCGCGGCGGTATGGGCGATACCGTTATCCGCGCAGATAAACAGTTCCCCGTTGTCCAGCCGAAGGAGCGTCTTGATGTTGTTCAGCCCGATGCATTCCCTGTATCCAAGTTCCGTCAGGGAATACCCGTCCAGACGAAAATGATGGATGTTGTCTCCGGCTGTCGCGGCCAGCAGGGTTCCATCCGGTTCAAAGGCGCAGGTGGTAAAAACCGGTTTGCCTTCCTCCCTCCGGATGGAAGTCACCACTTTCCCTTTCCGAAGCAGATACAGAATGCCTTCCTGGGTCACGGCAGCCACGTTGCCGTCCTTGTCCGCGGCAAGGTGGTTTGCGCAGACCACTTCCGGGATAATACCGATACGCTGCAGGCCGGTGTTCAGCGTCAGCACCTGCGTTCCGGCAGTGGTTCCGATGTAGTAGTAGCCATCCGTACTCCGGATAATCGATTTGACCGAGTTGGCCGGCAGTCCGCGATCCCTGTCAATCACATTGACGATTTCTTCGTTGATCATGATGGAAAGGCCGTTGTCGTTGGTACCGATCCATAGCCGGCCTTCTTCGTCCACATACAGGCAGTTCACATTCCGGACTGATTCGAATTCATTCATCTGTTTGAATTCCCGCCCGTTGTAGCGGTAGAGTCCGGCATAGGTACCGATCCATAGAATGCCGTCCTTGGTCATCGCGATATCGTTGGTTTTGCCGATGGGAAGACCGTTGGATGTGGAATAGATAGTCTTGACGTAATTGTTGTAATCCGCGGCGCCGGACGTCTGCATCGCCGCTGTGTCGGCGCTGCCCGAAGCGGTCCATCCCGCCGCGGTCAGGGCGACCGCCGCGCACAGCAGCAGCGAAGCGGCGCGGACAGCTTTGCTGCCGCCTTTTTTTCCGCGCCGTTCCCACCGGGCCCGGATCCGTTTCAGCATAAAGCGGACAATGCGGACGATGATAAACATGGTCACCAGGATCAGCAGCTTATCCATCAGTTCCACATACATGTCTCCGATCAGGACGCCGGCCCATACGGGAAGCCCCAGTTCGCCCAGGAAGCCCATGACCGCGTCTCCCCATTCGTTGCCGGTGCTCGCTCCTGTGGCCTTCAGCAGGTTGATCGGATATGCTGTGATCGTAACCGTGGCGGCCAGCATTGCGCCGGTACTCAGTGTGTCCAGCAGGGTATCCAGCTTTTTCCGTCTGGACGCGATGCCGACGACCAGGGCGATCATGATACTGACCGCCGCGTAATACCACGGGACTTCGTAGATAATTGTCAGCAGGAGATTGAACGTGACGCCGACAATCATGCCGCATACCGGACCAAAAAGATAAGCGCAGAAAACCGTTCCGACAGAATCCAGCCAGATCGGCCAGTTCATTTCGGATGCAAGCTGATTTCCGCCCATATTTAAAGCCAGAAACAGCAGAATCAGCAGCGAGAAGCCCAGCGTCCCGGCCGTTTTGCTCTTCATCCGCATTCACTCCCTCAGGTGTCCTGCCCCGTTGTTATTTTCCGGACAGTCCCAGTTCTCCGGCCCGTTTTTCAGCTTCACGGTGCCACTCGTCAATCTTTCTTTCTTCAGCCGCTTCGGCGATCACGCCGTTCACAAAAGCGATCAGCTTCGTTTCGCCCTTCTTTGCTGCGACCCGGTATCCGAGGTAATGCGATTCATTTTTCGGATCGAACTTCAGTTTTTTTCCGAGTTCTGCCAGGCGCAGTCCGTGGCCCGGGTTGTTTTCGAAATAAAGCTCCGCCAGGCTGGTTCTGATAATCCCGGCAAACGCCTGGCCGTCCCGGACCATATCAAAAACCGCCCGGGGGGAAGGAACTCTTCGAAACTCCCGGTAATTGCTGATCCGGGATACTGCAAACGCTTCCGCATCGGAACTGCTCTGCGTAACGATGATCTTCTCTTTCAGATCGTCCAGCGAGGTAACTGAATCTTCTTCCCGGATGATAATGCCGAATTCTGTTTCTTCTTCCGGCTGGGCATATGCATTGGATAATGTGTAATACTGGGCGTTAGCCGGTGTATAGGGAACGGCTGAAATTGTCAGGTCGCACTGATTCTCGATCAGTGCCGGAAGCTTGTATACCGCCTGCATCGGAACGATCTGCAGCTTTACGGCCATCTTTTCCGCAATCAACCGGGCCAGTTCCATATCCACACCGGCATAGCGGTTATCCCCGTCTGCTTCCGGATCCAGGAAGTTCATCGGCGCGGATTCAAAATCCGCGGCGATCCGAAGCACGCCGTTCCGCCTGATCCGGGCAAGGGCGCCGTCCGCGTCCTCGGGAATGCCGTTGCTGATGTCCATTGAAGTTTCCAGATAGTTCCATTCGTTTTCCACATACCAGGTCTCTGCTCCGGCGGCCTGAAGAGCACAGCAAAGTACGACAGCCAGAAGAATGATCAGCCGGGTAATACGGATTCTGTCATGATACATGATCTTCCCCTCCCCGAGAGTATTCCGGAAAGCTTCTCACTTTTCTTCCGGCTGTTTTCCCTCGTCCGGTATGTCACTGTCCGGCTGGATCTGAAGCCTGTCGTGCATTTCGTTATAGCTTGCGGATAACGCCCTGAATTCCCTGGAACCGATATCCGGGATATGTTTCTTTTGCTCATTGCACCGGAAAGCAGTGATCAGCGGAATCGTGCACTGGGTGGCGAGGACCACAACCAGGATCAGGAGCACCAAAACCAGCACAACGATCAGGATCCGGGTTACAGTGAGGTCCTTTGTCAGTTCAGCGGACATCTTCCGCCGGGCAGCGGACATCTCGTTATCCAGCATTTCCAGAGCATTCTTCAGGTCTGTGCGGATCTCTTCCTTCTTCTTGTAATACCCGTTTCCCATCACCAGTTCCTGTGCTGCTTCCATTCCGTCGTTCGCGGAGACGGAGGCTGCGTCCTGCTTGTACGGTTCCAGCTTTTCGTTATATTTCGTGTCAAGGTTCATCTCTTCGATGACAATCTCCATCGCCAGATACTCGTCATGCATCAGGTTCTTGGATCCTGTCAGCGCTTCCTCAAGCTGCCGGACCAGATTCGCGTCCGCCTGGCTCTCGTTCATGGCATTGATGGCGCTTTCCCGCCTTCTGGAAACTTCCGCCTCTTCAAAATAGCGGTCCAGATAGATCTCGTCCCCGGTCTGCGCAAACCGCTGTACGTTCTCCGTCAGGTAATCAGAAGCCTCCATCAGGTCGTGGGCGGCCTTCTGCCGGACAATATAATTGTCGGTTTCCGAAGAAAGGGTTGAAAAGACATCAGACGACTGCCGCGTGGAAAAAACCAGGAGCGCTACAATCGCAACCACACATACCAGCACCAGCACATGGATTACCCGAATGGATATCCCCGCTTTAAACAGCTTTTTCATGGCGTATCCTCCCGACTTTACAGTAAAAGCGGATCAAACTGCCTTTCGTATTATAATAGCAGAAAGCATCTTAAAATGCCACATAAATCGCCAAAAAACCGGACCCGGAACTGTAGGATTACAATACATCTTGGACAGACGAATAAAAAGAATGCAAGGTAAGCGACAATCGGTTATAGTTGAGTTGCTACACAAAACATTACGAAAGGAGCTTACCTTGCGTGGCAACTATAACACAGGACATGAAGTAT
>JAEEGL016475156.1_pt1 | contig 11683 bp, 27 predicted proteins | sample 9134231 | NCBI WGS metagenome assembly JAEEGL01 (sample SAMN16246548, study PRJNA631951) | gut metagenome | biome: gut microbiome; feature: rumen; material: fiber-attached | host: Bos | place: Iran: Karaj | collected 2018-10 | reverse complement strand
CTATGGACGAGAATGAAAAAGGACTTGTAATGGATTGGCTCAAAGAAATCATTGATAACCCGGAAGGATGGAGAGAATTCTATTCTGATTCGGAAGTGAAATATCTTGCAGAAAAAACAATGGAACTTATAACTGCATAAAAGGAGCATTTAACGAAGTATATGATTAACACTATTTACTGCATAATTATGGTCAATGTGATTTTGTATTTTGCCACATGGATTATTGTTGACAAAATAAAAGAATCGCATGATGAAAGAAAACAACTCAAAAAGAACAAATGTGCTTAAAGGCAGTAAACAGGACGGCAATTTCGCCGTCCTTTTCCATTTCAGAAACAAGAAAGGATGTGAAACGGCATGACGCTTGACGAACTGAAGGAAGCACTGGAACGCATCCCGAACAAAGGCGCGATCAATAAGGCGCGGCGGCGTTGCATCATTATCCAGATTAACCGCCTGCTTTCCGGTGGTGACCAATGATTTACGTCATTATCATCATTGCGCTGATTGAAATCCTTGTCCCGTTGGTAAAAGTCGGAATCCCGATTATGCGGGAAAGAAGGGGGAAGAAATGAACAGTGAACAGTATGTGGATTCGCTGATTGCGGATCAGAAAGCACAGGGGAAACCGTTACAGGAAGTGGCATGGAACGCGGCGTTGGCCTGCGTTGGTTGGGCGTATGTGTACGGCGCAAAAGGACAGGAATGCACCCCCGCATACCGGCGGCAACGGTATTCAGACGAACACCACACCATCAAAACCAAATGCAAAAATTTTGACGGAAAAGGAACGTGTTCCGGTTGCAAATGGTACCCGAACGGACAGCGCACCCGCTGTTTTGATTGTCGCGGGTTTACTTACTGGATACTGAAACAGGTTTACGGTTGGTCAATGTACGGGGAAACCACCGTCACGCAATGGGCAAAGGCGGATAACTGGAAAGCCAAAGGAACCATTGGCACCATGCCGAAAGACGTGCTGTGTTGCCTGTTCCAGTACAGTGACGAAAAAAAGAAGATGATTCACACCGGGTTCGGGTTGAACAACGAAACGATTGAATGTCAATCCGGCGTTCAGTATTTCGGCACCCGGAACAAAAAATGGACGAACTGGGCAGTTCCGGCTTGCGTTGACGGGACGATTCCGACCCCGGAACCGACACCCGGCACGGATAAACCCACCCTGCGGAAGGGTGACCGGGGCGCATACGTCACCCTGGCACAGACGGAACTGATTCAGCACGGTTATTCGGTCGGTGACAGCGGCGCGGACGGCGTTTTCGGAGCGAACACGGAAAAGGCCGTCAAGCGGTTTCAGCAGGACAACGTTGACCAATACGGGAACGCATTGACCGTTGACGGGGTGGTGGGGAAGAACACCTGGTGGGCGCTCGATCAGACGGATTTACCGCTTTATACCGTCACCATCCCGAACCTTTCCAAACATCATGCGGAAGCGCTTGTGGCGAACTATTCCGGCGCTACGATGACGGAAGAAAGGGGGTAGGGGACAATGCCCATTGAAACAATCTTTGCTCTTTGCATTTCGGCCTGTGCGCTTGTGTTTACCGCGCTGTCATTCCGGCGCACACAGAACCATGACAATTCCGACATTGCCACGCAACGGGCAACGATTACGGCGGACATACGGTATATTCGTGACAGTATTGATGAAATCAAACTGGAAAACAAATCCATCCAGAAAGACCTTTCCGAACTGAAGACCAAAGTTGTTGAAATTGACGCAAGCGCGAAAAGCGCCCACAAGCGTCTGGACGATTTGAACCGAAAGGGGACGAACGATTGATGTTCACCAAAGAATTCTGGAAAGCAACCATTATCCGCGCGGTGCGGACGTTCGCGGAAGCGGCGTTGGCGTACATCGGAACCGGCGTTGTCTTTGTGCATGAACTGAACTTCCTGTATGTGCTGTCAGCGGGCGGAATGGGATTTCTGACCGCCGTGCTGATGGCACTTGCAACCGGAATCCCGGAAGCGCCGAAAGAAAAAGCTGAATAAATAGGAAGAAACAGCGTATTCCTGGAACATAGTTCCACCCCCGGCGGGGAAGTCCCCGCCATACCCCCGGATCATTCCGGGGGATTTTTTTATTGCCGAAATTCAACAATATTTTTGGCGTTTGGGTGCATTTTTACCCCATTTTACAGAAAATATTGCGGATTTTTTCTATTTTGCGAAAATTGGAGAAAAAAACCTGTTGACACTATGCGCATAGTGTGATAAGATGGGTACATCAAAAGGGGGTCACCCCCGGAAAGGCGGCAAGGGCAATGTACGAAACGGTCAAGGTGGTCAACGGTTACGAAATTTATCGGATGAAGGGAACACAGCGGTTCTATTATGTGAACATCCGGGAAGGTAAAGGATGGAAAGAGTTCCACACCTTCCGCACGATCAAGGCGGCGGCGCAGTTCTGCGAAACGATCAGCAAGTAACACAAATGACACCGGGCGGGGCGGTATAACCCCGCAGAAAGGAAGTAAAGAACATGAAGGAATATACAGTAAAACTTACGGAGCAGGAAATCGAACTGCTTATGTATGCAACGGAAGCAGAATCTGCAAAGGCGACTATTCAAGCGGCGCAAGGCAAACGGGACAAGGACAAGACAAAGACATACACGGACAGACTTTGCGCGGTGAACAGCAAACTTTACCGGAAGATTCTTGAAATCCATGTGTGACGCTGACAACCGGGGACGGTCACGCCCCCGGATGCCAACGCCAAACGTTGGAGAAAGGATGTGCAAGGGCAATGACACAGAAAGAAAGGTTGAAGGTTCACCGGGAGATTGAACGGGAGAACCGGCGCAAGCTGACGGAGTGGAAGCGGAAGCAGAAGGGGGCGGCATGATGACGGCAGAAGAAATGATTGAACTGCTGTGCGAGTATTCGCCGGATATGCGGGTATCCCACACGGTTCATGACCAGGATGTTTATGACGGCGATTGCAAATATACGCTTTCATACAAGGGTATTATTTGCGGGTCTGAACTTGTCCCGGCCTTGTTCGTCCGTGATTACATCAAGCACTATATCAAGAAGTGACACGCACCGTGCCGGGGCGGTATATCCCCGGCAATTTGTACATAGTATGATTTTGACAGAAAGGATGTTTGACAATGTATGGTTTGAAACTTTACCCACGTTACAGGTTCACGCCGGAAGAAGTCCGGCGGTATGCGGATCAGAACGGCACCCTGTCCGCGCTTGATTGGTTGGCGCTGATTCCGCCGGACAGGTTTGACGGAGATTGGCAAAAGATGTATGATGAACTGGAACATGAAATCTATTGGGGGTTTGGCAATGGCGTACAACAAAAGCAAGTATGACCAGGAATACGCAAAAGCGCACATAACGCGCAAGTTTATCCCGTTCAACGATCAGACCCCGAATGACGCTGAATTGCTTTCCTGGCTGTCTGGAATTGAGAATGTGACGCAGTATATCAAGGGTCTGATTCGGGCGGATATGGAAAACACAAATATTGTCCGGTGCAATGGTTGTGAAAAACAAGGAACATACGATTGCCATATCACATCATTAACAGGGCAAGCGGCATCTGATGATTGGTTCTGCGCTGATGGGAAAAGGCGAAACAAAGACGTAAAAAACCCGGATTCGTAGTCAAAACGGTAGTCAGAACAGAAGTTCAACCCACAGGAACCGCGATTTTTAAGGCCGGACAGGTCAGAACCGCCGCCGCTTCATACCCGGAGTGTCATAGGTTCGAGTCCTATTTGAGCCACGCAAGCGAAACCCCGCACCGCAACAGGTACGGGGCATTTTTTATGTCTTCCGGTCAAGTGCAAAAAGATACATTCTGACACATAAAAAGACAATGTTTGGTAGTCAAAACGGTAGTCAGATTTGGCGTAAGATTCAGCGCAAGCAAATGACAGGCAAATAAGAATCTTGTTGAAATTCAACAAGATTCGTTTGTTTTTTGCAAAATTTCAGCAAGAACGGCAATTAAAATGTTATTTCAGCGCGTCCCGCAACCTGTCAGCTTCTGCCTTGTCCCGGTCATCCGTGACGGAATCGTAAACGGACAGGATCATTTTTGCGTCCGCGTGACCCATCCAGGCGATCACCGTGTGCAGTTCAATCGGCGGGGACATTGACCGGCACATGGTCGCGAACGAATGCCGCAAGTCATACGGGGTGACCGTGAAGCTGACCCACGGCGGGAGAGTTCCCCCGGCGGCAAGGATTGATTTGTGCGCTTTTGTGCGCCCGTACCATCTGCGGTCAACGCCGTTGATGGCGGTTTCAATGTGCGTGACATATGAATTCCACAAGACGCGCCATGTGGTGTGCGTGATGCGTTCCCCGTGGGCAGACGTGACCAAATATCCATGCTTTCCTGTTAAAGCGGCCTTTAACGGCGGGAGCAACGGAATCTGTCTGTTTGCCCGTTCTGTTTTTCCCTTGCCCGAAAAGGCGTATTTCTGCCCGTTCTGTGGGTCATTGTGCGCCGTTTCCCGGACGGTGATGGTTTCCCCGGTGAAATCCACATCCCGGTCAATATTCAGCGCTTTCGCTTCCTGCGGACGTATTCCTGCATAAAGCATGGTCATGACCACGGGAAACGCGCGGTGGTCGGTACACAGCGTTTCAATCCAGTGCCGTTCCTGCGCGGTGATGGCGCGATGACCGCCAACGGTTCCCCGGTGCGGTTTCGCTGTGCGGTCACGGGCAGGGTTCGACCGGATCAGACCATCCGCCACGGCGGAATCAAACATGGCGCAATAAAGTTGTTTTGCCGCTTTGATGTAAGAGTTGGACAACGCCTTGTACGAATCGGAATATATCTGCTTGATATCGGACGGGCGGATGTCGGACACCGGAATATCCCCGACCGCGTATGTAAGCTTTTTTAGGTGTGTTTTAAGGCCACGCTTTGTGGACGGGGAAATATTCGGGTGCGACCGTTCAAACCATGATTCGGCGTATTCTTTCACGAAATAGGACATAATTCGCCCGTGCCGTTCCGCTTCTTTGTATTCTTCCCGCTGTTTCAGTGCGTCATCCGGGTCATAGGAATAGAACCACTGGTCTTTGTAGCGGCAGGCGTACCGCCCGTCCGGGCGCTGTTTCAGTTTCTGTTTTTTTTCGCGCGGCATAGGATCACCATGAAAGGCCGAAAGGCCGGATTTGGCAGGATGCACCCAGGTCAAACACCACACCGTCCGTCAGTGTCAGCACATAAGGTTCGGATTCAAATATCTGGACGAACAGAATTCGCCGTTCATGGTTCTTCCACGCGTCCGCGCTTGCGTATACCTGGATGGTGTCGGTCTTTGACGGGATCAGTTCATACGTTCCCGCCGGGACGGATTCACCGGCAACATAAACGCCCGCCGGGATCGTGTCGGACATCCAGATACCACGGGAAATTATTTCCGCATACAACCGGCGGAATTCGTCCTTCAGTTCGTCATCCGACAGGGACGCGTATTCGGTCAAGGCCATGACCGGAACCAGGCACATAACCAGGACACACAGAAAAAAGCGCTTCACAGATACACTTCCTTTCAAAATTGCGCCGATTTGAGCCGATTTGCACCGGGACGCACCGGCAACGAATATTGTATAGTACCATCAGAAAGATTTCGTTTCAGAACATTCGGACATACCCGACCGCAAGACCGTAAACCGTCACGTCATCGTCCGGTTTTACCTGGATCGGTTCATATTTCGTATTATTCGCAAACAGTAACAAACCATTTTCGGTTTTATAGACGTGCTTCAGCGTGGTTTCTCCGTTTATACCCACGGCGGCAACCTGTCCGTTTTCCACTTCCGGTTGGCGGCGAATCAGTACCAAATCCCCGTCATTAAACATGGGGGACATGGAATCACCCTTACAACGGAGCGCAAAGTCCGCGCGGACACCGTCCGGCAGATCGGCATACCCGTCCGCGTTCATGTCCGGCGCGGTCTGCGGGGAACAGGCAATGTTCCCGATGACCGGAACCGCGTTCCGGCGGATCGGGATTGAATCCGCCGCGACCGGATAATATCTGTCCGTTTTGCTGTCATAGCTGACATAACCGGAACGTTCCACATACAGGTCAATGACCGGAACGCCCAACGCTTCCGCAATCGCGTTCAGCGTGGTTTCTTTCGGACTTACTGCGCCGCTGAGAATGGCGGACAGGCCGGATTGTGAAATCTGCGCCGCCTTTGCAAGCCTGTTCTGACTTATCCCCCGTTTTTTCATCAGTTCGGATATTCGTTCGCTTACGCCCATTTGGCAATTCCCCCGTTCTATCGAAATTTCTATAACCACAAAACAATATTATCAAAAAACAATCGAAAAAACTATTGCATTTCTAACGAAGTTTTGATAAGATACTTATCGAAGTATCGAACGGAAGGGGTGACAACGTGATAAAGGAACTGCGGATCAAGCGCGGATGGAGCCAGAACAAGCTTGCGCGGTTGGCGGGAATCCGGCAGGGGGTTCTGTCATACATCGAAAGCGGGCGGACGAAGAACCCCCGGATTGACACGCTTTCCGCAATCGCAAAGGCGCTTGGCGTATCGGTTGAAACCATTATGAAGAAAGCAGGGTGAATGTATGGAGAAGGACACGGCGGAAGTTCTGGAAGACCTGGATTATGACGAAGACGATGACTTTGACTTCCTTGCGTATGTCCACGATGAAGATTCCGATTATCCCATGAACGGATGGTGAACGGCATGATGGACACGATTTACACCGTTCGCGGAATTATGGAACTTTTTCACATCAAGGACGCGCGGACGGCGCGGAAAATCATGCGGGACATGGAACACACCGAAAACCCGCTGATGGTCACGGAACGTGCGGTCAAGGCATGGATTGCGCGGAAGACGGTACCGCCGGAATCGGAAACGCGGAAGATTCTGAAAAGAAAGGGGGCGTAATGGGTGAAAAGCCGGTATTGCTACAACCCGATGACCGCGCGGCGGATCGGGCGGCGGATGACGGTTGCCGACCTGTTCAGACGGTGGCAAAGGATCAGACGCGAAAAGCGGAACGCGCCGGACTTGTTCCCGGTGACCGGATACGGACGGCCTGTATATCCGGGAAAATAAAAACCCCCGCCGTGACGGGCAGGGGTGAGCCGGAAATGATGCAAGGGCAAATGCAAACATATCCGCCGTCATTATAGCACGGCGGGAGAAAGGAAATCAATATGAGCGAAGCAATCAGAGAAGAACAGCAGGAAGAACTGGAAGAAATCAGCGTTCCGACCGGATGGGTGTGCGATTCGGATGCGAAAGCCGGATGGGCGCTTGAGCAAATCCGCAACGCGCGGAAAGACCGGGATATGTGGGTGTCCTGGTATAAGCAGAAAATCGAAGAGATCACCGCGCAGACCGACCAGAACACGGCGAACCTTGAACGGAAGCTGTTTGAATACTTCCAGACGGTTCCGCACAGGAAAACGAAAACCCAGGAAATCTATCAGTTCCCCGGTGGGAAACTGGTTCTGAAACAGCAGGAACCGGAATTCAAGCGGGATGAAAAGTCCGTCATTGAATGGCTGAAGCAGAACAGCGGCGGACAGTTTGTGAAGACGAAAGAAGAACTTGATTGGAAGAACTTGAAAGCGGCCTGCGGATGGACGGACGGGAAACTGGTTGCCGGGGAAACGGTCAACGAAGACGGCGAGATTGTCCAGATTGTGGTTCCGGGCGTGGAAGTCATCGAACGGGAACCGAAATTCACGGTGGATTGACGAAGGGAGATTGACAGCATGGAAGCGATTTACGGCTTGATTGCAAAGGCAATGAGCAAGATTGGCGCGATTGGGAAGGATTCCACAGCGCAGAATTACAGCGGCAAGGTGATGTACAAATTCCGGGGGATTGACGCGGTATATAACGCGCTGAACCCCGTCATGGCGGAACTGGGTCTGTTCGTTGTGCCGGAAGTCCTGGAGCAGACCAGGGAAGAACGGCAAAGCACGAACGGCGGGAACTTGATTTATTCCATTCTGAAAATACGGTTCACCCTGTACGCGCCGGACAGTTCCAACGTTTCCTGTGTGGTCATCGGGGAAGGAATGGACAGCGGGGACAAGGCAAGTAACAAGGCCATGAGCATTGCGTTGAAGTACGCAATGTTCCAACTGTTCATGATTCCCACGGAAGAAATGATCGACCCGGACGCGGAAACGCACGAAACCACAGGCGGCGCACGGAAACCGGCAACGCCGAAAGCAACGAAACAGGAAACCGTCAACAAAGCGCCGCAGACGGCGCAGAACCCGCCCGCCGCCGCAAAGGTGGACAAAGTCCCGTCCGTGCCGCAGACCGCGCCGGAAGCGCCGAAAAACCCCGTTCTGGAATACATGGCGCGGGAACGTGCCAACCTTCAGACGGCGCGGCAGATCAGCAAGGAAGAAAACAGCGCACTTTGGACAAAACAGGTTGAAGCGCTGAAGAACGCCGGGATGATTCCGAACAAGGCGCTGTCCACGTTCACGCAGGCGGAAGCGGAATATATGGTGGGTTGTATGTATTCCAACTTCCCGCCGAAAGGAACGGAGTTGAAGCGCGTTGACGGGAAAGCTTCATGATATGCTCCCGCTTTCGGGTGGTGAATGGCTTGTTTCCTTCACCACCCGGAACCATCCGGGAGAACTGTTTGACAGGCTGAAGGGCAAAGAAATCAGCGTTGAAATCAAGAAAGCGTCCCCCGGACGGTCACGGGACGCGAACGCGATGTGTTGGGCGCTGTGTTCGGACATCGGAAAGGCCATGAAACCGCCGCTTGCCAAAGAAGACGTTTACAGGATGGCAATCAAGGCGGTCGGGGTGTACATAGACAAGAAACTGCCCGTGTGGAACGTTGAAACCGTCCGGCGCAGATGGGAAGACCACGGGACGGGATGGTTGTTTGAAGTGGTTGACGATGCCGGGATCGGGTGGAAACTGTGCAATCTGTATTTCGGATCATCAACGTATACGGCGGATGAAATGCGGGTTCTGATTGATTGGCTTGTGGATCAATGTGAGCAAATGCAGATCAGCATTCCGCTTTCAAAGAAGGACGAAGAAGATTTACTGGAAAGGTGGGGCATGAAATGACACAGAAAAGCGAAATTCTTTCCGTCATGAGTGAAAAAGGCGGTATTACCACTATGGACGCATACGAACGCGGAATTACCCGCCTTGCGTCCAGGATTCACGAACTGCGCCGGATGGGGTATGACATCGTCAGCGAACAGGTGACCGGGAAGAACCGGCACGGCAAGACGTTTCGCTGTGTGCGGTACAAGTTCGCATGAAAAGCATTATACAGGCAGACAATGACCGCTGTTATATCTGCGGATGCCGGGTCAACCTGGAACGGCACCACGTCATGAGCGGCGCGAACCGGAAATGGTCTGAAGTCTACGGGTTGACGGTCATGCTTTGCGCGGATCATCACCGGGGACGCATCGGTGTCCATTCGGACTATATCATAAAAGAACGCCTGGAAAAGGACGCGCAACGGGCGTTTGAAAAGATGTACGGTCACGCCGCCTGGATGGCGCTGTTTCGGAAAAACTATCTGTGAGAAGGTGCAAAAATGGGTAAGGAATATATCCCGTTGTTTCTGGACTTCAACGAAACAACGCAGGATTTGACGGATGAAGAATGCGGGCGGTTAGTCCGCGCGGTGGTCGAATACGCTAAAGGAAACGCGTATGAAGACAGGCTGATTGGCGCGGAGCGCATTGCTTTCCGGTTTTTGAAAGGACTTGTAGACCGGAACGCGGCGATATCCGAAGCGCGGTCACGGGCGGTTTCAACGCGCTACAAACAGATACAAAATTCTACAAACGCATACAAACCGGAAGAAACGCCTACAAATGTTCTAATAGATACAGATACAGATATAGATACAGAAACAGATACAAATATATGTGTGATAAACAAAGCGAACCGGAAACGGTTCACACCCCCCACGCGGGAAGAAGTCCAGGAATACTGCCGGGAACGCGGAAACAATGTGGACGTTGAACGGTTCGTGGATTTCTACACGGCAAAAGGGTGGATGGTCGGGAAAAACCCAATGAAGGATTGGAAAGCGGCGGTCAGAACGTGGGAGCGTTCCGACAATCAACAGAAACCCGTTGCGCTTCTTCCGGCACAGAACTATCAACAGCGGGACTATTCCGGTTATGAAGATGAAGCGTTGGAACGTATGTTGCAACAACACGCAGAGCAATTCGGCAAAAAGGCGTAGGGGGTTGGCAGATGGAACGGAAAGTGTTCATGACTATCGTTGCGGTGGTTGTGGTCATCGTGTGCGCCATCCTGGTTGCCATCGAATCAGCGCACGGAGAAGATTATTTCATTCTGTGCAGGCCGGGAAGCAAGGTCAATATCCGCGACCGGGCAACGAAGGATTCAACCGTGATTGCGTGGATTGAGTGCGGACAGCGCGTCCACGCGGACGGGAAGGAAAAGAACGGGTTCGTTCATGTGACGAACCTTCCGGCGGAAGAAACGGAAGGATGGATATACGCCGGGTATCTGGTGGACGAAGAACCCAGGATCAGAACGCACCGCGCGGAAGTGTGGGAAGGGGACGTGATTGCGCGGTCATGCGTGAACGGGAAAGCGTTGCGGAAGCTGAAGGAAGGAAAGACCGTGACCGTGTACGCAATGACGAACCGGTGGGCGGTCACCAACAAGGGGTTCATTATGTGTGATTGGCTGAAGGAAGTGGAAGAATGATCGGAAGACCACCGGCGAAACCGAAACCGGACGGTGTCTGCCTGGATTGCGAATGGGCAAGGAACAAGTTCCGGGATTCGTGTTACTGCGTCAAGTACGGAATCACCATCGGATATTCAAAAGTGGCCTGCGGGGGGTGGAAGCGTGAGCAAGTACGGGAACCGGAAAACGGTTGTGGACGGGATCGTGTTTGACAGCCGGAAGGAAGCGGAACGGTATGCGGAACTGAAGCTGATGGAACGCGCCGGATTGATTACGGAACTTCAGCGGCAACCGGGATACACGCTGATTCCGAAACAGGTTCGGAACGGCAAAATGATTGAAAGGCCGGTGATATACAAGGCGGATTTTGCTTACCATGACGAAGAAACAGGAACGGACGTTGTGGAAGACGTGAAAGGATTGCGGACGAAGGAATATATCATCAAACGGAAACTGATGCTGTGGGAATACGGAATCATGGTGAAGGAAGTGTGAACGAATGCCGGATAAGAATTATTTAAGGCAAATGCAAGCATTACCGCTGATTGTAAAAATCAGAAAGACGCAGTTGCGGATTCGGGAGTGGTACGAACACTTTGAAGGAAATGTGTATGTTTCTTTCAGCGGCGGGAAGGATTCAACCGTGTTGGCGCACCTGGTACATGAATTATACCCGGACGTGCCGCTTGTTTTCAGCAACACAGGACTTGAATACCCGGAAATACAGGCATTCGCGCGGAAGATGGGTGCGGAGTTTGTAAGGCCGAAAATGATGTTTTCGGAAGTCATATCAAAGTATGGGTATCCGATTATCAGCAAGGAAGTTTCCGAAGCAATCTATTACGCACGGAAGATCAGAAACGGCGGCGAAACGGAACGCAGACGGTGCAATTTAAGCGGAACGGCAACAAAGGAAGAAGCGGAATACATTAGAAACGCTATAGTTTCAACCGG
>JAEEGL010708683.1_pt1 | contig 11683 bp, 11 predicted proteins | sample 9134231 | NCBI WGS metagenome assembly JAEEGL01 (sample SAMN16246548, study PRJNA631951) | gut metagenome | biome: gut microbiome; feature: rumen; material: fiber-attached | host: Bos | place: Iran: Karaj | collected 2018-10 | reverse complement strand
CTATTCACTTGTCAATCTTCTGTTTGCTTAAAGCGACTCAATTTCTTTCTCATCACTCAAGATGTTTTCCTTTAAGTGCGTCAGCGAGATATATAATATCACCCTGCAACTACTTTGTCAACAACTTTTTTTATTTTTTTTGATGAAAATGTTTATCATTTATTTGTAATGTATAAATCACCTTTTTCGATGGTGTTTTGTACGTAGCCTCTTGTAATTTCAGCTCCTCGCTTTACCTTTCCATCGTAGTGCTGTATAAATAAGAACATTCTGCTGTCTTTTATGTATCGCCCTGATGAATATGTTGCGATAACTCCGTCATTCATATTTGCTTCCCGATCTTTGTCGGTTAAACGATTTCCCATACTCCATACCTGGAGTTGTACCCGGATTTCTCTTCTAAATTATCACTATCTTTGCCTTCTGTATAAGGCACAGCATCACCTGAGCACATTGTTATATTCTTCAGTGCAGGAAGGTAGGCTGCATCAGAATTATTCTCTTTACTGCAATACAGGTAAACTGTCTTACCATTTGTTCCATCGTTTACTGATATAACGCATTTTACAAAAGAATATCACACATTATTATAAAAAATTTTATACCATTGTTTTCTCTCGTCTGTATAAGTATAAAGTATATCATTTTTATCATAAAAATGCAAACCTAGGTGTTATTTTTGTTGTATTTCCGTCAAATTTTTGTTATTATAAAATTAGGAATTATGACTTCAAAAATGTAACATTTTTTTATTGGGTAGGTTACAAAAAACAACTTATTGATTTTTTAGGAGGTTAACAAATGGCAAAACTAAATGCCGCTGCTACGGCAAAAATCAAGGAGATTTGCTCTCGTTACAAAGACGAGAAAACTCCTCTTATGATGATTCTTAGCGACATTCAGAATGAGTATGGATATATTCCTCTTGAGGTTCAGGAGATTGTATCTGCTGAGACCGGTATATCCGTTGCTGAAATCTATGGGGTTGTAACTTTTTATTCTTTTTTCTCTCTTACCCCAAAGGGAAAATATGTTATCGGCTGTTGTCTGGGTACAGCTTGTTATGTTAAGGGGGCCCAGCAGGTTATAGATAAATTCTGCGAACTGCTTCATGTGGAACCTGGTCAAACTACTGATGATGGTCTTTTTACAATTGATGCACTGCGTTGCATAGGCGCATGTGGTATAGCACCTGCCGTTAGTATCAATGGTAAGGTTTATCCTAAGATGACTGTTTCTCAAGTTCAGGAAGTCATCGCCCAGTATCTTATTCAAGAAGAAAAAGGGAAGGAGGCAGGTGTATAATGATTAAAACTATAGAAGCTCTTGATGATCGTATAAAAAGCTGTACTGACTGCTTTGAAGAAAAAATAAACGGTAGCGACGGTAAGCGTCATATTGTTCTTTGCGGCGGTACAGGATGTCTTTCCAATAATTCAAAGGAAATCAAAGAAAAATTTGAGAAAGTTTTAAAAGATAAAAATCTGGAATATAAAGCGACAGTTAATCAGGTAGGTTGCTTTGGTTTCTGTTCTCAGGGACCTTTTGTAAAAATCTTTCCTGAGGATACACTCTACAGACTTGTATCAATCGATGATGTTGAAGAAATCGTTGAATCCGACATTATGAATGATAAAATCGTTGAGCGTCTGCTTTATGTGGAACCTTCTACCTCTGAGAAGGTTAAGAAGCAGGATGATATTAATTTCTATAAAAAACAAAAGCGAATCGCTTTACATGGTTGTGGTGTTATAAATCCTGAGGATATAACAGAGGCACTTGGTGTAGGCGCATTTGAAGGATTAAAGCGTGCTCTTTCCATGGATCGACAGGCCGTTATAGATGAAGTTCTTGCTTCAGGTATCAGAGGTCGAGGCGGTGCAGGTTTCCCTTCAGGCAGGAAATGGCAGTTTGCTTACAATGATGAAAGCGATGAAAAGTATGTTGTTTGTAACGGTGACGAGGGTGATCCTGGTGCATTTATGGATAGAAGTATACTTGAGGGTAATCCTCTTGCTGTAATTGAGGGTATGATGATTGCAGGATATGCAATAGGTGCTTCTCATGGATATTTTTATGTACGTGCTGAGTACCCTATTGCTGTAAACAGACTTAAAATTGCTATAAAGCAAGCTGAGGACACTGGCCTTCTGGGCGATAATATACTTGGAACAGGCTTTTCTTTCAGATGTCACCTCCGTCTTGGAGCCGGCGCATTTGTCTGCGGTGAAGAAACTGCACTTCTTAACTCAATCGAAGGTAAGCGTGGTATGCCACGTCCGAGACCTCCTTTCCCTGCAGTTAAGGGATTATGGGGTAAACCGACTATCATCAATAACGTAGAAACTCTCGCCTGTATTCCTTTTATACTTAGAGAGGGAGCTGAGAAGTTCGCATCCGTCGGAACCGAGAATTCCAAGGGTACCAAGGTATTTGCTCTGGGTGGAAAGGTTAATAATGTTGGACTTGTGGAAGTTCCTATGGGAACTACTCTCAGAGAGCTTATATATGATATAGGTGGTGGAATCCCGGGTAACAAGAAGTTTAAGGCTATCCAGACAGGTGGACCTTCCGGTGGTTGCCTTACAGAAGAGTATTTGGATGAACCTATAGACTTTGATAACCTGGTGCAGAAGGGTTCTATGATGGGTTCAGGCGGCGCTATAGTAATGGACGAAGACAATTGTATGGTCGACGTTGCAAAGTTCTACATGGAATTTATATGTGAGGAGTCCTGCGGAAAGTGTTCTCCATGTCGTATAGGTACCAAGAGAATGTTGGAAATACTTACACGTATAACTGAAGGTCAGGGTACCATGGAAGACTTAGATACCCTCGAAGAGCTTAGTAAAACAGTAAAGAATAACTCTCTTTGTGCTCTTGGTCAGACTTCCGCAAACCCTGTAAACTCTACACTTGCACACTTCAGAGACGAGTATATAGCTCATATCGTTGATAAGAAGTGTCCTTCACATGTATGTAAATCACTTATGGAATATTACATTGATCCTGATAAATGTATCGGCTGCGGTCTCTGCGCTAAGGGATGTCCTGTGGATTGTATCAAGAGAACTGATTACATAGCAGAAGGACATAAGCTTGCATCTCTAAAGATTAATGCTTCAGAGTGCGTAAAGTGTGGTTCATGTATCAGTGTATGTAGAGTTAATGCTATTTCAAAAATATAAATTTCTTGTATGATTTTATAAAGATTGGAGAACGACTATGGCGAAAATTAATATAAAAATAGAGGGGATTAGCTACGAGGTCGAGGAAGGCTTAACTATATTAGAAGCAGCCAAAACCTGTGGTTATGAGATCCCATCTCTCTGTGCATTTAATCACGGAGAGTGTAACCAGGGTTCCTGCCGTGTGTGTCTGGTAGAGGCTACAGGCGCAAGAGGCTTGGTGGCAAGCTGTGTATATCCTGTTGCAGATGGCATGGAAATAAAGATTTCATCACCTGCAGCTATAGAGGCAAGGCGTGACAGCGTAGAACTCTTGCTTTCTAATCATAATAAAAATTGTCAGCAATGTGATAAAAACGGACAGTGTGAACTTTTATATGTTGCGAATCTTACAGGAGCCAGAGATGATGCATTTGCAGGAGGTCACTCGGAAGTGCATATAGACAGACTTGCTCCTTCACTTACAAGGGATACTTCAAAGTGTATACTTTGCGGAAGATGTATCGAACGTTGTAAGAATGCTCACGGTTTAGGTATACTCGGATACGAGAACAGAGGTTTTGAAACCTTTGTATCTCCTGCTTCCGACAGAAGCTTTGCTGATTCACCATGTATACAGTGTGGTCAGTGTGTAAATGTATGTCCTACCGGTGCACTTATGGAAAACTCCGAGATATGGAAGATAGATGAGGCTATGAAAGCAGGAAAAACCGTGGTTGTACAGGCAGCTCCTGCTGTAAGAGCTGCTTTAGGCGAGGAATTTGGATATCCTATCGGAACACCTGTTACCGGCAAGATGGTGGCAGCCCTCAGAAGACTTGGTTTCTACAGAGTATATGATGTTAACTTTGGTGCAGACCTTACCATCATGGAGGAAGGGACAGAGCTTCTGGGACGCTTAAATAACGGCGGTGTACTTCCTATGATTACATCCTGCTCACCGGGTTGGATTAATTATGCTGAGTATAATTACTCCGATTTGCTTCCTCATCTTTCATCATGTAAGTCACCTCATGAGATGCAGGGTGCAATCATAAAGTCCTACTGGGCTGAGCAGCATGATATAAAGCCTGAAGATATATTTGTGGTTTCTGTCATGCCTTGTGTAGCTAAGAAGTTCGAAAAGGATAGAGAACAGCTTAAGGTTAATGGCTTAAATGACGTAGATGCTGTTATTACCACTCGTGAATTGGCTCGCATGATAAGAAGAAGTGGTATCAGATTTGATAAACTTCCGGATGAAGATTGGGATCAGGATATCATGGGCGATTATTCCGGAGCCGGTGTAATCTTCGGTGTTACCGGCGGTGTTATGGAAGCGGCTCTCAGAACTGTTTATCATGTACTTACCGGAGAAGAAAAAGAGGAGATTACATTTACCGAGGTTCGCGGACACGACGCAGGCATAAGAGAAGCTTTTATAGATATTAACGGAACAGTTGTCAATGTTGCGATTGCTTCAGGTATGAAGTCAGCTAAGATTCTTCTTGATGAAATCAGAGAAGGATCTTCCAGATATCAGTTTATAGAAATCATGGGTTGTCCGGGTGGATGTATAAACGGTGGAGGTCAGCCTTATGTCAGACCACAGCTACTTCCTCATGAAGATGATGATATACTTGATACATACAAGGAAAAGAGAGCACAAGCCCTCTATACAGAGGATGAAAGACAGGTTATCCGTCAATCCCACAATAATCCTCAAATTAAGGAGCTGTATGAGAAGTTCCTAGGAGAACCTAATTCTCATAAGGCTCATGAGCTTTTACATACTACATATGCTGCAAGAGAAGGTTTTAACTCAATTGAATAAATATCTAAGTTAAATCTCCTAACGTGATACGAATAGTTAGCTTTGCTAACTATTGAATTCGAATTCAAAAAAGAGTAGTGGTGCTTCTTTCACCGCTACTCTTTTTCTCTTTCATATTATATTATAATTGCAATAAATGCTTTTTTGTAAATAACAATCATCATTATTGAAAATACCAATAATGCATAAAATTATATATTTCTATTTCATAATAGGAATTATGATATCAACACAAAATTCATCTTTTTTTTCTATGTATAAAATACCGTTTTTGTTTTCTACTATATCTTTTACGTTTATCAAACCGTATCCATGCATAATATCCTTATCCTTATTAGCATCTCTTCTATTGAAGGTATTTCTTACATGGATACAAAACATATCCTTGTCGTTTATAATTATTTTTGTTCTAATATAATTTGATTCAACTGCATTTTTTAAGCAAGCCGTTATGGCATTGTCCATAATATTACCTATAATAATACACAATTCATAATCATTAACCGGAATTCGATTACTATCAATGTTTATATATGTTTCAAATGTTACACCTTTTTCAGAACACAAAGAGCTGTAATTGGTAAACAATGAGTCTATAACCAGGTTGCCCGTAGTATAATCACAGTAATAATTCTCCAAATCATCTAGTGATAAATCCAAATAAGCAATCAACTCATCGTATTTTCCTTCCTCAACATAGTTTTTTATCATATAATAATGATTTTTTGTATCATGAATCAGTTTTCTTGTGGATTTATACATTGAACTCAATTGATTATACTTATCTCTCTGATAAGTAGATATTTTCTCCAATTGGGTTAATCGAAGCGTTCTTTCTGCCTGTTGATAATAAAATGATACAAGAATATAATTTAATATATTTAATACGGCTAAGCATATTATACTTATGAAACTATAATAATTACCATTTGAGAGTTCGTGTAACGGAGTAAAAATAATTATAATCAAAGATATAGCTGGCGACAATAAAAGGATCAGCTCATAACTTATCATTAATTTATACTTCTTCTTGAGCAAAACAAATATGATAATAACAAACAGCATCATCAACAATTCTGAACTCAAACTAAGTATGGATGTTGTTTCTTTGGTGTTGGATTCAATCCAATCCGGATTTATACCTCGAACAATAGTTGTTATTAAAAACTTAGAAAATAAAACCAAAATTTGGAATGATAAGGCGAAAAATATTTTCTTAAATTGGCTACACTCATATAAATTTCCTATTAATACGATTGAAAGAATACTAATTAGGTTCCCGGAAATAAACAAAAATCGACGTGGTATATAAATCGAATATATATCATAGATATATATCACAACTTCCATGAGTACATAACATAAAACAAAAATAGAGGGCTTAACACTTTTTTTCTTGTTTTTAAAGTTGCATTCATATATGTAATAACAACAAACATATCCAAAATAAGTGTTATGACATTGATAGTAATATTAAACATTTTTTCTCCATTTCAATAACAATTTGAACTATTATTTTCAAGACTCACTCAAGAGTCTTGCGCATGATATTTAAAACAAATAGTCAACGACACTTTCGTTGACTATTAATATATTAAACATTATTGTAAGTAATAATTAATTTTGAAAATTTCTTTTTTAATTCCTTGGTTTTATTTCTACTCATTGTAATAACATCCGAGTTATTCAATACAACTTCATTCCCTTTTATATATTTAACATTCAATATACTTACCAAAGTATTTCTATTGCACAAATAAAACTCACAATTATTCAATTTCCTTTCCCATTCAGAAATTGTTCCTTTACCTATGATTTTTTCTGAATTTAAATGAAAAATGAGTGTCTTTGATTTACTATCTAATGTTTCTATATAAATAATTCTTTTAATATTTACCGGAATTTCATCTCCGTTCGAATTAATAACTGAATACAAAACATTTTTATCTTTAACAGAATCGACTATATCACTTAATACATGAGCAATATTTTCGAAGGTTACAGGTTTTGATAAATAGTAATACGGGTGGACCTTAAAACTATCTTGCATATATTGCGGATAACTACTAACATAAACTATATATAATTCCTTATCAAAGTTTCGTATTTCATCAGCGATTTTTAAGCCGTTTTTACCCGGCATTTCAACATCTAAAAAAACCAAATCAAAATCACCTTTACTATGATAATCACTTAAAAGAGCATCGCCGGATTCATATTCAGAAATACTTAACTCTATATCTGTCTTAAACATATATTCAAACAAATGATGAAGTATATCCTTACGATACACTTCATCATCATCACATATTGCTACCTTTAAAATGAGCATTTTAAATACCTTCTTTAGACTATATCAGATAAAACTGTATACTTTTTAGCATCTTCCAAATCTTTAACTGATTCCATAATTGGTGATTTTTTGTGTTTTAACACGATTCCAATATTTTTTTCTTTATCGAAACCATAAACAAATTTGAATATTTTTGATGAGTTATTTTTAAATGTAATTGATTTTTCTGATTTTTTATTCTCTAAATTATATATATTTAGTTTTTTGTTATAACTTACATATATTCTTCCATTATTTACATATTTTATTTTTTCTAATACAGAATCAATATTACATATCTTTTCATTCTTACTTCCATCTGTTTTTATTCTGCAAATCTCAGGTTTTGAATTTTTGACTCTAATGTAATAAATATATCCATCATAAAAATAATTACCTTGACATAGATAGTTTATACTTGAATCACTTGAAACACTATCATTATTTATTATTATTTGAGGTTCTTCATTTTCACCTCTTTTCATCCATATTGCATTAGTATCACCATCAGCGTAATAATAATAATTACCTATTTTTGTATAATTTTTTTGAGTTTTATCAAATCTGAAATCATAGAGAAGTGTACAACCATTGATGAGCTTATTTTTTTCATCTGCATATTTATTAATAGTTTTTTTCTTTTCTGTGAAATCACTTAATTTATACGTCTTTTCATTTCCCTGAATAGATATTACAATTGAGTCTGATGTTATATTATTTATATAGGCTTTTCTGATACCAGAGGATACTTTTTTTGTAAGAACCTTTATCTCTTTATCATAAGTGCCCTCAAAATTTCTTTTATTTAGTTTTACCATTGAGTATTCATCAACTGTAGTATAATATATTTCATCATTTAAAACATCAACATCCCATGTGCAACTCCTATAACAATTGTTCTTGTTTTTATCTCCTATCATCTCATATGTGTTTGTATTTACATTCCATATATAATAGTACTTAGTATCCTCATCATCTGACGATTCTTCAAGTAACTTATAATTATTGTATTCATAAATAATATTGTACAAGTTTCCTTTAACAGTCGTTGTTCCCAGTAAGGATACTGCAGCATAAACATCAGTATGATTATTATTACACAAACCTATCATTATACCAAATACAATTATTATCATTTTATATAAATATTTTTTGTTATTTAACATTTAAGAACCTCCTATAAATTAATATATTATAATTATTATCAGTATTATATCATTCAAATTGTGATTATTATAAAATTGCAGATGAATGGTCAAAATTAAGGGATGAATGGTAATTATTATTAAATGAAGAATTATTTTTATGGTTTGTTTTTTCCATATAATCATATTTTATACTAGGACTTCATTTTCTTTAATTCACTAAACGCAAGTGGAACCGCTAGTATAAAAGACATGATATCTGCACACATCTGGGTTATTTCAACTCCTGTTAATCCAAATAATCCCGATAATATCAATATTAACGGCACAAAGAAAATACCATTTCTTGATGAAGATGCTATACTTGCCTTTAAACCGCTACCGATTGACTGAAGCATCATATTTGTAATAAATATTGTTGCCATTAAGGGAAGTATGACAACCTGACACCTAAGTGCAAATGCTCCCACTTCAACAACAGCCGTATCATTTCTAAACCATCTTATAACATCAGGAGCCCATATAAAACAAAGGGTAGCTATAACAGTAAAAAATACAGTTCCCCATTTGACGCAGAAAAAATATCCTTCTCTTACTCTGCTTTTTAAGCCTGCACCATAGTTAAATGAACAGACCGGCTGATATCCCTGCCCAAATCCTATCATGGCAGAGCAAAGCATCATGGTTACCCTGGTTACGATTGACATGCCTGCTATAGCGGCATCTCCGCCATAGATTCCTGCGAATCGATTTAAGAGCAGTGTGGATATGGCCGCCAGTCCCTGCCTTAGAAGAGATGGCATCCCCCCATTTGCAAGTTCATAGATATAATATTTATTTATACGTATATTTGAAAACTTTAAATGAATGTTTTCTCCTCTGTAGCTTCCTACCAGAAGAACGCAAAAACTCATGGCCTGTCCTGCTATAGTCGCTACTGCAGCTCCTGTAATTCCCATATCGAAAACAAAAATCAAAAGCGGGTCAAGTCCTACGTTTACAACAGCCCCAAATAGAAGCCCGATCATGGCATAAATAGCGCTCCCCTGAAATCTAAGCTGATTATTTAACACAAATTGTCCCATAGTAAAAGGGGCGCCAATGAGTATAACCCTCATGTAGCTTATAGTATCTGCTACAGTTGCATCGGAGGCTCCTATAAGATAAGCTATCGGATTTGCAAATATATTTCCTATGATTGCCAGGATAATTCCTAGTATTATTGCAACAGCAAATCCACTTGATGCCATTTCATTGGCTTCTTTTTCTTTGTTTGCACCCAGCATCCTCGACAGATAGTTACCTGATCCATGCCCACAAAAAAAGGCAAGTGCCTGAATGACCGCCATTACTGAAAACACCAGACCTACAGCTGCTGTTGCTTCTGTTGAAATCCTTCCTACAAAGTACGTATCTGCACTGTTGTAAAAAGCAGTAATCAGCATTCCGATTATGGTAGGTATTGATAGTTTTATAATCAGATTCGGAATATTTGTTTGAGTGAGTAATTCTCTTTTATTATTTTTTATATTATTTTCTTTTTTCATTTTTTTATTAATCTTATATATTTACCAGTGGCAGCTCTGTAAACAATCGGGTGAGGGATGATATTTCTCCCTACTCGTCACACGGCTTGGATCCGGCTTTTGCAGGAATCACACATCAACCCGACTCTGCGCATAATAAAAAGGCCTGCGTAATAACCCACAAGCCTTCTATACGTTAGTTTGCTCACATTATACAATTGCTTTTCTGATAATATCAACAAGCTTCTCGCTATCAAATGGCTTTGATATAAAGTCTACCGCACCACTCTGAATAGCTTCTATGAGCTTTGATTTTTGCCCTGCTGCGGTAACCATAACCACTCTGGCGTCAGGATAGCTTTCCTTTATTTTTTTTAATGCACTGATTCCATCAAGTACCGGCATGGTAATATCCATGGTTACAAGATCCGGTTTAAGCTCAGAGTACATCTGATATCCCTCTTCTCCGTTTCCTGCTTCTCCAACAATTTCAAAACCGGCATCAACAAGTATATCCTTAAGTATCTTTCTGGATGTCCTTGAATCATCAACCATCAGTATTTTTGCCATTAATCTGTACCTCCAAATAGAACTATATTTCAATTACTAATTCAAGTAGATTGCCCTTAATATACATAGGAACAACCAACATATTGCCCTCGATTTTTTCCTTTGTTTCCTTCATCTCAGGCGGAAGCATATCTATAGATATCCCACTTTCATGCTGATCTGTTGCAAAAAGACCATTGTTCATGTTTATAAACTCACAATTCGCATCCAATACATCCAAATCAACCGTATCAAAAGGCTCTTTAAGAAGAGACTCAGCAACCAAACGAAGTGCCTTTCCGTCGCCGTTGGCAGCAAATGACACTGTAAACGGCTTGTCACCCTCAAATCCCTGCTTAGACATAAAGTCAGCTTCGTAAGAATTGACCTTCTTTACAAAGCCTATACGAACGTTAGGATCCACAAATCTCACTATAAATCTGGCAGTAAGAGCTATGTACTCTTTATAAAAATCCTCAATATCCGCTTTGTTGAGAAACACCTTTACTTCTCTGTCTACATCTGAACTTTTTATCTCTTCAATATCATCCTCTGTAAAGCCGTTTTCAGCAGCGTAAGAATTAAGCTCTCTCTGAACATCATCCATCTTCATGATACCGGCTTCATCTAATGATTGAACAAACAGAAGATATCCGTCTCCCTGCTGTTTAAGTAAAAATGAAACCTGTCCGTCTGTTAAGTACCCCTTCTCAACTGCTATATCACCAAATCTTTTATCAAGCTGCTTCTGAAGTGTATTAACTTCTTCCGCCTGCTCTGCCGACATCAATCCGGATTCTGTTGCCAACAATCCAAGCTTTACCCTAGAATTCTGACACTTATCGATAATATCCTTATACTGGACGTCGGATATTATTCCCTTGCTCTTTAAAAATTCACCGAAATAAATCCCAAACATTTTCTGTCCTCCCGAGAAATATATATTTGTCTTATCAACATTTTGAATTGATTATATTTTACCATATATTAAAATAAAATCAATACAAAAATAGAGTCTCTTTGAAAAAAGAAACTCTATTCAATGATTATTTATCTCTCCAGGTAATCCTTCCCTTTGTAAGATCATATGGTGACATCTCAAGTTTTACCTGATCTCCCGGAAGAATTCT
>JAEEGL010663989.1_pt1 | contig 11683 bp, 10 predicted proteins | sample 9134231 | NCBI WGS metagenome assembly JAEEGL01 (sample SAMN16246548, study PRJNA631951) | gut metagenome | biome: gut microbiome; feature: rumen; material: fiber-attached | host: Bos | place: Iran: Karaj | collected 2018-10 | reverse complement strand
CCGTTGGGGCGTGCAGATTAGGGATTTCATAGATTTTGAAAGGATCTTTTCCGCTGTAACTGCTTCAAAACGCGGGCCAAGGCGTCAGCCTTGGCCCGCGCTTTTCATTGTTACAACAAAAAATCTCTCTTTCAAAATTGCTTCGCACCTCAAAAAGATGGATTTCGGCGGAAGACAAGGCATTTTTTCGAAGGAATACTGACGTATTCCGAGAAAAATAACGCAGTATTACGCCGAAAGCCGCTTTTTGAGGCTGTGAAATCCCTAACCTGCGCGCCCCTTGCCGGAGACCGCGTTGTGTGTCAGGCAGCCAACTGACCGATCAGGTATTTGCGGAAGAACTCAAAGACCTTAAAGAAGAAGGCCGACAGGCGGTAGCTGAAGTTGCTGCGCTCGCCGCTGTCCGCCAAGTGCGAGCCGTCCTCGGCGGCCAGCTCGTTGGCGGTCAGGCAATAGGTCCGATAGGTCCACGGGTCGTCCTCGCTGATTTCAATCACGCGGGCGCCCTGATACAGATTGTTGTGGTACGAAACGTAGCTGACGCCGGGGGTCTGAATCAAATCCACGCCGTCGACGTTGGCGATAAAGTTGTTGGTGTGGTCGTGACCGACGACCATCGCGACGACGTCCCCGCCGTCCACAAGCGCCTGCCACTGGCCGTCGCTGCCGTAGCCGGGGCAGCTGGTTTCAAAAATATAGCCGTCGAAGGTGGAAAAATCGGGGATGCGCGTCAGCGAGGTGCCGTCCTGGAAGTTGACGGTCAAATCACCGAGCGCAACGGGCGATTCGATGAACACGTGCTCGGCGACCTCTTTGGGGATGATGTGCTGGAACGCCATGGCGGGCACCAATTCGCCGCCGTTTTCGGCTTTGAGCTCTTCGCGCACGCTGTCGTACCAGTTAATCTGATCCTTGCGCACCCAATCGTAGCCGAGCCATTTCCCCTCACTGTCGGTGAAATTGGCGCCGGAATCAAACAGATAGAGGTTGTAGGCCACCTTGCTTCCGTCGCTCGAGAGGATGGGCAGGTTGTGCGTGGCGGCGCCGTGCAGCGCGGGGTCGGCGTCATAGGCAAGGCAGCCGTCAATGCGCTGATACTCGCGCAGGATGCCGTCCCTGTCAAGGCCGACGCCCTCGTCGTGGTTGCCCAGAACGAAGGTGAAGGGCACGCCGCGGTCCACGAGGGGCTGCAGCATTTGGTCAAAGCCGCGCGCGTCGCCGTTGGTGACGTTATCGCCGGCGAAAACGACCAGGTCGGGCTCGGCAAAATCGAGCGATTCGGCGATAAAGGCCAGCACCGCTTCGCTCATGGGGTAGCCGTCCTGCACGTCGGCAAGCACCAGAATTTTGAAGTTTCCGTTTTTGTCAAAGCGCAAACGGGCGTCCGCTTTGCCGGCGCCGAAGGCGGGAACGCACAGCGACGCGGCCAGCACGAAGGCCATCAGCACAGCGAGTAGTTTTTTCATACCGATTCTCCTTTATTCAACCTTATGCGTCGGCGGGGCCCGCCAACTCACGGACAAGGGTCTTGAAATGGCGGCCCTTTTCCTCAAAGTTCTTATAGAGGTTGTAGCTCGCGGCGGCGGGGCTGAACAGGCAGCTCTGCCCCGCGGGGGTATGCGCGGCGGCGAAGCGCACGGCGTCCGCCATATCGGCGGCCTTATAGAGCGTTTTGCCGCTGCCGGCGAGCGCGTCGCAAATTGTGTGCCCCGTGTCGGGAAGACCAATCAGAACGGGCACGTCGTTGGTTTTCAAAAACTCAATAAAGGCGGTGTAATCAATGCCGCGGTCAAGCCCGCCGAAGATGTGGCTGCCGACGTTGCCGATGGCTTTGACGGCGCCCATCACCGAGGTGGGCACGGTGGCGATGCTGTCGTTATAATACGCGACGCCGCCGAATCTGCCGACGAACTCCATGCGGTGCTCGATGCCGGGGAAAGTGCGCACCGCTTCGCGAATCGCGTCGTCGTCAACGCCGAAGAGCGCGGCCGCGGTCGCGGCGTAGGAAATATCGTGGCGGTTGAACTCGCCCTTGAGGTGTTCGCTGGATTGCCAGAGCTCGTTGATGAACACGTCGTCGCGGGCGAACGTGCTCCAGTTCGGCAAACGGTTTGCCACGGCGACGTCGTCCCACGGGATCTCGATATCGGTCTCCTGGGTGTCGTCGTAGATGAAATAATCATCCGGCCCCTGAAAGCGCGCGATGTTGAGTTTCGCGTCGCGGTAGCCCTCGTAGCCGTTTTTGTAGTGGTCAAGATGCTCCTGATAGATGTTGAGCAGCACCGCGACGTGCGGCGAGGCGTGGCAGAATTCGAGCTGGTGGCTGCTCATTTCCACCACGGCGACAAGGTCGCTGCCCGCGTCGGCCTGCTCGAGCACCGGCACGCCGATATTGCCGATGAGCACGGCGTTCACGCCGCCGGCGCGCAGCATGCGGTGAATGAGGGTGGAGGTCGTGGTTTTGCCCTTGGTGCCGGTCACGCCGACGACGACCGGGTCGCAGAAGCGCAAAAACAGGTCGGTCTGGCAGGTGATCTCGGTCGTTTCGGGCCAGGTGACGTCCGCCAAAAACGCGATGCCGGGGCTTTTAATCACGACGTCGTAATCGCCGAGGCGCGATAAATAGTCCTCGCCGAAAAAGACGTCGACGTTGTCGTCGGCGACGGTAATTTCCTGCCGGTCGGCAACGGCAAAGCGCTGCCCGGGCAGCACGCGGCGCAGGTACGCGAGGGTGGACTGCCCCTCGCGGCCGTAGCCGAGAATCAAAACAGATTTGCCTTTCAGGTACTCCGCAATTCGTGACAAGCGAAGCCATCTCCTTTACACAACCCGCATTCGCGGGCGTCAATCTTTCGTGGAAGTATCCCCGACGCGCGGCCGGTTCAAAAACAGAAATATTATAGCATAACCGATTGCTTTCTACAAGGATTTTTGAAAAAGACTTGCATACTGTGGCGGTATTCAGTATAATTGAAAAGGAATTTGACGGGAGGAATCCGGTTATGAAAAAACGCGTACTGGCCTTTGATTTCGGCGCTTCCAGCGGACGCGCCATCGTGGCCGAATATGACGGCGAAACCATCTCGTTCCACGAGGTGCACCGCTTTTCGAACGACCCGGTCGACATCGGCGGCACGGTGTACTGGGACGTGCAGCGTCTGTTTTTTGAAATCAAGCAGGGCCTTCTCAAAGCCAAACAAGACGGCGGTTTTGACAGCGTCGGCATCGACACCTGGGGTGTCGATTTCGGCTTGTTGCGCAAAGACGGGTCGCTGGTTGAGAACCCCGTGCACTACCGCGACCGCCGCAACGAGGGCATGGCCGACCGCGCCGCCGCGTATATGAGCCACGAGCGGATGTACGAACTGACGGGCATTCAGTTTTTGGACTTCAACACCGTCTTTCAACTGCTCGCGCTCAAAGAGAGCCGCCCCTATATTCTGGACGAGGCGGACACGCTTTTGATGATGCCCGACCTGCTCAACTATATGCTGACCGGCCAAAAAGCCACCGAGTACTCCATCGCGACCACGACGCAGATGATTGATTTAAAAACGCACGACTGGTCCGATGAGATTCTTTCTGCGCTGGGCCTGCCGCGCCGCCTGCTGACGCCCATCGTGCCCACGGGCAGCGTCATCGGCACCCTGCACCCCGCGCTGTGCGAGGAGCTGGGCCTTAAGCCCGTGCCGGTGGTCGCCGTCGCGGAGCACGACACGCAAAGCGCCGTGACCGCCACGCCCTCCGCTGCCGAGGACTTTATCTTCATCAGCTGCGGCACCTGGTCGCTGTTCGGGACCGAGACGAAAGAACCCATCGTCAGCGAAAAATCGCGCGCGATGAACATCACCAACGAGGGCGGGTATGACTATTCCTACGCGTTCCTCAAAAACATCTGCGGTCTGTGGCTGATTCAGGAAAGCCGCCGCCAGTGGCGCCGCGAAGGGCAGGAATACAGTTACGCCGACCTCGAGCGCGAGGCGCTTGCGGCCGAGCCGTTCCGCAGTTTTATCGACCCCGACGCGCCGGAATTCGGCACGATGGGCGACCTGCCGAACCGCGTGCGCGACTATTGCCGCAAAACCGGCCAGCCCGTGCCCGAAACCGTCGGGCAGGTGATGCGCTGCATTTATGAAAGTCTGGCGCTCAAATACCGCCGCACCTTTGAAGAGGTGCGCGAGTGCACCGAAAAAACCTATGACCGCATCCACGTGATGGGCGGCGGTACCAAAGACGGGCTGCTGCTGCAAATGGCGGCGAACAGCTGCGGCGTGACCGTGTACGGCGGTCCGATTGAAGCGACCGCGCTCGGCAATATCGCGGTGCAGCTGCTTGCCTGCGGCGCCGTGAAAGACATCGCCGAAGCCCGCGCCATTATCGCCCGCGGCGAGGCGCTGCGCCGCTTTGAGCCGCAAGATGCCGACGTTTGGGAAGAGGCCTATCGCGCCTTTCGCGCCGTAATCGGGTAACGCCATGACAGTTGCACCGGAAATTTCGGAAAAAGTGCTCGCCTACACGCTGGGCTTTGTGCGCAAGGCCGTCGACCAGACACGGCCGCGGCGCGCCGCCGGCGAAGGGGAACAGCAGGCGCAGAAACTGACGCTGGGTGAGTTGATGGCCTACTGTGACGAGACGCATGAAGAAAAGATTCGCGCCTACCCCGGCGCGGGTACGCGGTTGCAAAAAATCGTGTGCCTTGCCATGGCCGCGGCGGCGGTGCTGTTTGTCGTTTCGGTCTTTTCGGGAACGGCGACCGCCGCGTCGGTTGCCATCGTGCTGAGCTTTTGCGGGGCGGGACTGTTCATTTACCGCTTCTTTTTCGACGGCACCAAGCTCGGCTTTCTCGCCGCGCGCCGCACCTCCGCCAACCTGTTCGGCAAACGCTATGCGCGGTTTGAGCCGCTGCGGCGGGTGGTACTGGTCACGCGCTGCGACGCGCCGCAAAAACTGCGCAAACCGATTTTGGGGTCCGCCACGCCGAACCTGCTGACGCTGACGGGCTTGTTGGGAACGGCGCTGCTGTTTGTGTGCACGGCCGTCTTTCTGTTCGCGGGCGCGCCCGAAAAGAACGGCTTTTTCGGCTTTCTCGCCGTGGTGTGCGCGCTGTTTATTCCCGGCTATGTGTATGCCGCGTTTCTCGCCAACCCCAACGAGGTGAGCGCGGGCATCAGCGAAGCGCTGGTGCCGACGGCGACCGCCCTCGGCGTGATGAAGAGTTTATTCGACCGCAGCGAACGCTATGAGCGCACGGAGGTCTGCCTCCTGGTAAGCGGTGCCGAATTCTCGGCGCGGGCCGGCTCGTACGCCTTTGCGAAAAAGCACAAGAAGCTGTATTCGGATATTCCCACCGTCTTTATTCCGATTGAAACGCTGACCACGACCAAGCGGCTGTCGGTATTTTTCCGCAGCGGCACCGGCAGCGCGCAAGCCGCGTCGGTGGTCGCCGAAGCGGCGGACAACCTCAACCTGCACCTGGACCGCGAGACCTCGCCTTTGGGCAGCGCGTGCTTCACGCCCTTTGCCGCCGCGGGCTTTGACAGTTGCAGCGTCGGCACGTCGCGGCGCCTGCTCGCCAAATACGGCGAGGCGCAGAGCGTGGATGACATTGACAAGAATGCGGTGGCCGCCATGGGCGCCCTGCTGATTGAATCACTCAACTATTTTGACAGTTACGGAGGGTAACGTTATGGCAAAAATCATCGGACAATCGCTTCCCAACATCCCGTGGCAAGACAGGCCCGCCGGTTCGAGCGAGCCCATCTGGCGCTACACCGAAAACCCGGTCATCACCCGCGCGGCGGTGAAGGACGCCAACAGCATTTTCAATGCGGCGGTCATCCCCTTCCGCGGCGGCTTTGCGGGCGTGTTCCGCGTGGACGACGTCACGCGCAGCCAGTTTTTGGTGCTCGGCAAAAGTGACGACGGCATTCACTGGCAGTTAGAGGACAAGACGCTCTACCCCGGCTATGACCCGCGCGTCTGCGAAATCGACGGCCTTTACTGTCTGTCGTGGGTTGCGCCCACGCCGACCGGCACCACCATCGGCATTGCCGTCAGCGAGGACTTTGAGCACTGGGAGCGCAAAGAGGACGCCGTGCTGCCCGTATCGCGCAACGGCGTGCTGTTCCCGCGTAAAGTCGGCGGCGAGTATTGCCTGTTCACCCGCCCGTGCGACAAGGGGCACACCCCCTACGGCGAGGTGTACCTCAGCCGCAGCCCCGATTTGACCTATTGGGGCAAGCACCGCTTCGTGATTAAACCGCAGCAGATTTGGGAGAGCACCAAGGTCGGCGCCGGTCCCACCCCGATTGAGATTGACGAGGGTTGGCTGTGCTTCTATCACGGCGTTCTCACCAGCTGCAACGGCTTCACTTACAGCATCGGCGCTATGATTACCGACCGCGACGAGCCCTGGAAGGTGCTGCACCGCGCCGACCGCTATCTGCTGGCCCCGCGCGAGCTGTATGAAACCGTGGGCGACGTGCCCAACGTGGCCTTCCCCTGCGCCGCGCTTGCGGACGCCGACACCGGCCGAATCGCCCTGTATTACGGCGGCGCCGACACCGTCGTGGCGCTGGCGTTCACCACGGTGGACGAGGTTGTCAAGACCATTCACGAACACGATTTGATGAAATAAGATTTCAAACAGAAAGCGACCGCCTGCGGGCGGTCGCTTTTTTTACACGGGTATTCTGCTCGCCGAGCAAAACAAAAAAGTTCCGGCTAAGCCGGAACTTTTTTACAGGAACAAGACTTATTTCTTTTTGCCCTTGGCAACAGCGGCTTTGAGAGCAGCGCCGGCTTTGAAGGCGGGAACCTTGGCGGCCTTGATCTTGATCTCTTTGCCGGTCTGGGGGTTGCGGCCCTTGCGAGCAGCGCGCTCACGGACTTCGAAAGTACCGAAGCCGATCAGCTGGACTTTCTCACCCTTTTTCAGGGAAGCCTCGACGGCGTCAAAGGTAGCTTTGACAGCGCCCTCAGCGGCGGTCTTGGAAAGGCCGGTCTTTTTCGCAACAGCAGCGACAAGTTCGGTTTTGTTCATTAGATTTTCCTCCAATTTTTTTATTCCCAAAGGCAAACGCCTTTAGTTTACGGTTTTCTTTGCCTCGTCCCACAGTTCATCAAGAACCTCAATCGACGCGGTCTTCATATCGATGCCGCGCTCGGCCGCGAGGCGTTCGGTAATCGCGAAACGGCGGCTGAATTTGGCGGTGGCCTTTTCCAGAGCGGTTTCGGCCTTAACGTGGCAGAAGCGCGCCACGTTGACGCACGAGAACAGCAGGTCGCCCAATTCGTCTTCGACGTTGCCGTTTTCGGCAAGGGCTTTTCGGAGCTCTGCGCTCTCTTCGGCAATCTTGTCAAACGCGCCGTCCGGTTCGCGCCGGTCAAACCCGGCCTTGGCGGCCTTGCCCTGAACCTTTTGCGCCTTCATCAGCGCGGGGAAGGTTTTGGGGATGGCGTTGATGGCGTCGGTCTGGGTGGGCTGACTCTTGCTTTTGCGCTTGATCTCGTCCCAGTTTTTGAGCACCTCGCCGCTGTCGCTGACGGTGACCTCGCCGAAAACGTGGGGATGGCGCTCAATCAGTTTATGGCAGATGCCGTTCGCGACGTCATCGATATTGAATTGCCCGTCGGTGCGCGCCATATCGGCGTGCATCACGACCTGCAGCAGCACGTCGCCGAGCTCTTCTTCCATCAAAACGGGATTGGCGGTATCGATGGCCTCGATGACCTCATACGTCTCTTCGAGAAAATCCTCGCGAATAGAAGCGTGCGTCTGTTCTCTGTCCCAGGGGCAGCCGCCCGGTTCGCGAAGGATGCGGACGATAGCAACGAGGTCATCGAACGTATAGCGGTTTTTAAAAGTAAAATCGTCTTTCATGCCGTTCCCCCGTTACCAATGGTATTTTACCCCAAAAGTCTATATTTTTCAAGTGTTTTCGCGATTTTTTCTCCTTTTGGCAGCATTAATACGTCATCTTTTACCAAAGTTTTCGTAATTAGAATAATAATCGTATAAATCACGACCGCAGCGCCGATGGCGAGCAGGCAGGAAACCGAATTACCGTTGAGCCGTCCCGCCGGATCGCCGAAGTGCAGGAAGCGCGAACCGAGGGCGTACACGCCCCACGCGCTCAGTCCGCAGGCAGCGGCGGCAAGCAGCGGTTTAAAAAACACGGTCGACCAGTCGATGGAAACGCTCGTCTCTTTTTTGAGGACGCGGTAATCGTAGAAGATGCACCACAGATAAAACACGCTGGTGCCGAAAACGGCGCCCTTGATATTGAGCCCCGGGATGCCGATCAGCAGCCAGTTCAGACCGATTTTGATAACGCAGCCCGAGAGCAACGCTTTGGCGGGGACGTCCGCCCTGCCGATGGCCTGCATAATATTGGTCAGCGGCGCCGACAGCGTCATAATGCCCATCACCACGCCGTAGAGCGCGAGCACGGGCGCCGCCACGGCGACGCCGGGTTCGTTCTCGGTGCCGTTGTAGAGAAGGCGCAGAATCGGTTCGGCCAGCGCGATGAAGCCAGCGCCTGCCGGCAGCGCCACCAGCATCGTGGTGCGGAACACCGTGTTGACGGTGTTGTGAATTTTGAGCTTGTCATTCTGCGCCCGCGCCGCCGAAATGATCGGAATGGCGCTGACGCCGAGGGTCATCATAATCGTCGGCACCAGGTTGCGGAAGTCGAGCGTGGTGTCGTACGCACCGTACAGGAAGGTGGCGACCTCGTCCTGCAAAACGCGCGCCGCGTCGATGGAGCGGCCGTACAGGCCGTAGATGGTTTCAAAATGCGTGGCCACGACGCTGCCGAGGCGGTTCTGAATCATCCACGCGTCAATGAGGTTGGTGACGTTGAGCACCAGCGACGAGAGCGCCGTCGGGACCGCGATGCGGACGATATCCTTGACAATCGCGCCGTTGCTCTCGGCGGGCGGGGAGTTGACGAGCATCTCGCGCGAGACGCCGTCTTTTTTGAGGAGGTGGCGCAGCAGCGTATACAGCGCGCCGATGGCGGTACCGACCGTCACGCCGAAGATGGCGGCGGCCGCCGCGAGGGCGTAGACGATAGCGCCGTCTTCACCGGCGGGAACGCCGAACACCGCGCCGGTCGCTTCAATCTGCGCGGTGGCGTAGCGGAGCATCCACAGCGCGAACGCCAGGCCGAACACCAGTTTGCCGAGCGCCTCGATGACCTCGCTGATGGCGGTCGGGAACATATTGCTCATGCCCTCGTAATAGCCGCGGAAAATGCTCATAATGCAGCAGAACAGCACCGAGGGCGCGATGGCGAACACACTGTACCACGCCAGCGCGTTGTGCGCCGAGGTGGCATAGGGTTTGGCCAGCAGGAACAACACCGCCGTGCCCACCACGCCGAGCGCGATGAACAAGGGGCCCGTCACGCGCAGCACCTGCCGCACGTTGCGATAGCGGTGCAGAGCGACGTTGCGGCTGACGATGGTCGAAACCGCGACGGGCAGACCCGCCATCGAAATGGCGTAAATGGGCGTATAGATATTGTACGCGGACGCGAAATAGCCGCGGCCGAGTGTGCCGATGATGCCCGTCAGCGGAATCTTGTAGATGGCGCCGATAATCTTCACCAGCGCCGTCGCCACGACCAAGATCATGGCGCCGCCGAGGACGTTCTGTTTTCGCTGGGCTTTTTCTGCCATAAGTTTCTCCTTTGGGCTTACTGCTTTTTGCCGATAAACTCCCGCATCATCGAATCGGCGGGAACAAGGGCGGGATCGATGGCCGGGAACAGACGCAGGTGCTGAATCAACCGCTGACACTCGCGGAAATTGGGCGAGGTACGCGGCACCTCGGCCAGCAGCGGGATGGCCATATCGCGCAGCACGCAGCTCTCGTAATGATGGATGGTGTTGACGCGGATGTCGGCGTTGTCTTTATAGGGGAAGAGGTAGGTATCTTCGCCGTAGCGCACGCCCACCCACAGTTTGAACGTCTCTTCCACCGAATTGCCGCGGCTGTTATAGTCGCGCACAAGGCGGCGCACAAAGCGCAGGGTGCGCTTGTTGAGAATGAGGTCCCCCCGCTGGTTATAAATACGCGACGACACGTTGATGTAGATTTTCAAAAGGCGCTCCGGCGGCAGCGATTCGGTAATCACGGGGTTGAGCGCGTGCAGGCCCTCGACGATAATCACGTCGGTCGGGGTAATTTCGAGCCGGTGCAGCTGCTCGCTGCGGCGGCCGTTTTTGAAATCAAACTCCGGCAAGTCGGCGCAGTGGTTTTCCAAAAGGCTTTGCATACACTGCTGAAAATAGGGAATATCCAGCGCGTAGACGGTCTCGAAATCGGGCGAGCCGTCGGGGAAGCGCGGCGCGTCGTCGTTATCAAGATAAAAATCGTCGAGCGAGATGGTGTAGCTTTTGCCGCCCATCTTTTCAATCATCTGCGCCAACTTCTTGGCGGAGGTGGTCTTGCCGGACGAGCTCGGGCCGGCGAGCATCACAATCTCGGTGCGGTTGCTGCTGACAATCTCCTGCGCGATGGTGCGAATTTTGTTTTCGTAGCGTTTTTCGCACGCGTCGATAAAGGCCTGCGGATCCTTCGCGGCGGCACAGATTTCTTCCAGCGTTTTGTTAGCGGACATACAATCCCCTCTTTTGGTTTGGTATTGAAAGTTATTCCGAGAAAAACGCGTTTATGCGCTTCTTGCGTTCGGCGAGCAGCGCAAAACGGGAGTTGTACTCGAAGGGGTATTTGAAATTGCACACGCGCTCGAGCGAGTCGCCGCGCACCAGTTTGGTGACCGCGCCGGCGCCCACGGCAAGAATGTGCCGCGGTTCTTCCATCATCAGCACGTTATACAGGCACGCCGTGCCCGGTTGGCACCAGCCGACGTTCTCGAGATTGCCGACCGAGCGGCTTTGGCGGTAGAGATAATAGGGCGCGTAGCCGGCCTCGGTCAGTCAGCGGTGCGCGGTGTCAATCATCGCGGCCCCCGTTTGGAAATCGAGCGCCCCTTCGCCGTGCTCGGTCACGAGGGCGGACGAGCGTTTGAGTGCGAGCGAATGCACGGTGACGTTCTCGGCCCCGAGCGCCACGGCGCGCGACACGCTACTTGCAAACCCTTCGGGCGTATCGGTGGGCAGGCCCGCGATTAAATCCATATTAATCACGTCAAAGCCCACGTCACGGGCCAGCGCGTAGGCCTGTTCGGTATCGGCGACGGTGTGGCGGCGGCCGATGGCGCGCAGCACCCCGTCCGAAAATGTCTGGGGGTTGACGCTGATGCGCCCGACGCCGTGGTCGTGCAGCACCGTGAGCTTTTCGCGCGTGACGGTATCGGGGCGCCCCGCCTCGACGGTATATTCGCGGCAGGCGGAAAGGTCAAATTCCTTCTCAATGACGCCGAGCACACGGTCCAACTGTTCGGCGGAAAAGGTCGTGGGCGTGCCGCCGCCCCAGTAGACGGTCACGAGCGACAGCCCCGCTTCGCGCGCGGCAGCGGCGGTCAGTTGCAATTCGTCGCAAAGGCGGTCAACGTACTCGGGCACCAGTTTTTGCGCGGCGGGCGTGCCGACCGAGTGTGAAACGAACGAGCAGTAGCGGCAGCGCGACGGGCAGAACGGAACCGAAACATACAAGCTGAAAGCATTTTGCGGCACGCTGTCGATTTGCGCCCGTTCGGACGCGGCAACGGTG
>JAEEGL017310572.1_pt1 | contig 11684 bp, 9 predicted proteins | sample 9134231 | NCBI WGS metagenome assembly JAEEGL01 (sample SAMN16246548, study PRJNA631951) | gut metagenome | biome: gut microbiome; feature: rumen; material: fiber-attached | host: Bos | place: Iran: Karaj | collected 2018-10 | reverse complement strand
TGCGGGCCTCCGTCAGCGGGGACGCGATGTTCTGCATGTACTGCCTCCATCTGTAGCTTCCCGCCTCCGCGAGGACGCTGAACTTCTGCAGGTACCGCGTGTGACGGCAGGTGTCGATGTAGTTCGCCTTCATCTTCGCTGCCCCGCCGCGAATCGCCCGCTCCTGCGTGGTCCACGGCCCGAAAAGGGTCCCGGGCGCGTCGTGCGCCTCCTTCCAGGCGTTGTAGCGGATCTCGAAAAGCCCCGATCCCGAGGCGCCCATGTTGAAGAAGTTGTAGTAGCCGTTGAAGGATTCCCTGCCTTGCGCGATGACCGCCGCCGTCGTCGCGTTGTCGCGGGTGAAGGTCGTTCCCCAGATGTTCTCGTTGCCGACCTTCCCGTCTTCGTCGGCGTAGAGGGCCCAGAGCGAGTCCCCGATTTCGCCGCGCGCCTGGACAGTTCCACCCCCTTGCTCCTGCTTGAGGCGTCCGGCAAGGAACACGGGGCTTACGCCCTGCGAGGCCCCGGCTTCGGCTATGAGCGCCGCGAACGTGCGCGTGCCGCCGTCATGGCACGACCCGGCCATGAAACTGCCGGCGAGCGCCTTGTCAACGGCCTCCTCGGTCTGCGAGGCGGCGTCATAGCCAAGCGTCTCGAACATGAAGACCTCGGTGTCGTTGAGAAAGTTCCGCGGGTCCATGAAGTAGGCGATTGCGGCGCGGCTCGCCTGATACCATGCGCCGGAATCGTACGTCGCCGCGTTTTCGGCGTAGTACGGCGTGTAGTTCGCGAGTCCGAGGGACTGCCATTCGCCCGGGGCCCACGAGCTGTGGACGACCAGGTTCCACCCTGCCGTGTTTTCCTTGTTGATGATCGCGTCCCATGACATGTCGGAGACAAGGAGCGGCTCGAACTCCCAGTTCGGATGGGCTGCATGCAGCCGCGCAAGCGGCCCGACGTACGTCTCGGGAAAGCCTTTGGCCAGCATTCGGGCTTCGAAGGACGGGGTACGCTCCGCGAGCCCGAAGATGAAGAGCGAAGGCGGCGGGTCTTCCAATATCATGGACGCGATGGCGATCGCGTTTTCACCAGTGTCTTCGAGCGACAACCCCACAGGCAGGAGGAACTCGGAAGAGGCTTCCGCCAGGTTGGACCTGCAGACGAGGGCGAACTCCTCCGAAAGGCGCCCGCCGTTGAGGGCGAGGAAACGCCCGTTCATGGCGATGGAGCCGGAGGGGAGGTCGAAGCCGGAAAACGAGAAGGCGCCGGAGGACGCGTCGATCCTGACGTCGCCGTCGCCAAGTCTCTGGCCGTCGGCCACGCCGAAGCGGATGGCGGCAAAGGTCCGCCGCATTGAGGCGATGTCGCCGGCGGTGAGGTAGTAGATGCCGCTCGACACCGTACCGGACACGACGGCCTCCTGCACGATGGGGGCAGCATAGCTGCGCGACGCCGAATTCGGGTCAGTCGTCAGCGTGTCGGGATTGACGCGGCCCGCGACGACCACGTGCGACGCCGGATTGTAGAGCCCGAGCCCGTGCCCGGTCGCCGTGTTGGTCCAGGCGCACCAGGTCTCGTCCGAGGGCATCGGCTTGTAGGCGTCGCCCGTGTCCCAGAAGGGGGGCTTGTGCCACGTGGAGACCGCGCCGCCTGCCCATCCGGAAGAACCGGTGAAGCAGGAGAAGTCGGAGAGCTGGCTTATCGCGTACAAGGCTGGCGCCTCGTGGTTGGAAACGGGGTTGGCGGCGCCCGTCCTGTCGTTGAAGCTGTAGGCGACCGCCAGGTAGTCGTCGTGAAGCTCGTACCGGAGGTTGAACGACGCGGCCATCGAGGAGCCGGAGGATGCGTTCCAGCAGGGATCGGTCGCGACGGCAAGAGTGCGCCCGTCGGAAGACAGGTTGTGCGCGGCGGCCGGACACCCGTCAAGGGTGGCGGTGTATCCGCTCCCGCGATAGACGGGCTGGACGCCCGAGACGTTGACGAGGTTGCCGACGCCGGCATCGCCGTCCCGCTTGTCCTCGAAGTAGGAAAGAATGCCGCCACGGTCGAGATCCACGCCGACCTTGAAGCGCGCGTTTTCCAGATACACCGTCCCGGCCGCCGCCGTCATGGACAGCGCGGCCAAAACCGATGCCGAAACCATGCTCTTCCTCATGTCGGCAAACCAGTAAACATCCAGGCGGAAGTCGCCTATGGCGCCTATCCACCTCTTAGCCAGTTTTTCACGATAGTGTCTCATGCGCTTTCCCGGACAACCAGTATGGTCTATTCCTTCCGGTCTTTTCAAAGTTTTCACGTAGGAAAGGGGACTTCGAGAATGGTTCGCTTGCGCTCATTCCGTAGAGCTGTTTCGAACGGTCGCCTGAATTTCGGCCTAGGCAGTCAAAGCGGCCTGGGGGAAGTAGAGGCGCAGCGGTTCCGGAGAGTGGCGGAGCAGCCAGACAATGGCCGCGTCCGAGATAACCGTGGCGACGATGGAGCGGAGGTAGTAGGGGAGGCCTGCCGCCATGCACTCGATGTAGCCGGCGAAGGTCGGGGGGTAGGTCGCCCAGCCGGGGATCGAGCCGTTCATCTGGAAGAAGCAGAGGGTGTTCGAGAGGAGGAAGAAGAGGGTCGCGGAAAGGAGCGCGGAGCGCTTGGCCACAAGATAGCAAAGGGCCCAGACTGGATACTGGACGAGCGTGAACGCCAGGACGCCGGTGGCGGCGTCAAAACCCAGCTTCAGGGCGAAGAACGCCCCGATGCAGAACAAGGGTATGCGGCTTCGACGCGTCTCCTTCATGACGGCGAAGACGGGCGAGAACCCGTTTCCGATGAAAACCGAACACGCGCAAAGCGCAACTGCTGAAATAATGGCTGCTAACATGATGACACACCCTTTGAGAGAAAATGTTGTGCTCCGCGCTCTGAGACAAGCGAAGCCATGTAGAGCGGGAGGCTGACAATGCCGTTTGCAAACTTGACATCGCCTGGATGGAGTATAACCGGCACCGCCGCGTAGTCGCGGAATTTCGAGCGGAACCTCTCAAGCGAGGCGGTCGTGTAGTCATTTGCGCTCTTAACCTCGAGTGGGATGACATTGCGACGCCTGGAAATCTCCGGTTTTGAGAGAAGGAAGTCAATCTCCATTCGCTCGTTGGAAGGGGCTCTGCAAGGCGATTTATGGAAGTAAAGATTCTGCCCGGCAGCGCGAAGCATCTGGGCCACGACGTTTTCCATCAGCATCCCCTTGTTGATTTCAATCTTTCCAGTGAGAATCCTCCGCATGACGCCCATCCCCGCCTGCGGGTTGTCCGCAAATGCGAAAGAAGCCAGCAGTCCCGTGTCCGCCATGTAGCACTTCAGATCCGAACGGTCTTCCGTCCATTTAAAGCCCAAATTCGGATCCGTGGTGTTCGTGGCTAGATTGACCGTCATTGACTCTCCAAGCCACTCGAAGGCAGTTGACAAATCCCGCATTCTGGCGTTGGCCCCGGTGGCACCGGGGGAAAAGCGCTTGTCTCTGAGGCTCAGCTCCCCGGGGATGGCGCGCCAAATCGCGTGGACTTTCTCCTTCAATCTGCCGGCGAACTTCCCGATGTCGTCGCGGTAGAGGTCGAGTATGAGTTTCTTTGAAAGTTCCACCCCCTCCAGTCTCTTCTCCTTCACAAATGCGGCAACCGCCTGTGGCATTCCCCCTACCACAATATACTGCCGAAAAAGTTCCATCGCCATTCGGTGGTCCGTCTGCCCCATGGGCTCTCGGTCGCAAAACCGCTTTCGAATCAGCGACATGACGCCCTCGCGTCCAATGGCCCAGAGAAACTCCTCGAAATCCATTGGATACATCTGGATTTTCAGTTCTTCACTGGGAATCACAATGCCATCGATGTTCTTCTTTATCGATATGAGCGAACCCGTCTCAATGTAGTGGTATCGGCCATCCGCCACAAGATACTTGATGGCCTCGCGCGCGCGTGGAAAGCGCTGGACTTCGTCAAAGACGACAAGCGATTCTCCTTTCTTCAAAGATACGCCTGTCCGCGCTTCCAAGAAGAAGAAGAAGTCGTCGAGATTGTCCAACTTGTCGTTGAAAAGTTCCCTTATCGGTTTTCCCGCCTTGGCGAAATCGATGATAAGATAGCTGCCATATTCCCTCTTCGCAAATTCCTCTACGGTATAGCTTTTGCCAACGCGGCGAGCGCCTTCTATCATGAGAGCGCACTTGTCAGCCTCGTATTTCTTCCACCAAAGAAGTCTGTCGTAGATCTTCCTTTTCATGCAAACATTATACCAAACAACAACTTGGATTGCCAGAGAAATACACAAATTACAGATAGTTCATTGTCGGTTTCAATACACAAATTGCAATGAGCTCAAACGTCATCTCAATACACAAATCCGAGGGAGTCAGAGTGCCACGCCGTTGACGCCAAGTCGCTAGCGGCTGGCCGCAATCACGGCGTCCACCCAGTCATCCGGGCGTCTCGCCGCTACTGGAACGGCAGCGCCTGCGAATCGCGCAAATCGAACTCGCGAAAGAGGCCGACGCTGGCGCCGTCACGCTTCGGCCGGACCCGACGACGTCCCAGGATCATAGGCGGATTCCGCTTCTTCGGCGGCAAGGGGCACATCCTCGTTGGCGTCTCCTTCCGCATAAACGAAGGAAGGCTCCTCGACGATTGCGGAGTAAAGCTTGGCGAGGGTGATTTCGCGCAGGAAGGGCTTGAGTTCGCACTCCCAGACGACAAAGACGCGCCATCCGGCTTCCGCCCACTGCTTTTCGTGGAGCTTGTCGCGCGCGACATTTCTCTTGAACTTCTCGCGCCAGAAGCGGACATGGGACTTCGGTGACGTCGCGGTGGCGCATCCGGGGTGACGGTGCCAGAAGCAGCCCCGCACCTCGATGAGCGCCCTGTACTTCGGAAGGACGATGTCGGGATGGCCGGGGAGTCGCGCCACGTTCACGCGGAAGCGGAGTCCGCGCGAAAAAAGGTATTTCCGCACCAAAAGCTCGGGCTTCGTGTCCTTGCTGTGGATGCGACTCATCGTCCAGCTTCTGCGTTCCTTTGAAAGCGTGTCGGTCATGATGTGTGCCTGGCAACTGAGCGGTAAAGTGCGTCCACTTCGTCCGCGACGCGGGCGACCGCGTATCTGTCGCGGACAACGGCCATGGCGGCACCGGCCGCCGCGCCCGCGACATCCTGGTGGGAGAGCACGAAGGCGATGCGTTCGGCGAAGACGGCGGCCTCCTGCGTTTCGACGAGGAAGCCGGTCTCGCCGTCCTCTAGTATTGAACCGGGACCGGCGTCGTCGCGGGCGACGACGGGGACGCCACAGGCCATGGCCTCGCACACGACGCGGCCGAAGGGTTCGCCTTCGGCGGGGTGGACGAGGAGGTCGAGCGCCGGAATGACTTCCGCGCCGTCATGGTTGTCGATCCAGAAAAATCGGCTTTCAAGCCCGGCGTCGCGGACGGTGCGTCGGAGCTTGCCGATGTAGCCCTTGTGTTCGCCGAAGAGGTCGCGGCCTGCGAGAATCCAAGTTATGGGGGCGCCGAACGCGTCGCGGAAATCGCGAAGCCGCGCTGCCGCGGCGATGAAGGTGTCGTGTCGTTTCCATGGGACGAGGTGCGCGACCATGCCGACGACCGGGCCGTCTGCCGGAAGTCCGAGCGCGGCGCGCGCCCGCGCCTTGGAAGGGGGCCTGCCGAAGCGGGAGAGGTCGATGCCGTTTTCGATAAGTCGTATCTTGCCTCTGTCCGCCGGGGCGAAGGCGCGCGAGCAGGCGTCCGCGACGGGGTTCGAGATGGCGAGGACGGCGTCGCAACGGGAAGCGGCAAGGCGGGCGTAGTAGGGGCGGCGCGGCATGTCGCGGACATGCCAGATGACGCGGGCGTCTGACGGCGGCGTCGCGAGAAGCGCCGCGATGCCGTTGGCGTGTACAATGTCGGGATTGAACTCGCAAAGTATGCGGCCGAGGGAGTGGCTGGAGCGGAGATAGGCCACAAGGAACGACAGAAAACGGATGGTTGGAGACGGGCGGCACAGGCGCACCGCCGGTATTCGAAAGACCTTGCAGGGAGGCGCCGCATCCGGCCGCGCGGTGGCGAGCGCATAGGTTGCGGGGTGGCTCTCGGCCAGCGCCGCGATCATCTCGTCCAAGCTTGCCTCCGCGCCCCCGCGCCGGTTCGAGAGATCGACGAACAATACTCTAGAACTGCTGGATTCGGGAGACTCTTCCGTTGTCGAACTGGATCTGGAGGCTGACGACCTTGACATAGCGTGTGCGCGTTTCGTAATGTGAGGGTATGGGCATGCCGGGCGGCGGCGGCGGCGCACTGGGCGGGGGTGGGTCGGGAACGAGCACGGTGTATTCCTCGGGGACGTCACTGAAGTACTGCCAGACCTCGACGGTGGCGATGGCCGTGGTGTCGCTCGTTCGTTTGCTCGGCTCGCCGAGCGCGAGCCAGACGGCGGACGGGGTGTCGCCGATGGCGATAAGCCCCTGGGAGATGCGCGACTGCGTGGCGGCGTCGAGCTGCATGAATAGGGCCGGGTTGTTGTTGATTCGTTCTTGTCGGAGTTCGGCGGCCGTCATGCATCCCGAGAAAAGGCAGGCCAGCGACAAGCCGGCTGCGACATGTGATAAGAGTTGCTTCATATTTCCCCCTTGTTTTGGAAAGACGTTGAAGTGAGATTATTCTACAGCCAAAAAGAGAAAAATGCAAGTTTGGCGAATTTCAGGGCGAACCCAAATATGTTCCCTGTATTTGGTATAATGACTGTGTTTCAGAAATGCAAGAGGGGAAGACAATGGCACAAGTCACCAAGGAATCGGCTTCAGGGGCGATCGCCCCGCGCTTTCGCACACTTCCGCTTGGCGCGGTCATCGCGCGCGGTTGGCTCCGTCGCCAGCTTGAAGTTGGCCGCGACGGCATGGGCGGCCACTTTGACGAACTCGAACCTGATCAGGTCGCGAAGCCTTTCGTGACGCGCGACTACGACCCGGCCAAAGGGGGCGGCGCCGGACTTGTTGGCTGGTGCGCCGAGATAGCCTCGGAGTACTGGCTGGGTCTTCAGGAACTCGCCTGGACACTGGATGACGAGACCCTGAAGACGAAGTTCGACGTCTGGATGCGCGCCTTTCTCGCCCTTCGCGAGGATGACGGTTATCTCGGCAGTTACCGCCCGGGCGACAACCGCCACGACGACTTTTGCACCTGGGGTGTCCGCCTTGCCTACCGCGCCCTCCTCCAGCGCTACGAGCAGACAGGCGAGCGTGCCCTTCTAGACGCCGTTCATGACGGTCTGCTCTGGTTCGTCCGGAACTGGGATGGCGACAAAAAGACCGCCTACGTCGGCTCGACGATCATCGAACAGATGGTGCAGGTGTTCCTGCTCACGGGGGACCGCCGACTCCTCGATTGGAGCGAAGATTACGCCGCATGGCTCGACCGCAATGGCGGCGCGAACACCTTCGCGAGGCAGACGCTCGAAATCGGCGTCAACCACGTCGGGGCGCTCGCCACGCGCACGATCCTCCCCGCCATCCTTTCTCTCGCGGACGGCCGCGCCGACTATCTCCGCGCCTCCGAGGAGGCGATCGAGGAGTTCGGCCGCGATGTCGGCTGGCAGGCCCACTACGGCCCCGGTTCCGACCGCGAGCACGTCTCGAACCCCGGCTGCATCAGCGAGTCGGAGTACTGCGATTTCGTGTATTACCAGGAGACCCTCCTCTGGCTTGCCTCGATAACGGGCAAGACCGGCTACGCCGACCATGTCGAGCGCATCGTCTTCAACGCCGCCCAGGGGGCGCGCCGCAAGGACGACCGCGCCATCGCCTACCAGACCTCGGCGAACCAGTTTCTCGCCACGATGACCTCCTCGCGTTGGGGCTGGCACGACTATTACGAGGTCTATGCCCCGAATGTGTGCGCCGCCTGCTGCCCAGCGAACTCCGTGCGTGTCTGGCCGGAGTATATCCGGCAGGCCGTGTTGCGCGACAAGACTGACGGCCTCTATGTCCAGCTCTACGGGCCGTACCGCGCGGAGGTGGAGACAAGTTCCGGCGCCCGTGTCGTGATCGAGAGCGAGACGGACTACCCCTTTGACGACGACGTTTCGCTCCGCGTCTCGGCCAGCGGCTGGCAGGGCCGTCTGCTTCTGCGCCGCCCAGGCTGGGCGAAGGATTTCCGCGTCGAGGCCTCTGGCTCCGGCCGCGTCCGAGAGCTGGTGGAGGAGGGGATGGTTGAAGTCTCCGGCCCCTGGGGCGCGGACGAAACCGTCACCGTGTCCTTCGTCCGTGAGCCCGTCGTGCGTCATGTCCGCGACCGCGATTTCGGCCATGAGCACCTTCGTGCCATCGACTACGGGCCACTCGTCTTCGTGCAGCCGCTGAAGGAGAAGTGGACGCCGACGAAGCAATCCGAGAACAGCTGGCCGACGCCCCCGGAATGGCCCTGGTACGATGTCACCTGCGCCGAGCAGCCGCCCTTTTACGCCCTTTCCCGCGACGCCGCCTTCGGCCGCGCTCCCATCCGCGTCCGCCATGTCGAAACCGTCGGTTCAGACGCGCTCCCCTGGGTCTCGAACCCGCTTCGTCTCGAAGCACCGATGGTGCGCAGCTCCTCGCTCTACCCCGGACGCGTCACCGGATGGAAGCAGAACATGCTTCCGCTCGCAAACCCCGCGATGCCGGACCGCGGCGCGGAGGAGGAGATGGTCGAGCTCGTGCCGTATGGTTCGACGTGTCTGCGCGTCACCTGCTTCCCCGTCGCCGCCGAACTTCCCCCGAAGCCCGTCGTGGTCCCTTGCCCGATGATCTCCAAGGTGACGGGAGGCGAGCTGCGACTCGCCGGCCGCCCCGAGGACCGCGACGACGCATGCCCGCGCATCCCGATTGGCCTCGGGAAGATCGAGGGGCTCATCCGCTCCGCGACGACCGTGACGCATGACGACTCCATCGAGCCCGAGGGATACGACCTGCGCATCGCGCCGGACGGCATTGCCGTGCGCGCCTCGACGGACGCCGGCGCCTTCTACGCGCTCCAGAGCGCCCGCCAGCTCGCCGTCCGCGAGAACTGGGACTCCACCGAGATTACGATCCCTTGTATGGAGATCCGCGACTGGCCGAAGTTCCCGTGGCGCGGGCTGCACCTCGACGACTGCCGTCACTTCTTCGGCAAGGCCAACGTCCTGCGCTTCCTCGACCTGATGGCCTACCACAAGTTCAACGTCTTCCACTGGCATCTCACCGAGGACCAGGCCTGGCGCATCGACCTTCCGCGCCATCCCGAACTCGCCGCCTATGGCGCGGCGCGTCCCTCGACGCCGCTCGCGCGCAACCCCGACGTTTCCGACGGTCTCCCATACGGCCCCTTCGCCTACTCGCCGGATGACATCCGCGAAATCGTTGCCTACGCCGCCGCGCGCCACATCCGCGTCGTCCCCGAAATCGAGATGCCGGGTCATGTACGCGCACTTCTCGCGGCGCATCCCGAGTTCTCGTGCGCCGGTCCATCGCTTGCGCCACGCCATCCGCGTACGGGGTGGGGGATAGAGGAGGATGTCCTTTGCGCCGGAAATGACGAAGCCGTCGCCTTCATGGAGGACGTCCTCGACGAAATCTGCGACCTCTTCCCCGGCGACATCATCCACATCGGCGGCGACGAATGCCCGAAGGGACGCTGGAAGACCTGCCCCAAGTGCCAGGCCCGCATGCGTTCGCTCGGCCTCCGCGACGAGAAGGAACTCCAGGGGTGGTTCGCCGGCCACATGGCCGCGCATCTCGCGAAGCGCGGCCGCCGCGCCATCGGCTGGAACGAGGTCGCGGACGGCGGCAACCTCCCCGCCGACGCGCTCGTCATGGACTACTTCGGGCAGCCCAGGAACGGCGAACTCGCGGCGGCCGGCCACGACGTGGTCTGCTGCCCGGGCTCCAGCTGCTACTTCGACTGGCCGCAGTTCATGCCCGGCTCCGACTCGCACTTCTACTTCCGCTGGGGTGGAACCGCCAGCCTTGAGAACGTGTACCTCTTCGACCCGACGGACGGCGTCGCACCCGAGCACCAGGCGCACATCCTCGGCGCCCAGGGGAATAACTGGAGCGAATACACGGCCGACTTCGACGCGCTCATGTGGAAGGCCTACCCACGCGCCTGCGCTCTCGCCGAGGCGCTCTGGACCTATCCATGCAAGTCGCGCAACACGGAGGCCTTCAAGCGGCGCCTCCGTGTCCACCGTCCGCGCCTCCTCGCCCTCGGGGTCAACTGCGCCCACGTCGTATAGTCAGGAAAAGACTTGCCAAAACTCATCCCGTTTGGCATTATCTTAAACAGAATTGACCAAAGGGGGAATGTTATGCCGATTTACCAGGCGGACCCGGAGAAGACGGCCGCCATGCGCGAGAGAATGGCCAAGAGCCAGCTGCACAATCTCCGTCTGCTCGCGGAGACGGTCCAGAAGCGCTTTGCAAGGTATGAAATAGGGGCGCCGCAGGCGGTCGTCCTCGTGGCGCTTTGCGCGCGGGACGACATGGAGCCCGCGCAGATTGCGGACAGGGTGCTCATCCCGCGCCAGACGGTGACCTCGATCCTGGACAAGCTGGAGGCGGCGGGCCTCGTCGCGCGGACGGACCACCCGAGCGACCGCCGCCGCAAGATCATCCGCCTCACGCAGGAGGGTTTTGACCTCGGCTGCTCCATCTGGAACGACCTCGACACCTACGAGACGCGCGTCATGGAGGCCTTCACGCCGCGCGAGATTGAGCTTTTCCGGCGCCTGAACATGAAGCTCGCCGGGCGCATCGCGGAACTTGACGCCGAGGGCTAGAGGCTAATGCAGTCCCTGTCGTGAAAAAAGGCAAGGCAAGTGTTGTCGGCACCGTGGTGGCGGGGTTCCCTTCGCCGGCCGAGCAGTATGTCGAGCCGCCGCTCGACCTGAATGAACTCCTCGTCAAGCGGCCGGCCGCGACGTACTTCGTGCGCGTCGCGGGCGACTCCATGGTCGGCGCCGGGATACAGGACGGCGACCTCCTCGTCGTCGACCGCTCCCTCCGTCCCGCCGACGGCGACATCATCGTGGCAAGTGTCGATGGCGAATTCACCGTCAAAACGCTTCGCGTTGTTGACGGTGAAGGGGGAACGGGGAATGGGGAACGGGGAACGGGATCCGGCAAACGAGGAAAGAGAAAAATCATCAGATTGGTTGCTGCAAATCCACAATACCCCGATGTGGTATTGAAACATGACCAAGAGTTGGATTACTTTGGTAAAGTCATAGCCTACATCCACCAGTTTTCGAAAGGAACTTGAAATGGCAATAGACTACAGGGATCTTGATGTTTGGCAGCTTTCCATGACCCTGTGTGAAAAGGTCTATGGATTAGTGCGATTGTTTCCACCTGACGAGCGATTTGCTCTTTGCGACCAGTTGCGGCGTGCCGCAGTGTCCATTCCGTCGAACATTGCAGAAGGGAATGGACGTGATTCTCGCAGCGAATATTCACATTTCCTTTCTATAGCGAGAGGATCGCTATTTGAAGTGCAAACGCAATTGGAAATCGCAGAACGCCTTAATTACATCATAGTACCGGACGAAACAAAGTCTTTGATTACCCGTATCAGCAAGATGCTGTTTTCAATGGCAAGAAAACTGAGCCAATAAACCCGTTCCCCATTCCCCGTTCCCCATTCCCCGTTCCCCGTTACCCTTTACCCGTTCCCC
>JAEEGL016982312.1_pt1 | contig 11684 bp, 8 predicted proteins | sample 9134231 | NCBI WGS metagenome assembly JAEEGL01 (sample SAMN16246548, study PRJNA631951) | gut metagenome | biome: gut microbiome; feature: rumen; material: fiber-attached | host: Bos | place: Iran: Karaj | collected 2018-10 | reverse complement strand
GTCCGCATTTGCACAGGCATATCTGGACGCCGTACGCATCCTCCGTGTCTGCCCATTTGTGAAGCCCCATGTCTGGCGAAGCCTCTGCATTCTGTCCATACTTACCGCACTTGCATCCGCAAACATCAGACTCTGGGATGTGGACGTTGTTGTTCGTGTCGCACATCTGCAGATCCGGAAGGTACTTCGTATCGGTTTCTACAGCACCGCATACGTTGCATGAGCGTACATAAGTAACAATGAGTGAGGTCTGGTACGAAACGCGCCATTCGCCCCAACTGTGCGGGCAAGGGGTTTTATCCTCGGCAGTCCACCCGCAGCCGGGTACGGAGCATGATTTCGGTGTGATAATCCAGCCCGGCTCCGTCCGTTGAGTTCCCGGTACCTTCACATGCGCCTGCGTTCGCTTCTTACTGCACTTGCAGTAATGCACAGCGTCGTTCAGGTATCCGTCCGCGTATTCGTGGGCTTCCGTCGTCCCCTTCTTGATATGAGTGTCAATCTCTGTGCATTGATCCCATTCGTATGCGCCGCAGGTCTTGTGTTCCCATTCCGCGTGATGGACGTTGCCGCACTTGCACGTACAGTGGAGATCATCCTTCCGTATCTGGTGGAATGCGACATACGCATCGCCAGAATCATACTTCGTTATCTCGAAAACGCCCGAGTACGCGCCATCGCCAGGCGCTCCGCGTCTGCGACCGTCATTGTCCTGGCACTTGCATCCGCACTTGCTTTCGTGAGGCGTATGATCGTTGATTGTCGCCTCGCGCCGCTTTTGGCATTCCTCCCCTTCGCTGTCACTCGAATCCTCCGAAGCGTATCCGCAGTTTGCGCATACGGCATCGCAAGAGCCGTCCGTGATAGGCCAATGAAAAGCACTGCCGTTGCACTTGCACCGGCACGAACCGTTCTCGCGCTGATGGAAACGAAGGATGTCGTAAGTGATGAACCCTCCGTATCCGTAGCCGCCAGACTCGCCGCCGTTGTTGTAGCACTGGCAGCCGCAGTTGCTTTCGTCGGGGTCGTGATCCGCCGGGCCGGTCTCGTCGTCCACAACGTCAAACCCAAGCGGTCCCGCCTTGCTCTTCTTGTGGCAGACTCCGCAGACTTTCGGACAGAATTCCGATTCGCCCTTGACGTGGTACTGTCCGGCGCACGAGCAGGTGCAGTCGCCGTCTGCGACGTAGTGCATGTCCTCCGACGTCGCGAACTCGCTGCACGATGATGCGTTGCATACGATTGCCCCGCACTTGCACCCGCATGCGCCATCCAGGCGTCTATGCTTGGAGACGTCGCCTTCGACAAGGGAATTGTCGAACGACACATCGGCACCGAAGCGAGGCCCCTTCTTGTCGCCGCAACAGTAGCACACGTCCTGGCACCAATCAGCCTCGTCAGGTTTCTGAATTGCTTCATGCCGATGCCCGCAATAGCACCAGCAGGCTGATTCGCTGCCGCTATCGGTGACGTTTCCTCCACGCATGTAGTGAAAGTCCTTCTTGTCGCCATCGCTCTCGTATGTGATCGTTCCACACTGGCAGCCGCAGGACGAACGCTCTTCCTCCGGCTTCTGCCGGTGGTGCCACCCCAACTCCTCCATGTCCGCATCTGATGCGTTCGACACTCCGTACGGCGCTGACTCCTCGGCGCATTTGCAGGAGCGGCATTTCGTCTCCGACTGGGTGTGGGTTCCGTCCTCGCCAGAATCGTCCATCTTCTTCCCGCACCATTTGCAGCAATCCTCACATGCGCTCTTCTCCTTGTTGACGTGATAACTTCCGCAATGGCACCAGCAGCTTCCGCCGTTCTCTTCCGGGCTTGCGTTCGTGTGGTACTGGACATAATCCGTGTCCTCAGGGATGTATCCGCAGTCGCACCCGCAATGCGTCTTTGCCGGAGAGTGCTTGCTCCCCGGAAGGTTCTTCTTTCCGCAGCCTTGGATATGCTCTCCGCCATAGATGCTGAACATCGGGTTTTCCACGCAGATCAGGCACGACTCCTCGTCTTCGGGATCCGAATAGCCCATCACATGGTGCTCGGATTTATCGTTGCAGACAAGCGTCCCGTCGTCCCAGATCAGCTCACGTTTAGCATACTCGCAGACGCAAGACCCCTCCATGTAGATGTGGTCTTTGTGGTCGTTGGTCTTTCTTGCGTTGATGTACGCCTGGTACAGACGCGCCGCAGCATCCTTGAACGTAGTCAGCGACATGAATTCGCTCAGCGTCATGGTGTTGCCGTATTCATCCGTCAGGAAAGCGTTCCCGTCCGTTATCCCCCATCGCTTCAGCTGCCTGAACCACACGGACGAGACAAGGTTCGCGGGATCGAGTTCGCCCGCGAAATCCGCCATGTCGAAGGTTATCGTCCTGTTCATCCCATAGAACACGTGATGCACGCCGTCGGCACCTATCCATTCAATCGTTCCGATCGATACGGACTCCGACACATTCCACAGGCTCTCGTCGAAATAGTACCTGTCCAAAACCTCCGCCCCCAGCAAGCCTCGCTTGCGATGTGCGTTGCTGCGGGCGGAAAGCACTCCGCCAGACGCAAGGATTGCGTCGCGCGTCGCGTCCGGCACCGTCACGAGAATGAACGAAAACCTATCAAGGAAATTCGTCATGTTGTGCATGTGGTAGAGATACCCGTATTCTGTCATCGCATACGTCGCACCGTTCGTGGCGTGGGCTATGAGCCGTTCGTTCGTATTGGTGACGGTCTTTACGACCAATTCCGCGTTTGTGCTGACGGAGACCGTCTTGCTGACCACGCGCTCGATGTACGGCATCAAGGTGTTGGTGGGGTTCTCGAACCTCCCCGTATTGACGTTCCATGCGAAAACGGTGTTTGACGGCACGCATGGCGACGAAGAGGACATGACCATGAGCGCGACGTTTGTGCATCTCGTGACCTCGAAGGACAGCGACACGGCATCCGGGATGTTTGATATCGAGACGGGGCCGGTGAAGACTACGCGGTCAGCCTTTCCCTTCAGGAGCGACAGGAACTCATTGCCCTCTGCGATGCCCGGTATGTTGCGAATGGCGTCGGCTATGGCGTTGTCGATCCTGCGGTCGACCCAATCGCGGTCGGCTGCGCGCTTGTCGGCGAAGGCGGGTAGGGCGAGGAGATACGCGGCGCAGAGGCCGCGAGCCAGGACATTGCGCATTCCAAAAAGCTTCTCTTTCACTTCTCGACTCCTTCCGTGGACCAGACGGGTATCGGTTCTCCGTCCTCGTCGTTCTCGAACTGCATAAGCTGATATTTCCCGGTCGAACGGTTCTTGATGTAGATGCCGTCCGCGAAGATGGCGTGGCCTCCTGCCTCCGGCACGGGGGCGCCTGATACCGGAATGAACGTCGGCATCACACGGAAGACGCCAAAGCCGAGCCACTGGATCTGGCCCTTCCCGTCGCGGCCAGTGAGATGGTACTGGTAGTCCTTGATGTCGGAATACGGGACGCACGGCACGTTCGCGAGCCAACGGGACTGCGGAAGCGCCTCGCACGCAAACGAGGCATACGTGCTGGCGTCCGCGTCCCTGAAATGTATCTCCACGTCCGATATCTCAATCGGGATGCCGACGATCTCGGCATACAGCGCAGATCCCTTCCCGACCGCCACAAGCCCAAGCTTTTTCCTCGGATTGGACGGATCGACCGTTATGACAATGCTTTCCATCTGAGAATCCCTCTTGAGAAATGCCGTGAAGTCAAGTGCCGAAGAGCCGAATCCTTGGCTGCGTCAAGCCATCATAATACGGCATCCTCAAGATCGCTAACTCTTGAGGCAAGATCGGCTATTGCGCGCGCCGATGCAAGGTTGATTGTGCTTTGCGTGCCTGCCGTAATCTGTACACGCCCGTCAAGGTAGATCGTTCCCGGATAGTAGCTGACGACAGTGTTGGTTCCGTTATCGGTGATTTTCGTCACGATCCAGCAAGACTGGTTTGCGTTCACCGCAGATGTCAGCGCGGGCAGCTTGTGCACATGGTCGCGCCGCGCGTATGTCGTTGCGGATCCGGCAGATGCGGACGTTCCGATGTTTGCCGGTGCGGTGGAGTCCACGTTCAGGGCATGGGTATGGTCGAGCCGCGCGGCGAATGGAGAGGTGCCGAGCATCCCGGCTCCAGATGACGTCGTGCTCCATGCCGTGATCACGCCGTTTGAGACCGTCGGATGTCCCGTTGCGCCATCCTTCCCCGCGACATATACACCGCTCTGAAGGGTCGGGAACTTGATCGTATGCACATGGTCGGCGCGCGCGTACTTGTCGGAGCATCCGGCGGCACATGCCGTGCCGATCTTGTTCGTCGTGCTTTCGTTGTCGGAGGCGGAATAGGAGGATTGCGCAAGCGCCGCCGCGACGGTCGCCTCGGTCGATTTCGACGGCGCGTTCACGGGGTGGGCGTGGTCTGCGCGTGCGGGGAAGTTGGCGATTCCGCACGATCCTGTCGACGTCCGCGTGGAGGCTTTCGTGAAGTTGAAGTAGATCAGCTCGCGCCTCGACGAGCCGGAGCCGGTCAGGACGGCGGTGGAGACGCAGGTGGAGAGCGTTTCCCCGTCGGCGAGCGGCTTGTAGGCGACGCGCGAGTTGTTGGAGAGCATGTAGTCCGCGAACATGTACGCATGAACGTGGTTCGCGAGCGCGTAGGCGGTCGTCTCAAAGTACGCATGGCCTGGACGACCGGGCGATCCTACGCCCGCATAGGCGCCTGTATTCCCGATTTCGTTTGGATTCACGGCACCTACGGGCAACGGCGTAAAGAGGATGTTCACGTTTATCGGGTGTATGTGGTCCTCGCGGGCGGCCTTGTTCGACGTTCCGCTGTACCCTTTCCCGACGCCGAGCGAGTTCTGCGTCTGGTTCGTGCCATATCCGCCAGGCGTCACGCCATCCTGCAACGGTAAAGTCAATGCCATATCGGTCATCCTCCATCTATCGTCCCCGTCGTTCCAAGTTCGGTCGAGCTGTAGCAGCTGTCGGAAAACACGCCGCTGGGCGCCAAGGTCGGTATCGTGCCGTTCTGCTGGAGCGCTTCTATGGCGTCTTCAACGGCGTCCGCTATCGCCTCTGCCGATACCGCGTTGGCGGCATCCTGCGCGCTCTGGGCCGCGTCTGCGGCGCTCTGGGCGGCATCCGAGGCTGAACCGGCGGCATCACTCGCTGAACCCGCCGCATCCGAGGCGGAGCCATCGGCGGCGGTGGCGGAGTTGGCGGCATCGGAAGCGGAGCTGTTCGCGTTGAGCGCTGCTGTGGTGGCGGCCTGTGCGCTTGTGTTCGCCGAGCTTGCGGAACTTGAAGCGGATGAAGCGCTCCGCGCGGCTGCGCTTGCCGAGCCAGCCGCGCTTGTAGCCGCGCCTGATGCGGTCGTTGCCGAACTGGCGGCGTCCGAGGCGCTGTCGGCGGCATCGGACGCGCTTGATGCCGCATCGGACGCGCTGTCTGCGGCGTCTGCTGCCGAACCTGCAGCTTCGCTCGCCTTGCTTGATGCGGTCGATGCGCTGCCCGCTGCGGCAGTTGCCGATCCGGCGGCAGCCGAGGCGCTCGCCCCTGCGGCGGTGGCGGCATTGGCCGCAGATGTGGCGGAGCCAGCCGCCGCCGTTGCGCTTGATGAGGCGGCGGATGCGGAGTCGGCGGCATCAGACGCTGAACCTGCGGCATCGGAAGCGGAACCCGCCGCGTCCGTCGCGCTTCCGGCGGCGGCGGTGGCCGACCCGGCGGCGTTTGTCGCAGAGGTCGCCGCAGATGTCGCGGAGCCAGCGGCGGCAGTTGCGGAACCGGCCGCAGAGGTCGCCGAACCGGCGGCCGCCGTAGCGGATGACGCCGCCGCAGATGCGGAACCTGCTGCCTCAGTCGCTGCCGCCTGTGCATCCTCCACCGCCTGTTCTACCTCCTCCTCCAGTTCGTCCTTCAGCTGTTGCCTGTCTGACGAAGATAGTGTGCCGTGAATGCCGTAGAACCTCACGGCGCTATGGACGACTTGATGGGCCTCGCCCGATGAGACCTTGGCGATCAGGGTGCTCTGGTAGTTGTCCTCGTCGGTTCCGGTGCCCGCGTTAGAACCGACGCCGTCGACGCGGGACGAGCCGAACACGACCGCGAACGTGACGCTTCCCGAAGAATAGGCGGCCTGAAGGTGGATGTCGCCGCCCGTCGCGCCATTATAGCCGTTCGCCACAAGGTACCAGCTGCTCTCGTCTTCAACGGTGAACAGTTCGCGGTCTGCGTCGACGATCGTGTACGGGGCGTTCAGGCTTGCCGTTCCGCCGACCGACACGTTCTTGTACGCGAGGCATCCCGGCGGGAGGTAGACGATGAAGCGTCCGTTTGCCGTCTTGCGTACCTCGAAGGCCGCCTGGGTGCCGCCGCCTCCGCCCTCGCCGCCCTCGGCCGGAGCCATGAACACGATCGAACCGCAGACGAGCTGCGACGATGCGCCCTTCTGCGTCATGGTGCCGATCTTGCAGGCATAGTACCGGAATGCGTTTTCGGAGTCGTAGTCGCCGAGTGCGGACACATATCGCGGATCCGGGTTCGTCGTGATGACGTATGTCGCGGAAACGACCTCTTTATGCTCCTCCGTCGCGTAGGCGAATCTGCCGACGAGGTATATCGGGTACTCCGTGCTGTCCTGCGCGAACGCGCCCTCTGTATCGATGCTGATCCGCCGCCATCCGTCGCTTCCGTAAAGCTGATTAACGCAGCTTCCCTCCACGCCGGAGCAGTACAGCGCTCCACTGGGGATGTACACGAGGTATCGGTACGATGGGTTCTGCGTCGTTGCGGCGTTCACGACCGAAAGCTTGAACGGGTAAAGAGCATCTTCGGAGACCCGAACCGGAGCGAACCTCCGTTCCGGAACCGAGATAACGGAGCCTCCCTCCGAGCGCGTGACGCGGGTGCCAGGCCCCTGGACGGGCGTGGCACGGCGTATCGCACGCACAAGGGCGTTGTAGTCCGCGACGGTGAAGTCTCCGCCGGGGCCTTTGTATTGAGGCAGGACGTCGTTCATCTAAAGGCAGTTCCTAAGAAATGCCTTTAGGTCAAGTATCGATGTCAAGACGCGAGGCCGAACCCTACGGACCGTTGCTCACCATAAAAAGTGATATAATATGTTTTCTTCAAAAGAGGCGAATACAATCAAAATGACGCACCAGAACAGAATCCCCCCAATGTGGGGCCAGCGAAATCAGACGACATCGACAAAGCTCATACGATGCCCGGACTGCGGAAAGAACATATCGCCTGCAGCTCCAAGGTGCCCGCATTGCGGAACGACGCGAACGCCCATCGGCAAACGTAACGCCATTCTGAGCGCAATTTCGATAGTCGGCACGGCTCTTCTCGTCATATACTTCCTGGTGCTGTACATTCACAAAGGCGGATAGAGGTCGATGTCAAGTTCGTCGAAGCCGGTCCACTGCTCGCGGCGGGTGAAGGAGCTGTCGGCGTTCGTCGTTATGGTATCGGCGGTCTTGATCCATTGCGGCTTGATGTTGACGTAGGCGTCAAGCTGGGCCGGATCGCCATGACATGACCAACCGGCCGGAACGGAGGGCGTTTCCGGGTGGCCGATGTAGTTCAGCCTGTCGGTAAAGGCGTGAGCGCTCGTCCGCGTACAGGTGATGACGGGGATGTACATGTCGAACGACTCGATGCCATGCACGATCTTCTTCGCTATGTCCAGATCGTGGCCCGTCAGCGAATGCAGGTTCTTGTTTCCGTCGTAGTACTGGAACTCGGTGTACTCCATGTTGTACTGCGACTGCCCCCGCATGTCCTGCCACGCCTGAAGCTTCCGCGCCCTCTCGTTCACCTGTTCGTTCGTCTCTCCGTTGTACCGGAAGGCCATGATCGGTTTCGACACGACAGTGAAGTCGTAGCCGAACACGCAGACCTTCCTGAATCCGGTGATCTCAAGCTCGAGTTCGCCGGAGCCTCCGTTAGCCCTGTTCAGGGCGCCGCCCGTCGTGAGGATGTCGTCCGGGGCGATGTTCGTTCCTTCGCAGAAGTCGTTGAACATCGATATGTCGCCGAACGGCGTTGCCGCCATGTTCCGGTTCAGCTCCTCGGCGTCCCCCTGGAGACGCGCCGTTGCGCGCACCCTGTCGTAGAGGTGCACAACGCGCAGCGGGGCCGTAAAATGTATTCCGCTTGTCATTCCATTATACCCTCTCAGTTTTCCTTCCATTTGAGCGCCTGCACGGCGGAGCCGTGGATATAGCCTCCAAGCTGCACCTTGCGGCTCTCGTCTTCAATCTGCTTCAACGAAAGGACGCACTTGCGAAGCTCCTCCAGAATGCCTCTGTTAACCTGCTGGACATCGACCTGGGCTCCAACCGCCATCCCTTTCGCGGAGTATGAATCCGTCACGGACGCCGCGTTGAGGTAGGAAAGGTTCGGACGCGCCCGCAACTGACGCTCTTCAGCATTGAACCCCTCAATCTCCTGAAGCTTCCTGTCTCGCAGGGCCAGCGTCTCTCCATATATCTTCGACCCGAACTTGCTCTTCTTGAGATCCCCGTTGCGTTCAAGGACATCCAACGTCATCTCCAATCCCGCCAAGGACGTTTCGGATGGCGCCTTGCCGGCGCGCAGCCGGCGTTCTATCCGCGATCTGAGGCGCTCCCTTTCACGTCTGGTTCCGACATGCCCCTGCGCCTCCTGCCGCTGGAGGGCGACAAGCTTCAGCTGTCCGGCATATCCGGTCATGCTCATCTGCTGACGGAAGGCGAACTCCGACATCCGCTGCGCGGCGTCGAAGCGAGTACGGACCGGGGCGTTTTGGCGGCGGAAGCGCATCTCGCGGAGCTGCGTCTTGCGCTCCTCGGACGAGGTGTAGGCCGAAAGTCCTACCCCGGCACCGGCACCCGCCGCTCCGGCGGCAAGCGTAATCCCGATGGCGGCTGCGTTTCCGACGCCCGGTATCATGTGCAGGAGCTGCGCGGCGGCAACCATGCCAGCCAGGCCGCCTCCTATACCGGCCTGCGTCATGCGCTTGTTGCGCTGCCGGGTCCAGTTGTCGTCGAGCGGGTTCAGGTCGGTTGCGAAATACGCCTCCGTCGCCTGACGGGTGAAGTAGTTCCCTATCGCTCCCGCAATGAGGGCGCGCGTGGCGTCCGCCGCACGTTGCGGACGCCTCCCGCCGGGGCCGTTACCACCGCCGCCGCCGCCGCCCGACAGCTCCTCGTCCGTCTTGTAGGATCCGTAGCGCTGAAGGTTCTGCTCGCGCTGCTGCCTGACGGTATCGAGATGGCGAGATACGCGGTCTGCGATGTCGTGAAGCCCACGCGCATGGAGCTGCTGGATGACGCGGTTGTGGCGCTCCTCGTCCCGCATGGCGCGGTCGCGGTCGCGCGACTCCTCCGAGGAGGACCGGCTTGCGGCGTTGAGGTACTTCGAGAGGTCAAGCCCCTCGCTCTGCGCCACGCGGATCCCGTACCGCGTCCGGCGGCGGTCCTCCTCGACTCCCGGAATCTGGCTTTCGCTGAATCCGTTCCTGATGAGCGCGCGGCGGCGGCGCGACTCCGCAATGCGCTCCGGTGCCGTGGACATCCAGTTCCATGCGGCGGCACCGACGTTCCCTATGGCCGTACCTGCCGCCGACCTTGCGGTGCCGAAGGCGTTCCATGCGCTCCCGGCAGCGGAGCCGATGCGGCTTCCGAGCGCGCCGATGTCGCGCCCGAAGGCGTTCAGCACGTTGCCCATGCCGCCATACTGTCCCGTGGCGAACGACGCGGCGTGCGTGGCGAAGAACGTCTCGGCGGCGGACGGCGGCGGACGGTTCAGCCGCGCGAAGTTCTCGCGGGAGATCTGCTCCGATATCGGGATCGGGCGGATGTCGGCGAAGCGACTAATGCCGGAGAGGCGCCCCAGCATCGATTCAAGCTCGCGCTGAGCCGGATCGGTGTTGAGGTGCATGTCGACATCGAGTCTGCCGTCGTCAGCCATCGACGCTATCCCTTCTTTGGAGGCTTTGGAAGTTGCGCGAGCAGATCGGGCGCCTGCTCGTCCTCAAGGAGAGTCCCGCTCCGAAGCCCGCCCGGACCCTGCGCGTAGGCGCGGTAGAGCGAGGCGAGATGAATGGCCGGAAGTTCGTACGACACATGCTGGAAGCTCCATCCATAGGTTCTGCACGCCCATTCGACCAGTTCGATCAGCCACCCGTTTCCGAGGCGGAACTCTCCGCTTTTTTTGACTCTTCGTCCGGTCTCGGAAGCATCGCCCAGAACGCGTCCACGCTGCCGAGCCACTTCTCGAGCAGCCTACGGTACTCGTCGGCCGAGAAGTCCGCCGCCCATACGATGGCGTCGTCCTCCACGGTTCCGCCCTTGATCTTCGCGAGAGCGTCCTTGACGGGCAGTTCGAGGAGGAACATCGACTGGAGGTTCTTCTCCGTGCTGCTCGTGTCCCCGTACAGCAGCGGGCTGGATATCTTCTCCAGCATCACCACATGCGCCAGCGTCAGCGGCGACGGGTCGAGGATCGCCTCGACGATCTTCTTCGGGTTGTTCTGCCTTTCGGCCTCTTCGTTCATCTGCATTGTTGTCCTTTCTTCGTTCGTTTCAGTCAAGCCCCACGCGCTCTGCGGTCTCGCACTTTTTGTACTTCTCCGCCACGATCTGGAACTTCCGGTATGTCATGTTCGTCTCGATTATCGTTCCCGACCTGACGTAGTACGCATATCCCATGATCGTGATCGGCTCCCCGATTCCGGGAAGCTCGTCCGTCGGCGAGACGATCACCTGAACCGTCACCTGCGAATGGAGGTCGTAGAGAATCTGGCGGCAGACGGAGCCGTAGTCGTCGGTCTCCGCCTGGAACATGCCGTCAGACTGCACTCTCAGCGAGGTGATAATCCCGGATACGCTGCACGTACCGCTCACACCCCACGAGGCGCTGTTGAGCGTTGTGGGTGAGGGCGAAGCCATTCAATCACACCGTGACGAGGTTCTGCTGGAAGCCGGACGAGCTGGAGTACGTGCTGGATTCGAGCGTTATGTCGAGCTTCGCGTAGGCTCCGTTGTTCTCGACGATGCGCGCCGTCTTGATCCAGTAGTACTTGCCGTTGACCGTGACGTATGTGCCCGGAGCGGGCAGGTTGTCGACGAACGCCGTGATGAGCGAGCAGCTGACCGAGCGCACGACGTCGTAGACGTGCCGCCCGATGAGCGAGCCGACCTCGTTCTGGAGTTCGCCCGCACGGTAGTCGCCGGTCTCCTCCCAGTTCGTGACGATGCCCTGCGAGTGGCCCGCCCCGGAGAGAAGCCCCTTTCCGGCCGTGATGTGGGAGCTATTGATGCCCCACGAGGCGATGTTGGTCTGGGTTACGCCAGAGCGCGGAGAAGTTACACCTGTACCCATTTTAATGTTCCTCCGTATTTGGATTCATGAAACCGCGATCGACAAGCCCCTTGAAGGTGGCCGTCGCCTGCAGCAAATCGGACTGCGGCTCCGTGGTGTGCTCCATCTCGATGAAGTGCCACCATTCGCCGTCTATGAGCTGTATCGCCGCCTGGCATGCGTCTATCGCCGTGGCGGCGCCCTGCTTGGCACGGTTCGTGAGGACATGCTCCGTGCATGTCACGGTGATCGTGCATTCCAGCCCGGTCATCATGTTGACCATCCTGTCGCAGCCGATGACGAGGGCCACGTGCCCAAGGGCGGAGAGCTTC
>JAEEGL016941515.1_pt1 | contig 11684 bp, 8 predicted proteins | sample 9134231 | NCBI WGS metagenome assembly JAEEGL01 (sample SAMN16246548, study PRJNA631951) | gut metagenome | biome: gut microbiome; feature: rumen; material: fiber-attached | host: Bos | place: Iran: Karaj | collected 2018-10 | reverse complement strand
CCCTTGGAGTGGCCGGCTATGTACCAGTCCCTGCCGGGGCTGTCAGGCTTGAGGGCTGCATCCTCCTCTATGAGATTTTTCGCATATTCAGCAGACAGCAGCTGGGCCTTCGGACGGGTGAAGGATATCATAAAATCCTCCTTCCAGCCCACAAGTGTGCTGTCGGTGCCTCTGAAGGCAATGAAGGAGAAGGGCCTGGTATCCCTGCGGCAGGGCTGCTCGGGGTCGTAGTGGAAGCATACTGCAGCAAATTGCAGATCCGCTTCCTTGCTCACCATGTCCACATAGCTGCTCATCCTGAGATTTCCGAACCTGCGGGACCTGGCAGCGGCTTCGAAAAGCTCGCCGTTGCCCATGTCGCCTCCGGTGATCATCAGCTTTGCGTCGCTTTTTTCGATCTCCGGCAGGCAGTCCCGAAGAAGGGGCATCCCCTTGGCGGCGGGATCCTGCAGCAGGTTCCCTGAAAAGGCGCTGCTGAGGTCGAAATAGGATGCCACGCAGAGCACCAGGGCATCCGCCTCCCGGAAGGGATAGGCATCGAAATCCAGCTCCCCCATCCATTTAACGTAATCTATAAGTTTATCCATTGTTTCCTCCGGCGCCTGCCATAAAGAGGAGGCGTCCAGACCCAATTTTAGTCTCTTCGGGGAGGCTGGTCAAGTGAAGCTCAAGTGAACTTTCCATGGGTGACAGAGCGGTACTCCCTGTGATATTATTTAACAGATAAAGATCTGCAGTTTACTCCGAAAGGAAGGATAAAAAATGATAAAGGAACTCGCTCTTAAGAACAGAAGCTACAGAGGCTTTGACGAAGCTTACCGCTTCAGCCGTGAGGATATGCTCGGATATGTGGACATTGCAAGGGTCTGCGCCTCCAGCATGAACAGGCAGGTGCTCAAGTTTTACATCGCGTATGAGCAGGCTGATCTGGACAGGATCTTCCCCCTGACCCGCTGGGCAGGCCAGCTGCCTCAGGAAAAGCTCCCCAGGGAGGGAAAGAAGCCCACGGGCTATATCATCATCTGCCTGGACCATGAGGTCATGCCAAACGCTTCCACTGCAAGCTTCGGCTATGACGTGGGCATTGCGGCTCAGACCATGCTGCTGGCGGCGGCGGAAAAGGGCCTGGGCGGCATCATGATAGGCGGCTTCGTAAGGGACGACATGAAAAAGACTCTGGGTCTTCCGGAAAACCTGGAGCCGGTGCTGACGGTGGCAATGGGAAGGCCTGCCGACGATGTGCGGCTGGTGGAGCTTCCCGAAAGCGGCAGCACCAAGTACTGGAGGGACGAAAACGACGTCCATTATGTGCCCAAGCGTTCACTTAAGGAGCTTGTCATCAATTATTGATAAGGATAATTCGCCCCGGAGCTGTTCTCTCCGGGGCTTTCATATGATATACTAACTTGTTGGATGACTGAAAGCAGTGGAAAGACCCGAAAGGCGCAAATGGACGGAAGGATCAAAGCAGACGGCATAATCTTCGATGTTGACGGCACCCTCTGGGATGCTTCGGTAACCCTTGCCGGAGCCTGGACTAAAACGGTCCAAAGCTTTGGCGTGGATGAGACCATCAGCGTTAAGGATATAGGTGACATTCTGGGCATGAGGGCTCAGGAAATAGCGGACCACTTCCGGCCCAGGCTGGGAGAGCTTTCAGATGACATAATGCGTGCTGCTCTTGAGCAGGAGCTGGACTATCTGCTGGAGCACGGCGCCTATGTGTACGAAGGGCTCGGGGAGGTCCTTGCAGAGCTTAAGGCAAGGGGCAAGCGCTTCTTTGTGGTGAGCAACTGCGGGAAGGGCTATATAGAGACCTTCTTTCAGGTCTCAGGCCTTGGATCCTGTTTTGAGTCCTGGGAGTGCGAGGGCAGCACGGGCCTTGCCAAGGCGGACAACATAAAGCTTGTGGCAGGCAGGGCGGGCCTTAAGGCTCCGGTCTATGTGGGCGACACCGCAGGGGACGAGCGTTCTTCCAGGTCCGCAGGCGTAAGCTTCATCTACGCCTCCTACGGCTTCGGGAAGGCAGAGGCTCCGGACGCAGTCATAAAGGACATACGGGAACTTCCCTCACTCATAGATTGAAAAAGAAAGGACCACCATGGAGGCAAAGGAAATCGAAAAGCTGGTTCAGGCCCAGAGGCAGTTCTTTAGTGAAGGCAACACAAGGCCTCTGCAGTTCAGGCTGCAGGCCCTTAAAAGGCTGAAGGCAGCCATAGAGCAGAATCAGGGGAAAATAGAGGAGGCCCTTATAAGGGATCTCCACAAGGCTCCGCTGGAGACCTACATGTGCGAGACCGGCTTCGTTCTGGACGAGATAGGCTATCATCTGAAGCACCTGGAGGAATGGGTAAAATCAAGGCCTGTCAGCACTCCGCTGGCACAGTTCCCCTCGGACAGCTTCGTCCTGCCGGAGCCCTACGGCGTGGCTCTCATAATGAGTCCCTGGAACTATCCCTTCCAGCTGACGCTGGAGCCCCTCATAGGTGCCATCTCCGCAGGCAACTGCGCGGTGCTGAAGCCTTCGGCCTACGCGCCGGCTACCAGCAAGCTTATCGCAGCCCTGATCGCGAAGATCTTCCCGCCCCAGTACATCACTGTGGTGGAGGGCGGAAGAGAGGAAAACACCCACCTGCTGGAGCAGAAGTTCGACTACATATTCTTCACCGGCTCCGTGGCCGTGGGTAAGGTGGTCATGGAGGCTGCATCAAAGCACCTGACCCCCGTATCCCTTGAGCTGGGCGGCAAGAGCCCCGTCATCGTAGCGGAGGATGCCAACGTAAAGATCGCCGCCAGGCGCATCGCCTTCGGCAAGGTGCTGAACGCAGGCCAGACCTGCGTGGCTCCGGACTATGCCTTCGTGCACGAGTCCCTGCTCAGCGAATTCCTGGACGAGTTCCAGGACGCGCTGGAGGAATTCTTCCCCGGCAAGGACTATCACCAGATGGTCCGCATCATTTCGGAAAAGCACTATAAGCAGAAAAAGGAGCTGCTGAAGGATGTGGATGTGGTCATAGGCGGAGGCTATGACGACGAGACCCGCTTCATGGAGCCCACGGTTGTGCTGGATCCGCCTCTTGATTCGCCCCTGATGACGGAGGAGATCTTCGCTCCCATACTGCCTGTCATCCCCTTCAAGGAGCTGTCTGAGGCCACGGACTTCATCTGCGGCAGGCCAAAGCCCCTGGCATTTTATCTCTTCACCGAGAGCCGCTACACGGAAAAGACGGTGTTTGAGCGCTGCAGCTTCGGAGGCGGCTGCGTAAACGATACCATAATCCATCTGGCCACCCCCAACATGCCCTTCGGAGGCGTGGGCGAATCCGGCATGGGCGCCTACCACGGCAAGGCCAGCTTCGATACCTTCACCCACTACCGCAGCGTGGTGAGAAAATCCACAAAGGTGGACATAATGATGCGCTACTTCCCGTACACCAGAAAGAAGCTGGCGCTTATAAAAAAGTTTTTAAAGTAATATCACGGAGGGCGCCCTGACCGGCCCCGACATGACAACTTAAAATATACAGGAGAATCAAATGGAAATCACAAAGGACATCAAGTACATCGGCGTCAACGATCACAGAATAGACCTCTTCGAGGGTCAGTACATAGTGCCAAACGGCATGGCCTACAATTCATATCTCATCGACGATGAGAAGATCGTGGTCATGGATACCGTGGACCAGCACTTCGGCGAGGAATGGCTGGCCAACATCGCGGCGGCAGCTCCCGGACGCACCCCGGATTATCTGGTGGTGCAGCACATGGAGCCGGACCACTCCGCTAACATCGCAGTCTTTGCGGAGACCTATCCTGAAGCCGTTATCGTATCCTCCATGCCGGCCTTCAACATGATGAAGAACTACTTCGGTACAGATTTTGCAGACCGCAGGATGGTGGTCAAAGAGGGCGATGTGCTGAACACCGGCCGCCACGAGCTGACCTTCGTTGCAGCCCCTATGGTCCACTGGCCCGAGGTCATCTTCACCTATGACAAGACAGACAAGGTCCTGTTCTCCGCCGACGCCTTCGGCAAGTTCGGCGCGCTGGACGTGGAGGAAGACTGGGACTGCGAAGCCCGCCGCTATTTCATCGGCATCGTGGGCAAGTTCGGAACTCAGGTTCAGGCAGTGCTTAAGAAGGCTGCAGGACTGGACATCCAGACCATCTGCCCCCTCCACGGACCCGTTCTGAAGGAGGATCTGGGCTTCTACATCAATCTCTACGACATCTGGTCCAGCTACCGTCCCGAGGACGAGGGCGTTGCCATCTGCTACACCTCCGTCTACGGTCACACCGCAGAGGCCGCAAAGGAGCTCTACAGGCTGCTGGAGGAGAAGGGCGTCACCGCCGAGATCTTCGATCTGGCAAGAGACGACATGGCTGAGGCTGTGGAGAACGCCTTCCGCTACAGCAAGCTGGTGCTGGCCACCACCACCTATATCACCGGCATCGTCCCCTTCATGCACACTTTCATCGACGAGCTCAGGGAGCGCAATTTCCAAAGCCGCAAGGTGGCCATCATCGAAAACGGCAGCTGGGCTCCCATGGCCATGAAGAAGATCCAGGCTATGCTGGAGAGCAGCAAGGATATCACTTACGCAGAGAACTGCATCACCATCAAGGGCGCTATGAACGACGCCAACCTGACTCAGCTGCAGGCTCTGGCAGAGGAACTGGCAAAGTAGGAGAATATGAGCAAGAATAATAAGATCAACGGCATACGGGCAGTTATCGCACCCGCCCTCTGCCTTTTAGCAGCATACGGCCTGGCATTTATAATGCCTGACATGTCTGAGGCCGAGACACTGGGCATCTGGTCCACCATCCCCGCCATCTTTCTGGTGGTATATATTTTCATGACCAAGCGCACCCTGGAGGGTCTGCTGCTCGGCACCGTCATCGGCTACATTCTGCTGTCGCCCAGCGGCATCTTCACCACCATGAGCGACGCCCTGCTGGAGACCATGATGTCCGAGGACGTGGCATGGATCATTCTGGTGGCCTCCCTTATGGGCAGCATCATAGCCCTGATAGACAAGGTGGGCGGAGCCTACGCCTTTGGCGAATGGGTGGCAAAGAGGGCAAAAACCAAGGAGTCCGTCCTGATGTGGACCTGGCTCCTGGGTCTGGTCATTTTCATCGACGACTATCTGAACGCTCTGGTCATCGGCTCCTGCATGGCGCCGCTTACGGACAAGAGAAAGAGCTCCAGGGAGTTCCTTTCCTTTATCGTTGACTCCTGCGCGGCTCCTGCCTGCGTGCTGATACCCCTGTCCACCTGGGGCGTCTTCGTTGCCAAGATACTGGAGACCAACGGCTGGGCGCCCGAGGGCGAAGGTCTGGTCTACTTCATCAAGACCATACCCTACGATTTCTACGCCTGGGTGGGCCTGCTTATAGTGCCCCTGTTCATCTTCGGGAAGATAAAGCACTTCGGACCCATGAAGAGGGCTGAAGAGAGAGTCGCTGCGGGCGGCCCCGTGGCGCCGGAGGGCTCCGAGCGCATCGATATCCGCGGAGACGGCAGCAGCGAGATCCCCAAGGACCCCAAGCTCTACAACTTCTTCGTACCCATCCTGGCTCAGATCATCCTCACCATTATCCTGGACGTGGATGTGGCTAAGGGCATCTATGCCACGCTGATACTGATGTTCGTGTTCTATCTGGCCCAGGGCGTCATAACTCCTCTGGAATTCTGGGACACCTCCATCCACGGCATGAAGAACATGCTCACATCCATAATGCTCATGGTGCTTGCCTTCCTGTTCGCCGCCATGAACGAGCAGATCGGCTTCACCTATTACATGATCAACAGCGCTTCCCGCTGGATGACTCCGCAGCTGATGCCGCTCATAGTGTTCCTCATCCTTTCGGTAGAGGAGTTTGTGACGGGCACCAACTGGGGCATGTATGTAATCGCTCTGCCCATAGTCATTCCCCTGGCCCAGGCGCTGAATGCCAATGTCGCTCTCTGCGTGGCGGCTGTAATCTCCGCAGGCGTATTCGGAAGCCATATCTGCTTCTATTCCGACTGTACCGTCATCAGCTCCGCAGCCTGCGGCTGCGACAATTTCGCTCATGCCAGATCCCAGGCCCCCTACGGCATACTCTGCGCAGGCATCTCTGCACTGCTCTTCCTTGTGGGCGGCTTTGTATTCTAGATAATACGAAATAATACGAACCTGTGAAAAAAGCCTTACGCGGCGCTTTGCAGCACCCGTAAGGCTTTTGAATTTGTCTGATTATATGGACGAAGCTTACTTTACGATCTGTCCGTAGAAGAGAAGCTCAGGGGCTTCGCCGCCGGTCACAAGGGCGAAGCTGAAGGGTCTGTCGGCCGTGAATTCCCTGGGCTCCTCGGGCTTTGGCATTGCTGAGGTGGCCCTTACCATGATGGCAGTGACCGCTGCAGCCTCTATGCCGTCCTCATCCAGCTTTATCTTGGACTTCTGGATGATGTCCGATATGAACCAGTCGGCTCCCTCGCACAAGGCGGAGAAGTCCGCGCTGCCGTCCTGCCTGAAGGGCAGATCGGCGCCCCTCGCAGCCAGAAACTCCACGAATTCCTGATGCTCAAAGGATGTGTCCACATCGAACTTCGGGAGCTTTACTATTACCTCGCAGTATTCCGCCTGGTCCATTTTATCCTTCAGCCCTTCGGCGCTTCCGAGCACGAACACCGCATTGATGCTTCCGTTCATGGGTATCACCACCAGCTGGGTGTTTTCATCCTCGTAATAGGCGTATTTGGACCGCTGCTTCATGAAGTCCTTTTTGACCACGCTGCCGTCCAGGCAGGTAAAGTCCTCCTGCTGGGTGAAGCCCTCCTCGAAGCGGTTAAGCCAGCTGGTCCGAAGGTACAGGGCGTTGATCAGCACTGAAGCCTCTTCTGAAAGGTCGTCAGCGATGACAGGGATCATGCCGTGGGTCTTTTCATCGCACCAGCCGTTGACCCTGTCCGTGATGCTGGCGCTGTCCGCTTCGTTTGCCTCCGCGGCGTAATGCTCTGCCACATAGGTCTTGTAGGAAGCCTTCATTTTTCCGGGCTTGTCGGTATTGTGCCATACGGAATTGGCTATCTCAAAGGCTCCGTCCGGCCCCTTTGCATCGGGCCCCATGTATTCCTTGTTGCGCTCAAAGTCCTGCTTTTCCGCATCCAGCTGCTGGGCGAAGCGCTGTATGGATCCATTGAGAGAGCCGTACCAGGCGTTCAAGTCCTCGACGCTGTCAAAGCCTGCGGCTTTGAGGAGCTGCTCCTTTGTTTCTCCCTCGGCGCCGGATACGGCAAGGGCCAGGGCGGCCTTAAAGGAGGCGGGTGAGAGCATGTAGTTCTGCTGCCTGAAGCCCGCAGCATCTATGAAATTCACAAGATCGGTCTCAAACTGTCCGAAGCCCATGTCCATCTTGCGCTTCACCTCTGTCTGCTTTACAGGCTCATTCGTCCCTGCGTAGGTGGTGTCCGGAGCAGCTGCTCCGCTGCTCTCAGCCTTGCCCTCATCCGCCTTGTTTACAGGTGTCTGGGGCGTAAAGGCGGCAACCGGTGTGTCCGAGGGCGTCTCCGAAGATCTCTCCTCGCTTTCCGTATTTCCTGCCGTCTGCGCCGGCTTGCTGTCTGTCAGATGATCGTCCTTCTGAAGGGACTGGAGCAGGGCTCCGCTGCTTTCTGCGGCTGCTTCGTCATCCTCGGTCACTCCCTCGGCGGCATCCGCAGTCTCAGTCTCCTGAGCCAGGGATTCCATTGCCTGAGGTGCCTCCGCAGCATTTTCTGCGCCTTTGGATGCCGTAAAATTCGGTATCCCGCCCCGCAGGGCTATGCTTACGCCAAGGAAAACGCAGAGGCAGGCAGCAAGCACCGGCAGAGCCTTTGAAAAGCGTCTTCCTCCTCTGCCTGCAGTTCCGGCTTTCCTCTGGCCTGCAGCCGCAGCCTCGGCCTTCTGGTATCCTGAAGCCGCGGCATCCGGGCTGTAGGGGTCTGCATCCAGTATCAGATCGTCGCTGATCTCCCCAAGACCATCGACCAGGCGCTCCGCAGCCTTAAGCTGCGCTTCGCCTATATTTTTTTCCGGAGCTTCGATGCCCGGTCCCCTTGTTATCTCTTCTCTGCTCATATCCCGTAACCCTCTTTGTCCAAATACTCCCTTAGCCTGTTTCTTGTCCTGTGCAGCAGCATCTTGACCTTGCTTTCGGAAAAGCCCTGTCTTTCGGCTATCTCCTTTACATCCAGCAGGTACCAGTAGCGCTGGATGAACACCCTTCGGGGCTCATCCTCCAAGCCTTCAAGGAAGCTGCTGAGTATGCCGCCCAGCTCCTTCCCCTCCACGGCCCGCTCCACGCTTTCGGGGGATGCTATGCACTCAGCCAGCTCCTCCACCGCCAGCTCATAGCCAGCGGTCTCTCCGCCCCGCCTTTTGGCCTGCTTCATCCGGATGCGGTCCAAGGACAGGTTTCGGGTGATCTTCGCAAGAAATGCCTGAAGGCTGGCCGGCCGCTGGGGCGGGATCGCGTTCCAGGTCCTGAGCCAGGTGTCGCTGACCACTTCCTCGCTGTCCTCGGCGTTTTTAAGCACACCAAAAGCGATGGTGTGGCAGTAGGCGCCGTATTTTGACTGGCTCTCTGCTATGGCCTGCTCGGAGCGGTCCCAGTAAAGTTGTACTATCTGCTGGTCATTCATGAATGCTGTAAAATAGACTGAATAAAAGGCCTCTCACCAATAGAGACGGCAAAAGAGGCCCGGGGTTACAACTGATTATTCGATTTCCGCTGTGAATGCGCTGCTGGAGGCATCCGAGGGGAAGCTGAGCCCGCCTCTGGGGGACAGGCTGTACTTCAGGATCTGAGGGCCTTCCGGCAGGCAGCTGCGCTTGAACTGCTGGCTGAAGAATCGCCTGAGGAAGTTCTTAAGCCACTTTTTTATGGTTTCCTTATCGTATATGAAGTCTGACTCGGCGGCGGTGGGGGAAGGATTCGGCTTGCAGAAGGCCGCCTCCGCGGCTGCAAGGATCTCCCTGGGGCTTTCGCCCTCCATGAAGTGATAGAGGAAGAAGTCGTGAAGCTCGTAGGGCCCGATCTTATCCTCCGTTACCTGAGCTATCTGGCCGTTTTCGTCCGGGGGCAGCAGCTCCGGGGATATGGGTGTGTCCAGTATGTCCTGAAGGGCCGCCGCCAGCTCATCGGTGCGGCCCGTGGCTACGGGCCAGCTGCCATCAAGTATCTGCTTTTTCGCATAGGCAATGCAGGCTCTGACAGCGGTCTTGGTGAGTCCGCCGTTGGCACAGTACATGGACATGTGGTCTCCGTTGTAGGTACACCAGCCAAGGGCCAGCTCCGACATGTCGCCGGTGCCAACCACCAGGCCGTTGTGCATATTGGCCAGATCCATCAGTATCTGGGTGCGCTCCCTGGCCTGGGAGTTTTCGTAGCAGGCGTCGTAGTTCTTCGGATCCTGACCTATGTCTCTGAAGTGCTGCTCCACCGCTGGAACTATGGAGATATCGTAATGGGTGCAGCCAAGGGCTTCGGATATTATATCCGCGTTGCTTCTTGTACGGCTGCTGCTTCCGAAGCCGGGCATGGTGACGGCGATGATGTCCGACGCCGGCTTATCCAGCTTGCTGCAGGCCTTTGCTGCTGCAAGGAGGGCCAGAGTGGAATCGGAGCCGCCGCTGACGCCAATTATAAAGCGCCTGCCGTAGCTTCGCACGAGCCTTTCTGCAAGGCCTGTGGCCTGGATCTCAAGAGCCTCGGCGCAGAAGCTGTCCAGCGCTGCAGGGTCCTTTGGCAGCCAGGGGTTCCGCTCGCCGCAGGCTGCGGGCTCCTTGGGCTTTTCGAAGTTCGCATTCCTTAGGAGCACCTTCTCATAAGGGCTTTCCGGGAGCATGGCGGATGCCACCAGCAGGTTGTCGCTGGCAAAGGGCTTTGTCTCCTCCAGCAGCTTTCCGCACTGAAGAGCCGCGCACCAGCCGTCATAGATCCCGTCGGCTGTGGACTCTCCCGGGCTTGCATTGGTATAAATGACCGGTCCGGTCAGATATTTGCTTATCTCAAGGAGGAGCTTCAGTCTCTGAGCCCTGCTCCCCGCAAGGGCCGGGGATGCGTCCATGAAGATCAGGCCTTCAATGCCGTCCTCTTCCTTTTCTGCCCGCAGCCTCTGGATGAAGGCCAGCAGGCTCTCAAGAGCCTTTACTCCGAAGGCTGCTTTTCCCGCGCTTAGCAGCATGTACCTGCATTCCGGTGTCTCCAGGGCCTTGATGCTCTGGGTTGATTCTATCAGGCTCGCCTCGCCATTCTTAACATAAGCGGCGGCAACGGCAGCCTTATAGGGAAAGCCCGTCACAAGGAAGCGGTCCTTAAACAGAGCCTCCTTACTGCTTCTCTCCGACATGTAGCCCAGGGCCTCCATGGCCTTCTCATCCATGAAGCTCCGGCTAAGCCTTGCGGAGGTCATGCCTGCAAGGCTCGCGGCTGGAAATACTATGAGTCCCGCGCCTCTGCTTGCAGCTTCTCTTGAAATATCCACCTGCGCCCTGGCGTTGGCCTTTGGATCCATCAGCGTCAGCCTTGGGCAGGCTGCGGCTATCTTAAACTCTTTCATGGCGTTTCCTCCTGAAATCTTTCCCCAATAGTATAGCCCAAAACGATGCAAAAATCTCAAAAATAGTATATAATATTTGCCTGAATTATTATCCCGGACAGTTCAAAAAGGAGCAGAGGATTGAGCAAGGAATTCTATATAAATAATCTGCCGGAGGAAGGCAGCTTCACCGACTTTTACATGGTCCGCGCCGTGTCCCTTAAGCTGGGCTCCAACGGCAAGGTCTATCTGGACATGAATCTGGGGGACTCCAGCGGAGAGATCAACGGCAAGAAGTGGGATGTGAGCCCCGAGGAGGAGGCCTCCTTTTCGAAGATCAAAGAGGGTGACCTGGTAAAGGTCCGCGCCTCTGTCAACGAGTGGAACGGAACCAAGCAGCTCCGCATAGGCCGCATCAGAAAGTACGATCCCGACAGCGACAAGCTGGATGTGAGCGACTACGTAAAGGCTGCGCCGGAAAAGGGCACGGACATGTTCAATTACGTGCTTGAACGTGCATCGGCGATAGGCGATGAAGGCCTTAGAAAAATGGCTGTGAAATTCCTTCAGGACAACAGGGACAGGCTCCTTTATTATCCCGGGGCCATGAGGAACCACCACGCCGAGATGTCCGGCCTGCTGTACCACATCAAGCGCATGCTGATGATGGGCATACGCGCCTGCGAGGTCTACACCAACCTGGACAGGGACTGGATAGTCTGCGGCGTCATACTCCACGACATGGAAAAGCTCAACGAGATCGAATCCACAGAGCTTGGCGTCTCCCCCGGCTACAGCTTCGAGGGCAAGATGCTCGGCCATATAGCCCAGGGCGTTAAGGCTGTTGAGCTTATGGCAAGGGAGGTGGGACTCGAGGAGGAAAAGAAGATAATGCTCGAGCACATGATACTCTCCCACCACTACGAGCCGGAGTTCGGAAGTCCCGTAAAGCCCGTGTTCCCGGAGGCTGAGATGCTGCATTATCTCGACATGATGGATGCCAAGATGTTCGATTTCGAGGATGCGCTCTTCAATGTGGAGCCCGGAAACTTCTCCGAGCGCGTAAGAACGCTGGACGGCCGCATGCTCTATAAACCCACATTTAAAGAAT
>JAEEGL016468052.1_pt1 | contig 11684 bp, 8 predicted proteins | sample 9134231 | NCBI WGS metagenome assembly JAEEGL01 (sample SAMN16246548, study PRJNA631951) | gut metagenome | biome: gut microbiome; feature: rumen; material: fiber-attached | host: Bos | place: Iran: Karaj | collected 2018-10 | reverse complement strand
GAAGTATCTGCTGGACATAAACAGGGAAAGAACCATCACCCCGAACAAAAAGATCTGTTCCTTGGGGAAATGTGCTTTTCTTTTAATGCGTATAAAACCTGCGGTAACAAAAGAAAGAAGCACGGCGGTAATTGCGGGGCCTACTGCCGTAGACATTTTTAACTCATATACAATTCCCGATCCGCTTCCGGAAGGGATTGCCTCAAAAATATCACAAAGCCCGGGATAAAAGCCCCTCATGATATCCGAAGAAGTATTGACCAGATATCTGTCAGATAACATATAATCCATCATCGGATACAGATAACATGCGGACAGTCCCAGGAAAAACAAAACGGAAAACAAAAGAGTCAAAAGCTCATAATTTCTGAAACTTCGTCTGACTAAAAACAGCGCGCACAGGATCAAAAAACCTGCCGCCATCATAGTGGTAAGTACATGTGTCAGAGCAAGAAGCGCCATGGAAAGTCCGAGACAGGCTGCATTTTTCAGCATGCCCGTATAATCTTTTTCATTACCGTCCTCTCTTCCCTCTTCTCTGTAAACCCTTATGAAGCTGTAGACTACAAAGGGAAGAAATGCCATGGCCGTATATTCTCCGGCCGCATCCCTTATATAAACATCCGTAAGTCTGTATACGGAAAGAACATATACAAAGCTGATCACCGCAGATATATATCTGTTCCCTTTAAGTATTCCTTTTACGGACAGATATGTGGTTATAGCGGTTATCACATTTATGATCACCACATATATTTCATATGCGATACCGAGGGGTACTCCCGCATTCACCAGGCATGCGGGAATATATAGAAAGAGATCGGGATAAAAAACAGGCATCGCATATCCGGTGCCTTCGTTCATAACAAAATATATCCTTGCGGGAAAATAGCCGGACTTAAGAGTCTGAGCCAGAGCGGCAAGCCTTCTCAGATGAAAAAGCTTATCCTGATAGTCCGGAAGAATATCATATCCGAACACAGCCGTAATGCATGATAAAAGCACTCCGGCCGCAACTATGACAAATGGAATGACAGTGTGTTTTCTCCGGGAAGAAGATTTCACTTTGCCTCCTTGCTGTTTGAAAGGGCAAATGCCATGAGCATGGGAACAGCTGCTATGAAAGGATACATATATCTGAAGTTAACGCAGGGACCTAAAAGCATGGTAAGCATATAGAAAACGGGATATGCAAATAAGGTGATACCGGCTTTTTTCTTTTTATATATGCATATGAAAATAGCGAGTACAAAAAGCCAGAAATAAAACGCAGGCTTCATCAGCTGGGATACGACGGGCCAGCTGTAGTATGCATTTCCGTTAACAACGTGGGAATACCATTTCTCTACTCCGGGAAGAAATGACCTTGACGGTATTCCTTCGGAAAGTGCGGAATTTACTGATGCATTAAAGGTATACAAAAGGCCCATGTCCGTATCATCGCCGACTCCAAGCATCTCCGCATGTGTTCTGTCATCGGGGAACCAGTAGCCGATGGTGAGACCTAAAAAAGCATCAACATAATCATTGGGATAAGCAAGCCCTATCTTGACGTAATCTTTAAGAAGCCTTCCGTGATCCTTGGTCCATTCATCGTTTTTATCCCTGGCAGCAACGGATTTGAAGCTGTCTGCAATGGAAGGATTATACATTCCCCAGCTCTCATCAGATATGTATCTGTGGAGAATATCACTCTGCTCCTGAGTCAGATTATCTCCCTGATATCTGACCACTCTGACCATCTGGACTATGGGAACCGAATACATCTCTATCTCAGCTCCGCGTATAGCTTCCATGGAAGTTCTTATAAGATTCTTGCCGCATACGCCTGCTGCCACCATAACAAGCGCCAAGGCTGCTGCAAGGATCTTTTTTCTCACGGTCTTTTCCGTAAGGAAAAATGCGGGAATCAGGAATATAAGCGCATAAACGGCATTGCTTCTGAACAGAATATTGACTATGCCCGCAAGGACAAAAAGTACATACAACAGCGGGGAAGGCTTTCGTTCCATCTTCTCAATTATAAGTTGAATAAATACGAAGAAAGCGGTAAATATGATGTCCTTGGTCATGCTTATGGCAAGCACCGGATTAAAAGGAAGAAGTGCAAAACATACCAGCCAGAATATGGCAGGAGCTCTTCCCGTTTTTTCATATACATAGTAAAGGACAAGGCTTAAGGATGCGGCAAGCAGCATGCTCTGCAAAAGCGCAAATACCGCCATTCCCTTTGCGGGATCTCCGAGGGAAACTCCCAGAAGATAAAACTGCCTTATTAAGAATGTGTGTGCAAGAGGCTGATATTCATAGAACCAGGCATAGCCCCTTATCGCTTCTTCAAGCTGCCTGTTCATATCATAGCTGATTATTGCGGGATAATATGCCAGATATGCGGGAAGCCAGGAGATCTCCAAAATGATCCATGAGATCAGGATAAGAATGCGGGGCTTTTTGACCTTGAATTTCCCGGATCTGACGTTGTATAAACCTTCGGCGAATCTGAATATCCTATAGGTTGCGGGAAGAATTGCTGCGGAAAATCCCGCACCTGTTAAGAATATAAGCAGCTTACCCTTAAGCCCGGGTGCAGTCATTCCCGATACCGTAAACTGATATCCCATATCCGTCGCAATTCCCAGAAGGATGCCGAAGATAAAGGCATACTTAAAGATCTTCTTCGAACTTGCTCCGTCTGATTCCATAAGGGTCAGCGTACTATACTCGGCATATATCAAAAAAAAGATCAAACACGCTGAAAATAAAGGCCATATCATCCCGGCCATTCCCGCATCTTTGATCACTTTATACAATCCGGTCAATCCAAAAACGGAACAGATAATTGTTCCTGATACCGATCTGTTTTTCTTTATTTTATCCGTAAAATTCATAATAAAATATTATAAGATATCGGGACCAAAAGTCAAAATTACAGCTGACTTCCGGTCCCGATAATCTGATTATTTATTTTGGATGAATTTTAAGATCAGTAGTACTCGTAATACTCTTCGTAGTAATCATTGTTTTCCCATCTGTACTCTTCATATCCGAGTTCATCCAGAAGTTCTATCGTGCGGATATCTTTTTCACTCAGATACATGTTCACACTGTTCACATAATGTTCGTTCCTGTTACTGTAGGGATTTACCGATTCATACTCCAGTTCGAGGCCATATGCATACTGAGAATCACACATGGAAAGGTATTCAACGGAATAATTCTCCTTAAAGTCTTCAACGGTACGATCAAATATCATCTCGACATATTCCGAAGGGATTTCTACCGTTTCGTAGCCGTAACTTTTTTTGATCCTTATGGATCTGGGATAACCCAGGACTCCGGATCTTAAAGGATAAGCCTGCTCCATAAAACCGGGAAGATTAATGATCTCTTCGACCACATCCTCATCCCATATGGAATAATCTCTTGAAAATCCCAGGCCCGATCTTCTCTCTGCCAGAAGTGTAATACCTACGGAATAATGATCATTCATGGAACCTGACAGCTGCGTTTTGGTTCCGGTAACGGGATCGAGTATGTAATCTGCATCGCCTTCCCATACTTCTCTCTGAGCAGTCTGAATTCTGTAAGCAAGCTCAGGGGATATATCAATGGTATTTCCGTCTTGATACTCCCATATAAGCACTCCCTCGTTTTCGGGATCTACATGAAATTCCGTTCCGCTTGATCCCATACCGTATATATACAGAACCGCCTTGGGATTTTTCAGGCTGCTTGCGGGGATGATCCTGGTATCAAAACCGGTCAGATCATACATAAATGTTACAAAGATCAGTTCCGTAACAACCACTGCAGCTATCATCTGCTTCCAGTGTACAAGAAAACCTTTAAAGGATCTCATATGGATCATATCTATAAGTCCGAATATGATCGCACAGAATACCGCCGCAAAAAACATCTGCCATACATTCAGCGTCCTTCGGTAATCATAAAACAGCTCATCCAAAATGGATGCTATGATCAGACCTCCCAAAACGGAATTGAAGCATCTGATAAATAACCTGTAAGCCTTATTGGATACACCGCTCTCCGACTCTTCGCTTTTTCTTTTTATATACAGAGTATACGCAAGAGTAACATTTACAATGGCAACAAGGATCGTCAGTCCCAGTACAACGCAAAATGACGAAACGCTGTCGAATTCGCTGATTATGGTTGATAAACCGGTATCGGTAGGCAATCCCGATATAAGCACTCCCATGTAACCGCCGGATATGGGAGCCGAAACCCAGCTGAAATCGGAAAGGGATATCGGGAGCTCATAAAATGTATCGAAGAATCTCTGGGACAAAACCTCCAGAAGTTCATACGCTACGATGATGTCAAATCCGATAAACGCTGCATTTAAGATCGCATTAAATACTGTTCCCGACAAAACCACCGCAAGAACCACATGATTCAATATGCATCCGAAAGTTACCGCAGATCCTATGATGACAAATACCGCACTCTTAAGTGCCAGTCCCGCATATCCGTAAGATGAAACTTTTATCAGGATTATGATTGTGGAAATGATGGTGGAGACCAGCTGCGGAACAAACCAGATGAGCCAGTTATTTATATAAATGCTGTCAAACTGTTTTCCTCTGGTGATGGGAACGGAATTAACCATATCCGTCATCTTTCTGCTGAACAGATGTCTGTAGCCGCCGATACCGACGATCAGAGCTCCTACTATCGCTATGATCATCATCATTATGGGGAAATATCCCCCGGTCAGTCTTCCTACGGCGTACTCCATTGCTTTCCGGGCATTCTGTGCGGCACCCATACCGTAATCATAGTAATATGAGCCTTCAATGTCGGAAAAAACAAACAATACCGCAATCGGTCCGAACATCAGCTGTACGAAGGATGACAGTATAAGCATCCATCTTCTGTGCCTGAGATCCTCCTTAAGCAGGCTGAACATGGTTATCTTATTTTGTGATTTCTGCGAAGTCATATCCCAGCACCTCCGTTTCACTTATAAATATTTCTTCAAGAGTAAGAGGCAAAACCTCGTAGAATACGGGAAGCTGTGAAGTTATCACAGTCTCCACCTCGGTCCTCAATCCACGTATGGTAAGAGTGATCAAAGACCCTCTGTGCTCCTCGGCAATGACTTTACAATTATTTCTTACCGCTTCAAGTGATTCCTGATCCTTGAAAACAGCCTGAACCTTAAATATCTCAAGCTTCATATCTCCGAGATCCTTGGACAGGATCACACCGCCCTTATGGAGAAGCCCGACGAACTCACATATGTCTTCAAGCTCTCTCAGGTTATGAGAAGCGATTATGGGAGTGATGCCGTAATTGTCCATATCATGAATGAACAGTCTCTTAACCGCCTGTCTTACAACCGGATCGAGTCCGTCGAAGGTCTCATCGCACAGGATATACTTGCATCCCGAAGCAATCCCCAAAAGGATTGAAAGCTGCTTTTTCATACCCTTTGAAAAAGTCTGGATCCTGCGCTTTTTATCAAGTGACAGGACATCCATAAGCTTTTCAAATCTTTCTGTGGAAAATGTGGCGGGGTACATGGTCGCATAATATGTCATCATATCCGCGGGTGTACTTCCGGGGAAAAAGTACTGATCGTCCGAAAGGAAGAATACTTTGGATTTTACCGCCGGATTCTCGTATACCGGTTCTCCGTCGATAAGTATTTCTCCTTCATCAGGCTTGCACACACCGCATATACATCTGAGAAGTGTACTCTTACCCGCACCGTTTGTTCCGACCAGTCCGAATACCTGTCCTTCGGGCATGTCAAAAGAAACATTGGAAAGAGCTTCTATATCATCATATTTTTTGCTTATTCCTTTTATTTCGATCATTTTCAGTCCCTCTCAAAAACTTCGCTGACGCATGTGATAACCTCATCATGCGTTATTCCGGCAGATCTGGCTCTTCCTACCACCGTTTTCACTTCCGTGAGCACCTCAGCCTTCAATCCATCTTTCCAGCTGGATTCTTCGTTCACGTAATTTCCTCTTCCGGTTATGGTGGTTATATATCCCTTTTCTTCAAGAGTCGCATAAGCTCTTTGAACGGTATTGGGATTAACGGACAGATCAACAGCCAGATTTCTGACGCTTGGAAGCTTCTCTCCGGGACTTAACCCTCCCTGGGCGATCAGATTCATTATTTTCTCCGCAACCTGCTCATTCAGCGGACGTTTATCCCTGTAATCAAGTACGATCATATCTCCTCCGATTTTCTTAACCGTATTAAGACAATTAATACACTTGCAACATAAAAATAACACGGCCCTAAGGCCGTGTCAATCATTAATCATTATAATTACAGCTTAAATCTGTATCCCACACCCCAAATTGTCTCAATATATTTGGAATCGCCGCTTACATCACCGAGCTTCTCGCGGATCTTCTTGATGTGTACTGTAACAGTTGCGATATCGCCTACGGATTCCATGCCCCAGATGGTTCTGAACAGGTCATCCTTGGTATAAACCTTATTGGGATTTTCAGCCAGGAAGGAAAGAAGATCGAATTCCTTGGTAGTGAAGATCTTCTCTTCGCCGTCTACAAATACTCTTCTTGCAGTCTTATCGATCTTGATACCTCTGATCTCGATAATGTCATTCTCGCTCTTGCGCTTTCCTGCGCCCACAAGTCTCTCATACTGGGCAAGGTGAGCTTTTACTCTGGCTACGAGCTCTCCGGGTGAGAAAGGCTTGGTCATATAGTCATCGGCTCCGAGTCCGAGCCCGCGGATCTTATCAATATCATCCTTCTTGGCAGAGACCATGATAATGGGAATATTCTTCTCCGCTCTTACTTTTCTGCATATATCAAAACCATCGGTTCCGGGAAGCATAAGATCGAGAACCACCAGTTCGTAATCATTCTTCATGGCCGCATCAAGGCCGTCGTCTCCCCTGTCAAAGGTCTCGACTTCAAAACCGTTCATCTCCAGATAATCTTTCTCGAGATCTGCGATCTCTTTTTCATCTTCGATTATCAGAATCTTAGCCATAATTGTCCTCCTTGTATTTCCTTATCACGAAATGCATGCAAGTAGATTCGTTCTCCTTGGATGTGGCCCATATATGGCCTCCGTGATCTTCAATGATCTTCTTTACTATTGACAGTCCTATACCGCTTCCTCCCTGTGCTGTGCTTCTCGCGGCATCGGCACGGTAAAATCTTTCAAATATTCTCGTGATATCGGCGGAAGCGATTCCTTTACCGTTATCCTCAATCTCGACGATTATGTCTTCGCCGCCATCGTAAACCCTCATGGATATGGTCTTAATGGGCTTATCCATGTATTTGACGCTGTTTCCGATGATATTGTTGATGACTTTTCTGAGCTGCTCGGGATCGGCGATTATCATGGTATCGGATGGAAGGGTATTTTTATAATCAAAGGCAATACCCCTGGTTTCCATATCAAGTCCGACTTCCTCGACACAGTCTCTGAAATAATCGGTTACGTTGAGCTTCAGGAAATTATATTTGATCCTGTCATTATCAACGCTTGAATAAAGTGTCAGCTCATTTATGAGCTTATCCATATCCACGGCCTTGTTGTAGATCGTCTTAAGATATTTCTCCTGCTTCTCCGGAGTTGATGCTACTCCGTCCAGGATTCCTTCAACATATCCCTTGATCGATGTGATGGGTGTTTTCAGGTCATGGCTTATGTTGGAAACGAGCTCTTTGTTTTTCTGTTCCTGTTCCGCTGTTCTCTCTTCATTCTCACGAAGTCTCATTCTCATGTCTTCGTAGTTTCTGAGAAGCTCACCTACATCCCCGCCGACTCCGTCATGTTCTATGACATAATCGAAATTCCCTTCTCTTACCTGGGTAAGACCCTTTGATATCTGGCTTAATGGATCGAGGATTCCTTTTTTATTCCAGAAGGTTACGATGGAAGCGGTTATCAGCATGATAAGAACCATGGCGATAAACATATCCAGCAGAAGCTTTCGCCCTATGATGGCATTTGCCTTGACCAGTATGAAAGCACTGCCTTCGCTCCCGTCCGAAAAAACAAAATCCAGCTGTTTAACGTATTCCTGAAGATCTGCGTAATAGATGCTTGAACTTTCATCCTGTCCGTTAGCACCGTATACCGGAAGTCTGTCCCATATCCCGGAAGCCATGGAGGCATTTCCGATATAGAACTTTTCTCCGCCTTTCCTGACTATCAGGGTACTGGATAGTTCAAAGAGCTCTTTATTTAAATTATCCAGATAGCTCTGATCTTCCAGGATATAGCTGTTTGCCTTAACATCATCCTCAAGTCTCGTATAGAGCTTATCAACATTCCCGACAATATCCTGAGTGTTATCCCCGATTACGGTGACGTGCTCATTGAATGTATAAGGATCATAAAAAGGCCCGCTCAAATAGAGATTGACGAGCATGAAGGTTACTACGATCAGCACAAGCGGAACAAATGCGACCGCGACAAATGTAATTATCATCCTTGTCTGGATCTTCATGAGCAAAAGTATAACATAACACCACTTATTGATAACAAACTCTGTATAAAGATTTTATTATACTTTTATTAAAAGGGGAACTCCCCTGAATACAAGGAAAGTCCCCTATTTTCGCTAATTTTCCGAAACGGGTTCACCCGTGCTTTCTGTCTCTTCGTTTTTCTGCTCATCCAAAAGTGAATATACATACGGGAAATATGCATTGTATATTACGCTTCTGTTGAATATTATCTTATTTGCAACAATGGCATTGTGCCTCTTGATATAAGCTTCTCCGACCTCTTCATATCCGGGATTGGGGTAGAAAACGCCGCCCCTGTAGGTTCCGACCTCGGTCTTCCAGTTATATCCGCTGTCAAAATAAAGTCCCTCGGCATCCGACAGCACATCCCTTCCGATGTAGAGTCTCGAATCCCATTCGCATCCGAACAGATTCAAAAGAGTGGGAAGAATATCCACAGGTGAAGTGGGCTTGTCGACTATGATTGGATCCATATCCTCCAGGATTCCGCACCAGATGATAGCACGATTCTTGTCTCTGTCCAGCTGAGTCTCTACCTTGTATCCGTAGAGCTCATCCAGGTACGGAAGATTTCCGAGATATCCTCCGTCCGTAAGTCCGTAGGGGAAGTGATCGGGAGCCATAGCTATAACCGTATCATCGGCCAGATCATTCTCCTCCAGATACTCAAGGAGATATTCCAGAGCATATTCAAGCTCCATATTACATGCAATGTATGCTTTTACGGGTTCCGAATACTCAAGTCCCTTTTCAAGGCACCAGTTATCGATAACTTCTTTGTTTCTGAGGGACATGGCATTCGAACGGAAGTCATATCTGCTGTGTCCGCTTACTGTCATATAATAGACATTGAAGGGCTGGTTTCCCGAATAAAGAGGGAGGGTTCCTTCCATCATCTCCTTATCGCTCTCGGGCCATGCTCTGGAGATAAGCTTCTCCATTCCGTTACCGAATCCCATGAACCCTTCGCTGTAGCCCAGAAGATTGTGGGTGATATTTCTGCTGTAATACAGATCATCATTATCATGGAACGCCATTCCGTAGTATCCCATATCCGAGCTGAGCATGGATCCCATGTTTGTATAGCATCCCTGAGCAGTCATGGTAAGCATCGAATCTCCGCCCGCCATGGGGAGAAGACCGAATATAAGCTCAAACTCTCCGCCGGTTGTTCCTGCGGTAGCCTGCTCATAATAATCGTTGAAATTGATTCCCTTAGTTGAGAGTCTGTATAAAGCGGGAGTAAGCTCCGGATCGATTATGCTTCCGGAAAAAGCTTCCGCGCAGATAAGGATCAGATTCTTTCCTTCGAAGAGTCCGGTGTATTCGTTCTTGGACGACGGGGTCAAAGAAGCAACATATGAATTGAGATTCTGGAACTGTCCTCCTTCCGCGGCAAGCGCGGCAAAGTCAATATCATATGCATTGACGCCGTACACAGGCTTTTCTACTTTCACATCCGCAGCTGACGCTTCTTCGGTCACTGCAGTATCCGCTGTGGCTTCGGGAATATATATTTCCTCCGCTTCCGGAACCTCCACCATCATGAACTCACCTTCGGTAACCGGTGCGGTTCCTGTATGATTCACATCCAGGATAAGTGCACTTAGGAGTCCGTATGATGCTACCGAATTCTGGAAGCTGTAACGCTCTCCGAAAGTCTCTTTATCCAATTTACCGATTCCTGAGGAGATCAGTATAAAAGAAAGACCGAGCAGCGAGCATCCTATGGTGATCAGAACTGCCGGATAGCGTCTTCCGCCGTCTTTTTTGGTAACGATACTATTAACGATCCTTCTGCCGAATATGATCCACATCAAAAGTGGAAGAACAAAGAGGCTGATATGACTGATACCATCGGCGCTTTTTATCATGAACATAATGTCTCCGCCAAAGCCCTTAAGAGCATCGGTTGCGGCGTTGAGTATGGTATTGATGTCATATAAAACGTTGAACTGTCTCTGTATGAAAAACTCTATCAGAAAGATGATGGGAGCGATAAGAAGGATCAAAACAGCCAGAATATTAGCCGGCACCCTGGGAAGCAGATAAACGACCGCCGATGCCATACCGCCTGCAAGAAAGGAAAACGCAAGCATATAGACTACCGAGAAATCCAGGGCCTTTGCGGACACGGAATATTTAAACAATAATTCAAAATAAAAAAAAGATAGTCCGAAAAACAGTGTCAGCAATGTTGCTGACACTGCATATGATAACCTCTTTTCGGATTTATTAACCGTCTTACTCATGTTATCCGATCAACCGTGCAATCCTCTGGACTGACGATCCATGTCCTCTACTACAATATCGTATATCTCACCGAGAGATCTGCAATACTCCAGAATCTTCCAGGGCTCGTTGGTATGAAAGTGGATCTTTACAAGCTCCTCATCGCCCGCTGCAACAAGGCTGTCACCGACAAAATTCTCGGTAATATAATCCCTGATCTCATCCTCATCAAGATCTTCATTCTCGCTCTCGATAAGAAGCTGGGTATCATAACGAAATTCGATTGTCTGTTCCATCTTTAAATCTCCTTATATATTACTTGTTCAGATAAGTGTGAGCATATCGGCCACAAGCTTTGCACAATGTGCGGCTGCCGCCTTTTCAAAGGTAGGATAATCCTCTTCTGCGGATCCGTCAGCTTTATCGGATATGGCTCTGATGATCACAAAAGGGACTCCGTTCAGATATGCTCCGTGGGCGATCGACGCACCTTCCATTTCGGCACAGTCCGCCTCAAAGTCTCTTATGATACGTTCCTTTACTTCGGAACTGGATATAAACTGGTCACCGCTGGCAACTCTGCCCACGCGGTAATTCAGATCGGGCTGATTTTCTCTGATGGCTTTTTCAGCTGCCGAGATAAGTCCGGAATCTGCAGGGAATTCTCTGACTCCCAGCTGCGGAACTTCACCGATCTTATATGAAAAGATCGTAACGTCCACATCGTGATGAACGGCATCTTTGGAAATAAGAATATCTCCGATGTTAAGATCGTTATTAAGAGAACCCGCAACACCGGTATTGATCACATGGCTTACTCCGAAATCATCGCAAAGGATCTGCACGCAAAGTGCGGCATTTACCTTGCCTATTCCCGAGCGGACAACAACGACGTCCACTCCGCCGATCCTGCCCTCGCAAAACTCCATTCCGGCTTTCTTTTTTACTTTT
>JAEEGL015836732.1_pt1 | contig 11684 bp, 3 predicted proteins | sample 9134231 | NCBI WGS metagenome assembly JAEEGL01 (sample SAMN16246548, study PRJNA631951) | gut metagenome | biome: gut microbiome; feature: rumen; material: fiber-attached | host: Bos | place: Iran: Karaj | collected 2018-10 | reverse complement strand
TTATTTCACCAAAAGAAATTCATTCAGATAATTTAATTTTAGTATCATTTTTAGGTTTATTAGTAAATATTATTGGTTTATTTTATGCACATGATGACTCAAATGAACATCATCATCATCATCATAATGAAGAAAAAGAATCTTTAAATAATAAAATAAATGAAAGTGATCATCATCATCATCATCATAATGAAAATTTATATGCTATTTATATTCATATTTTAGCTGATACTCTTGGAAGTGTTGCTGTACTTTTAAGTTCTTTTTTAATTAAATATTATAAATTATTTATTAGTGATCCTATTTGTTCTTTATTTATTTCTATATTAATTTTTTATTCTACTCTTCCTGTTTTAAAAAATTCATGTTTTACTCTTTTACATATTCCTAATGAAAAAATATTAAAGAAAAAAAGGAAAATTGAAAAAAATATTAATGAAATTATATTTGATGATAAAAAAGTTTCTATTGGTCATTTTGATATTTGGCAAATGAAAAATGATTATTTTGTTAGTGAAATTAAAATTAATATTTCTGGGATTTCTAGTGAAGATAATGATTCTAATAATGAAGAATATTTAAAGTTAATAAATGAGATTAATAGTAAAGTAAATGGAATTATGAAAGATGCAAAAATAAATGAATGTTTTATTGAAGTTATTTAATTTAATATTAATCAGTTTATTATAAATATATTAAATATTAAAATTTGATAATCCCTATTATTTTTCAATTAATAACTTTTTAATTTTTAAAACACAAAATAAGAATTAATATTATTTGAATTCTAATATTATTTACATGAAAATTATGAAATAATATTATAAAATTTATTAAAATATCTCTTTTTCTAATCTAAGAATATCTCTATAAAAATCTTCATCATCTGAGATATATTGAAATGGAATAATTCCAATAAAATTTAAAAAGGAGCAAAAAATTTTTTTTTTATTTTGTACAAATATTACAAGTACAAAACACAATATAACAGAAATAATAATATATATTATCATAGTTATTTCAAACACAATATATATACCATTTACTTTATTTTTCCTTAATTCTTTTAATAAACTTTTAGTTTTTAAATAAGCATCCATAAAATAATAAGTATAATAATATTCTAAAAGAGCAAAATCAACACTTTGCATAACATTTAAAAAACTCTTTTCTAATTTATTACAAGCTTTTAATTCATTTTGTAGAGCATTTAATTCAACACTTAATTGATTAAAAGCTTGTTCCATTCCTTGAGTTAAAATAGAAGACCAAAAACTACAACAATGTTCATAAATTTCATCTGTTTTTTTATATAAAACTTCACAAATATTTCCTTGATATAATTGTTTCATTTGAGTTGAATAATCAGCATCATCAATTGAATTATAATTATTATTTGCTTCTGACATAATTGTCAATAAAATATTACCAATTTTATTAAAAGATACATCTGGAATATTAATATTATAATATAGACTTTTTAATTTATTTATATCTGTATATTTTACTCCTTGAAATTCAACTTCACTTTCTCCATTTTCTAATTTTGAAATTGCTTCAGTTTGATTTGATATAAAAATTATATAATTTAATGCTTCATATTTTATATTTACATAAATATCAAAACAAGTTTTATAAATTCCTTCTAAATTATTTATAATATCATCAAATTCAAAGAAATTATCTCTTTTTTGATTATATATTAAATTTATTAATATATAATATGTCATATAAATTATTAATATTAATCCTAATTCTATTCCTAATAATAAATTATTTCTGAAAAAATATGATGTCATTATTTTTATTTTTTCATTTTGTTGTTGTTGTATTTTTGAAAATTTACCTTGCATTTTTTTTCTTTTTTTCTTATCATTTTTCCTTTTTTTATGTTCAGTACTATTAACACTACTTTTTCTTCCTAAATGCTTATTTTCATCACTTTCATTTGAATTATTAGGATGATTATTTTCATCTTGATTTTGTTGTTCATCATCTTCTCCAGTATCATTTCTTAATTTTTTTTTTAAATTTTCTAAATATTTAATATATTGTTCAAATTTTGGATTTTGAAATTTAATTAATTTTTGAAGAAAATATTTTTCAACTTTAAATAATTTAGAAATTAAATAACTAAGACCAACAAAACCAAAAATACAAATAACAACATTAATAATTAAATATAATTTATTAGTTTTAAATTTTTTACTTACTAATTTTCTTCTTTCAATTTCATCATATCCTTTAATATAATCTAAATTATTAATATAATAATAAGAACCATATACAACATTTTCAACTAAAGCCAAAGTTTCACCATCTTCATTTAAAAAATCATTAAAATGATGATAAATATATAAAGATGCAGTTAAAAACATTCTTAATGTATTTATTGTATCAAAAGTTGTTACTTCTTTTCTAATTGTATCATATGTTGATATAATAAAAATATATCTTTCTGTTAATTTTTGTTGATATTCTTGATTATAATTTGCTGAATGTTCTAATATTTCTTTTAAAGGATTTATACATAAAAATAAGAAATCATTATATGAATAATCACATGTTTCACCAAAACATAAAATATTTACATTATATTGTCTGTATTTTAAATTTACACCTGCAAGAAAAAAACAATCTGCTGAAACTTTTGAAAAGTTAAAAAATAAATTTTCTTCTAAAAATGTATCTACACCGGAAAATTTCTTTTTTATTTTAAGACAATCAATTAATATTAAAACAATTGAAGCAATACTAAATAAAAAAAGTATAATTTTCATATATATAATAAATAAAGGTTGTTCTTTATTCATAATACCAAATTTTAATTTATTAAATGAAGAATTATCAATTGAAGAATTAGAAGACATTAAAGAATTATGTGTTAGTTCAAAATTAGCATTATCATTATTTATTTGATTTTCATCTTCTTTTTTATCAACAACTTCTTTTTCATTATTTTTATTTTCATTATTTTTTTCATTATTATTTTCATTATTATTTTGTGGATCAGTTATTTGAAATTTAATTGCTTTTACTTTTTCTTTATAATCAACTTGATTAATAACTGAATTATTAAATAAAGATATTTTAGTTTCATTTACATTTAAATTTTTTGATTTATTAACTTCATTTATATTTATTATTGTATTAATGTCTTCATTTATTAAACCATTTTCAATTAATAATTTATAATAATGAAATTTTTCATGTAAAAAACTTTTTTTTATTATTTTATAAAATACATTATAACTTTTTCCTGAAAATTTTTTAGATAATTCTAATAATAATTCTTTATATTCTTGATTATTTACTCCAATTATTGTTTTTCTATTTCTTAAACTTGCTTTTGTTGTTGATTCATGTTGATTATGATTAATATGAACTTGTTCTTCAGATATTAATTTACCTGAAATTTTTATTTTATTTATTATTACTTCTACTAATTTTTCATTATCAGTATTATCAATTAAATTTGGAAATAAAATTGCTTTTAATTCAGTATTTTCTTTTTTCAATTTAAATTGTTCATTTTTATATTCAAGTTGCATTAAAATTTCAGGTATAATAATTCCAATATGATGACCAATTATACTTGAATTTAAATCATAAACTTTAGATGAATTAACTGCAAATTCAGTTTCATTACTAATAGAATAAGCATCACTTAAACAATTAATTTTAAAATCTTTATCTAAAATCATAATAAATGATTTATCTTGTAATTTATCAATATTTAAAATATAAATTAATCCATATGATAAATTTGGTAAACATTTAACATAAATTGATATATTATAAAGACAATTATTTTTTCCTTTTAAAATCATTTTAATTTTTTTTGTAAATATATCAATTAAATTAGAATATTTAACAGATTCATCTTCAATTTCTTTATGAAATTCAGATATAATAGAAGGCATAATATCATAAATATATAAATTAATAATTTCTTTTGGTAAAAAATTAAATAAAAAACCAAAATTAGGAGTTGAATATAAAATTTTTCCTCTTAATGCATATCCATCAACTAATATAATTGAAGAAACATCTTTATTAAATAAAGTATAATATAAATTATTTTTTTGACTTAATAATGAATTTCTATATTGAATAAATTTTTCTTCTTCTTTTTGTGCAAGTTCTGTATCTTGAATTATAGTATCTATATATAATAAATAATCTCTTTCATTTTCTTCACAAAATGGATTTAATTTCATAATTTTTGTCCATAAATCAGTTATTTCATATCTTAATGTTAATATTTTTTCTCCAGTTTCCATAAAAGATGAAGTTAAATTTTTATTAGTTTGATTATTTTTTAAAAAATCAAAATAATCAATTTGACTACAAGCAGCATCATATATTTTTAATTTAAAAAGATCTAAATAATTATTATATACAATTACACTTCCTAATTCAACATGTTTTATTGATTCTTTTGTTCCTGTTCTAGATAATTTATACATTTGATATTTTTTTATTTTTTCCATTAATAAATATTTTAAATACATAGTTTTATGATCAGAAACTTTAATTTGAGAACATAATAAAGCTGCATATGTATAATTTTCTAATTTATTTACTAAGAAATAACAAATTATTAATAACATATCATTTTTTATTGATGATTTTTCAAAAAAAAATTCATATATTAAAAAAGTGATATTATAAACTTTCAAAAGTGGAGTTTCTTTATTTCCAAATTTTTTTATAAGATATAAATTATCTAAAAATTTTTGATATTGTTCATTAAGTTCTATTGAACTTGTTAAATATTCTTCAAAACTATTTATTATTCCTTTTAAAAGGACTTTTGATTCAATTATATTTTCATTTGCTTTCTCTAATAAATAAAAACTAAACATTTCTACATATTTTACACTATTAGAATCAAAAATCATAGATTCTGTTAAACATTTCATTATTGTATTATGATAATTGATATAATTAAAAAATATTATTATTGACCAACCAATCATTAGAAGAATTAAAATATTTTTTACTTCAAATAATTCTTTGATAATTAAAAGTATTAAATACCAAATTATAAAATACCATCCATTAATTGAAATAATATTTAACAAATGATTAAAATAAAAAACCTTTTTATGAAAATAAATAGCAATAATAAGACAATTTAAAAGAATTAATAATTTATATATTAATCTATATATTTTTTCATCATTTAGTAAATGAAAAAGTATATATGAAAAAAAAAAACACATTTCTGATAAAATATTTTCTAAAGTTTCATAATAACAATTAGTTCTACATAAAGAATTTTTATCTTGAATTGTTCCAATTTCATAATAATATAAAGATAAAAAAAAAGAATATATAAGTAATGTTATTAATAAAAATAATGTAATAACTAAATAAATTAAATGTTCTCCTCCATAACATTTAATTTCAAGAAATTTATGTTTTCCATTTTTACAATTTATAATAATTGTCATAATATTTATTAAAGGACAAAGACCATAATTATTCAAAACTAAATTTAATATATTTAATAATTTAATAGGAAATTTGAAAAAATTATTATGTTTATAACAAAACGTAACAATAATTAAATAAATAATACAGAATAACAAAATAAGACAAAAAAAAATACAAATGAAAAGTCTTGATTTATAAGTATTTTTATCTATTGCATTTCTATGTGGAGTCAATACATATTTAATTGAATTAAATAATTTTATAACATAATCATTTTCTGTTAAATCAATTGGCATTTTTGTAAAACTACATGCCATAAGTTGAAGAAAAAAAATTAATTTTAGAAATATAAAAATCAATTCATTATTTATTTTATAACTTAACATATTTTCAAATATTTGAAATATTATTATTATTCCTTTTTTTGAATAAACATCTAAATGTTGCATTGTTTCTCCTAAATCAATATATTTTATTACATTATCTTCTATCATTTTTTTGAGCAATTTAAGTATTTATTTTTTTCTTGATTATGAACAAATTAAAAATAAAATATAAATAAAAATATAATATGTGGAAATGTTTTATTATGAATTTATTAATATAAAATAATTAAAAAAATAAATCATTATATCAATTAATATTAATTATTTATTAAAATAAAAAAAAATATATATAATTAATTAATATAATATAATACATTTTAATGATTTCAAATCAAAATAGAAATGTTAATCTAATAAATTCAAATCAAATAGTATTATCATCAAGTTCACAAATAAAAACAAATCATAATAAAAATAGTGAATTAAAAAAAGCAATAAAAATGGCTTTGCAATTAAAAATAAAAGTAGATGAATATGAATCAGAAGAAAATAAAAAATGTATTTGTGGTGGTAATTATTTAAAAGGAATATATAATTATAAAGATATTATTGTTTGTGATACTTGTCATAGAACAAAATTCTTTAAAAGTATAATTGAAAAAAAATATGAAAGTTCAAGAAGAGATTTTTCTTTAAATCAAAATGAACAACCTAAAAAATTATTTTATAGTAAAAATATTGAACTTTATAATAAAAATAATGTAAAAAATAATTCAGTTTATAGAAAACCTATTGTTAAATTACCTTTTGATCTTTCTCGAAGTTTGAGTAAAAATAAAACATCAATTGAACAATATGAAAAGAAAAAAGGAAATTTATTAAATACAGTAAATGATTTAACTTTTAGATCATTATTAAAAAATTATTACGCAAATACAATAGAAACTCAAAAAGAAATTTCTAAAAATAATGAAGAAAACAATAAAAATAACAATAATGATAATAATAAAAATAATAATAATAATTATGAAAATGAAAATAATGAAAGAGATGAAAATGAATATTATGAATTATCTTCTGATTTAAATATGAATGAATATAAAATGTTAAAATTAATTGGAAATGGTTCATATGCAAATATTTATTTAGTAGAACATATTAAAACAAAAATACAATATGCAGTAAAGAAAATAATAACAGATGGTGAAAATGAATTAGAAAAAATAAAATTAGAAATAAATATAATAAAAGCTTTACAAGATTTAGATAAACAAAATAAATATTTTGTCCATATATATAAATATTCTATTAAAAAATTAGATGTAACATCAAATTCAATTTATTTTTTAATGCCATTAGCAATTTCAGATTGGGGAAAACAAATACAAAATAATAATATATTTTTCAATGAAAAAGCACTAATTAAAATATTAAAAAATTGTTCTGCTGGATTAAGTATAATGCAATATAAAAATATAGCACATCGAGATATTAAACCACAAAATATTTTAATGATGAATAATGGAAATTATTTATTATGTGATTTTGATGAATGTATTTTTGTAAAAAAAGCTTATGGAAGTTTTGATATAAGAGGTACTGAAATGTTTATGAGTCCAATTCTTGAAAATTCAGTTTATTCAGGAAATAAAAAAGCAAAGTTTAATATTTATAAAAGTGATGTTTATTCTCTTGGTTTATGCTTTGTTTATGCTATTACTAAAGAATTTGATATTTTAAATAAAATTAGAAAATGTAATAATGATGAAATGAATAAAAATTTAATTTTAAATAATATTGCAGGTGAAGAAGAATATACTAATAATTTTATTTCTATTATTATGCGAATGATAGCTTTTAATGAAAAGGATAGAGTTGATTGTATACAATTAAATTCATTAGTAAATGAATCAAATTTATAAAAATATATATTTTATTTAATAAATTATATTTATATATATAAATATTGAAAATATAAAAGAAAACATAATAATTTTTTTATTATCAAATTTTTAACACATATTTAAAAATTACCAATATATAATTTTTTAAATTTTCCTTTATAAAATAATAATTAAAACACTTTTTCAAAAACAAAATAAAAAAATTTATTACTCAAAACAAGCATCAATTTCTTTTTGCATTTTCCCTTCTCTAATTTGTAAAATAGGTAAATGTCTATTTCTATTTTCATCATTTTGATATTTCCTAGCAAAAACAATTCCAAATTTTTTTTCATTACCAGCATTTTTCCCAATCCAAATAATAATACAATCTCCTCTATCAATAAGAATAGTATCATCACTTTTCAAATTTTCTTTCCCAAAATTAATTTCTTTCATTTCAATTTTTCCATCATTATCATTTAATAACATCATTTTATTATGACAACCTTTTTTAATTCCAACTTCATTTTCTTTTATCCTTAATCTCCTTCTACTACTTTTAAGTATAGTTTTCTTATGTTTATTATTTTCAAAAATTTGATTAATTAAATCATCATTTTCTCCTTCTTCAACTTCTTCAATAACAGGTTTTCCACCTCTTTCATTTTTTATTTTATTACAAAGAGTACTCCCATGAAATTTCTCAAATCCATTTGAAAGACTTCCTCTCCAATTAATTAACTTTAATCCTAAATCAAAAATAAAAACGTCTTCATTATTCATTGATTCTTCACAAAAGGGAACTTCATTTGCAGTAATACATTTACCAACTCCTTTAACATGTAATAATTTAGGAATATATTTTTCAGGTTCAACTTTTTTGAAACCTGATTCAATTCCTCCTTGTAGTATTTTAATGTTATCAAAGTAAGATAAAAATAAAGGAGATTCAAAATTTTGTTCTTCGTAAATTAATGTCATTTCATTATTAAAATAATCATTTAATTCTACTATTTTATATGCTCCTGTTCCACTTTCATCACATGTTGAATCCATTCCTACCCACATATGAGCATTGTAATCTAAGGATTCTGATAAAGGATCTTTTGTTATTGATAATATTATGTAGGTGTCTCCTTGATAAAATGTTCCATATTGATCTTTTGGCCATGGTTTTACTGAAAATTTTTCTATTCTCCATATGTAGAATGATGGCTCTTTTTTTATTTTTTTCCATTCAGGCTCACCTTCTGCTCTTTGGAGACGAAGGGCTTTTTCGTATATTGAACCTAACATTGCTAAGTTTGTGTCTTCTAATAAAAGTTCTGTGTCCATTTTTCTTTTTTTTTTTGGTTTTTTTTTTTTATTTTTTTTTTTAAAAGAAAAAGTTTGTTATATGATTATTTTTTTTTTATTATTATTTTAATAATTATTTTTTTTTTTTTTAATGATTATAATTTTTTTTTTTAAAATTATATTTTTTTAAAAAATTATTTTTTTTATTATGAAAGATATAATTATTAGATTTGGTTTTTTTATTTTGTTTGTTTTCAATTTTTGCTTTAGTGAACCTATTATTCCTGAATCTGCTTTTCAGGAAGTTAAAAGTTATGAGACTTTTTTTTTTTCTTTAAATAACGAAACTTATGAAGGATATTTCAAGTTTAAAAATAATAATAATGAAAAGGATTTAGTATTTAATTTAGAATTAGGAAATGGATATTCTGTAAATTGTTTAGCTTATTCTTCTCCAGAACAAATTAAAAAAAAAGATAATATTTATATTGATTATGAATTTAATTTTACTTTAGATAAAAAAGATATATATTTTTCTAAAAAAGAAAATAAAATGTATTATTTTGTTTGTGTTAGTTATGCAAAATTTTATTATGATGATTATATTACAATATTTAATGAAGTTGATAATGTATTATTAAATGATAATATTCCTTTTTCAATAAAAAAGTTTTATTCTTTAAATTCATATACTATACTTTTTGAAGGAAATAATGATGAAAAAATAATTTTATTTTTTAATTCTAAAAATCAAACATTTAATCAATCAATATCAATAAAAATTGATGATAAAGATGTAGAAACAATAAAAGCAACTAAATTTAATAGAACATATAATTCAGATTTTAAAAAAGGTTCTAAATATAAAATTATAATTACAAGTTTTGAAAAAAGTTATTCTGAAAATCATGAAACAATAATGATATATAAACAAAAAAGAGATGTTTTATTAATTGAAGAAAATTCAAATATTGTTAAAAGTTATATTAATGGTAATATTTATAATTTTTATGTTGATGTTGATGATTATAATAAAAATGAAGAAGGTATAATCTCTTTTAAATATAATTATTATTCGGCTGAACAAAAAATGTTTTCATATATTTATGGAAAGATAATAAATTTAGAAAATGATACAGATGAAACTTTATTAAAAAATATGCCTTCAAGTAAAGAAGATCAAGAATTTATTTATGAAAAATATGAAAAATTAGATACTATTTATCAAATGTATTTTTGGAAAAATAAAGAAAAAGAAAGTGGAAAAAAATCATATTTATTAATTCAAATTGAATTAAATGATCATGATTTATATTTCGAACATGAAAACTTTACAATTTCATTAAGTAAAAGAGTAAAAGAACTGAACTTTTCACATGGATTATTTAATTTCACACAAATAATACATCTTAAAAATTATGTTCCTCAATTATATTCATTTAAAATAGAAAAAAAAAATAAATATTCATATGTATTTTATGTAAATAATGATGTAGGAAGAATTTATAATGGAACATTAATTGTAGAAGATAAAAAAATAAGAGAAAGTCTAAAAAAGCAATTATATGTTATTTCAAAAGGAACAAATGATGTTGATTTATATACAATTCAATTATTTGGTTTTGAACAAGATATTAAAGTAAGAATTGAATCAATTGAATCAGAAGTATTATATTTTAATGATTTATATAGACCAATAATATCTTTTTCAAGAGAATTAATGAATTGTCAAGTACCATTTTATTATATTGGAAATTATGATATGACTACATTTATTACACATTTATATTTTGAAGAAATTTTTGGAAAATTTAATTTATATTATAAAAATACAGTATTAGATGATGAATCAATTTTAACAAGATCAAATGAAAAATATTTACAAAATATATCTTTTCCTTTATTAATTTCTCATATTGATATTATAGAACTTAAATGTAAGTCTCCTGGATATTTTAATATTCATTTATTAAATGATAAAATTCCTACTTCTGATTTTGATAATGGAAGATTTATTAATTTTCTTACAAAAGGTTCTCAAACTCATTTTAAAATTCCAAATATTACAAATATGAATATTGAATTATCATCTCCTTTAGGAACTGAAATTAATATTGAATTAAATGGTACAATAATTAATTTAAATAATACAAAAAAAACTTATCATTTGAAAAATGTAACAAAAAAAGAAAAAGAAGAAATGATTATTGTAACTAAAGAAGATACAATATTTGATATTAAAATAGGTCATCAGAATTTATTTAAAAAAATAAAAAAAAATGAAACAAAAACAAAAGATAAATTCATAATTTTTGAATTAGAAAAAAATACAAATTATAAAACTTTTGAACTTAACTTAACAAATATTACAAGTGTATATTCTTATTATTTAATGAAAGGAGATTCTGATTTTGCTTCTGATCCACAATATTCTCCTTCATTTGGTTTAATAGAAAAAGATAATTTTAAAATAAAATTAACAAATCCTTATGATAAATATCCAAAAACTGAGAATAAAGACATTTATTATCTTGCTTTAGTTTTTAAAAAGGATAATGAAATTAATATTAATCAACAATATTTAGATAAAGAAAAATATAATAATATAACTGAAAAAGAGAATAAAATTTTATCACCTTCAAATAATAAAATGAATATTGATTTAAATAAAGATGAGAAAAAAGATTTAAATATTTTTTCAAAAATATGTGATTATGATTCAATTAAAAAAGTT
>JAEEGL013171986.1_pt1 | contig 11684 bp, 10 predicted proteins | sample 9134231 | NCBI WGS metagenome assembly JAEEGL01 (sample SAMN16246548, study PRJNA631951) | gut metagenome | biome: gut microbiome; feature: rumen; material: fiber-attached | host: Bos | place: Iran: Karaj | collected 2018-10 | reverse complement strand
GCTTCGTTATGCTCCGCAAGGCTAAGGACGACAAGTGGTACCTCTGGGAACAGTTCATTCTCGTCGGCATCAGAGAACCCGAAAGCAACAATCCGTGGGCGTAAGAAACCCCACCCCCTGCCCCCTCCCCTGAAGGGGAGGGGGTATTTGTTTTTTATAGGGGCTTCGCCCCTATGACCCCGTTTCGGGGGGCTTTCCGGTCTCCCCGCACTCTTCGGGTGGGACTTTCGCCCCACGCCCCATTTTTCGGGGGCTTCGCCCCCTGTTTTTGCGGAGGGCTTTCCGGTCGCCCTCCGCGCCTCCTTCGGGCTGCCCGCCGATAACAAATTGAGACTCTGCTCCTGTTAATATACCCACGCACCCGAAGAGGCTTGGAGTGGGCGAAATTGCCAAAACACTTGACATCAAGCGTTATAAGTGCTATAATAACTATGTATTTTCACCCTTGTATCGGCGGAAATATTAATACACGGACGTTGTATGTCCGGATTATCGAAAGGAAAGAAAAGAAATGAAGATCACACTCAAACAGGATGCTGTGAACGAGTACGAGTCGGGACTTACCGCCTACGAGATCGCACAGCAGATAAGCGGAGGACTCGCAAGAGCAGCCTGCGCCGCGAAGATCAACGGCAAGGTCTGTGACCTGCGCACAGTCATCACAGAGGACAGCTCCCTCGAAATACTCACATTCGATGACGAGGAAGGAAGAAAGGCGTTCCGCCACACAGCCTCGCACATCATGGCTCAGGCAATAAAAAGACTGTTCCCGAACACAAAGCTCGCCATAGGCCCCGCAATTGAAACCGGATTTTACTATGATTTTGACGTTGAAAAGCCGTTCTCGCCCGAAGACCTCACCGCTATCGAAGCGGAAATGAAGAAGATCGTTAAGGAAGATATAAAGCTCGAACACTTTGAGCTCCCGCCGCAGGAAGCTATCGCCAAGCTCAAGGAAATGGGCGAGCCCTATAAAGTTGAGCTCTGTGAGGAGCACGCCGGAAAGAACGAGCCTATCTCGTTCTATAAGCAGGGCGATTTCACCGACCTGTGCGCAGGCCCTCACGTTATGTCCACAGGCATGATAAAGGCATTCAAGCTCACAAACTGCACCGGCGCTTACTGGAGAGGCGACGCGAAGGGCAAGCAGCTCTGCCGTGTTTACGGCACGGCTTTCCCGAAGGCTTCACAGCTCGAGGAATACCTCAAGGCGGTCGAAGAAGCCCGCGGACGCGACCACAACAAGATCGGACGCGACCTCGAATACTTCACCACCGTTGACTACATCGGCCAGGGCCTTCCGATACTGCTCCCCAAGGGCGCAAAGGTCGTTCAGATACTCCAGCGCTGGGTCGAGGACTATGAAGCCGCACACGGCTGTCAGCTTACAAAGACCCCTTATCTCGCAAAAAGAGACCTGTATAAAATTTCCGGCCACTGGTATCACTACCGCGACGGTATGTTCATACTCGGCGACCCGGACGACGAGGAGAAGGAATGTTTCGCGCTGCGTCCTATGACCTGCCCGTTCCAGTATCAGGTATTCCTCAATAAACAGCGTTCTTACCGCGATCTGCCGATGCGTCTGACAGAGACCTCGACACTGTTCAGGAACGAGGACAGCGGCGAGATGCACGGACTTATCAGAGTAAGACAGTTCACTATCTCCGAGGGACACTATATCCTGCGTCCCGAACAGCTCGAGGAGGAATTCAAGGGCTGCGTTGAGTTCATCAAATACTTCCTCGGCACTGTCGGACTGCTCGAGGACTGCACATACCGCTTCTCGCAGTGGGATCCCGCCAACCCCGGCAACAAGTACGAGGGTACTCCCGAACAGTGGGATGCCGCACAGGGCGCTATGAAGCGAATACTTGACAATCTCGGCATAGATTATACTATCGGTATAGATGAAGCTGCATTCTACGGACCGAAACTCGACGTTCAGTACAAGAACGTTTACGGCAAGGAGGACACGCTCGTTACCGTACAGATAGACATGATGCAGGCGGCGCTGTTCGGAATGGAATATGTTGACGCAGACGGCACAAAGAAGATGCCGTACATTATCCACAGAACATCGCTCGGCTGTTTCGAGAGAACTCTCGCTTATCTGCTTGAAAAGTACGCCGGCGCTCTCCCGCTGTGGATGTCGCCCGAGCAGGTAAGGATACTGCCGATAACCGACCGCGCGAAGGAATACGCCGAGGGCATCAACGAAAGACTGCTTTCTCTCGGTCTGCGCTCGACGGTGGATAACCGCTCCGAGAAGATAGGCTACAAGATCAGACAGGCTCAGCTCGAAAAGATACCCTACTTCTTCATCGTGGGCGACAAGGAAGTGGACGACAAGACCGTTTCGCTGCGTTCGCGCAAGGACGGAGACTTGGGCGCTTCCCCGCTCGACAGCGTTATAGACAGGATAGTTAAAGAAAACGCGGAAAAAACAAGATGAAAAAAGAAATTCTCGCCTATATCGCGGAAGTTGAGCGCCGCTTACGGGAACGCGACGGCATAAACGAAGCTTTCATTTCCGAACTGCTCACCCGCATCGGCTTCTATCAGCACGAACGGCTCGTGCATCTGATAGTGACCATGACGTTCGCGATAATGACGGTCATTTCGATCTTCATGCTGGTGACGGCATACACCCTCGCGGCTCTCCTGCTCTCCCTGCTGTTCCTCGGACTCGTGATACCCTATATCTATCACTACTATATCCTCGAAAACAGCACGCAGAAATTATATAAGCTGTATTATCAGGCTTTGGACATTACCGAAGGTGATTGATCTCACCCACCCCCAACCCCCGCCTCTCAATTTAAGGTCTCCTTTATTCTCCGCTTCCCTGCGGCGTTTTGGGAAACCTTTTTTTGACTTCCTGTCAAGGGCGGGGGCTTTCGGGTCGCTCTCCTGCTATAACTGATAACTCTTACGATAGGGCATATGGGTTATAGTGAGCGAGAGCAGGGTCCAGCGTCACGCTGGCGCCGGACGTCCAGAGGGGTGGCGTTAGCCCCTCTGGTGGGGTCATAGGGGCAAAGCCCCTATCTTCACGTCGTTCAAAGGGGTGTGGGGCAAAGCCCCACAAAAAGAAAAGAATCCCCTCCCCTGAAGGGGAGGGGGCAGGGGGTAGGGTCAAAATTCCGCTCCGACAGAGTAGCCCTTCTCCGCCCAATAATCGAGCAGGTCGCCGAGAATCTCCGCGTTTGTGGGAGATACCGCGTGGAGCAGGTAGATCCCGCTGTGGGTGGAAGCTTCTATCTTCGCGAGAGCTTCGGCGGGGTCGGCAGCTTTGCCCGTATCCCAGTCGGCATACGCGAACGACCAGAACAGGCTCTTATATCCGAGACAGCCTACATCGTCAAGCGTCTGCTCCGAAAATTCGCCTTTCGGAAATCTGAACAACATCATCTCATATCCGAATTCGCGCAGAACATATTCATGCAGCTTTGTCACCTCCGCCCAGACCTCCTTCTGCGTGCAGTCCGGAAGCGAAGGGTGCGACCATGTGTGATTTCCGACAATGTGTCCTTCGTCGATCATTCTGCGTACAAGTTCGGGCGCTGTCCTGCAGTAATCGTATGTCACAAAGAATATGGCCTTCACGTTCTTCTCTCTGAGCGTGTCGAGTATCGCCGCGGTATAGCCGTTCTCATAGCCCTCATCGAACGTCAGGCAGATCTTTCCCTCAGGCGCTAAAAATACCCCGCCGAGGTACTCATATTTTTCCTGCGCTCTCACCGCGTCGATCGGACGATTCTTTTCGTCGCGCTCTTTGCCGAGTCCCCAGCATATCTTGCCGCTTTTCAGCGCCATGAGATCCATGTATGACGAGGCAAATGCCGCCTCGTCCTTTTTCAGTGATGTTCCCGATACTACGGGCATACTGCCCGTGGTGTCAGATGTGCTGCCGGTCATTTCGGTGCCGGATGTGTCAGCGGGCGTGTCCTTGTTATCGTCGTCTTCGCTGACGATGCCGTCCCTGCCGGCTTCATAGTCGCCGTTGTTATCATCTGTAACGTCCTTGTCGGCTGTGCGGAGAGTCGCGGAAGTCGTCGTTCCCGATCTGTTGCCGTCGTTATTGTCAGCGTTCCTGTCAACACAGCCGCAGAAAGCGAAAACAGCGGCAAGCACAGCACAGAGCATTACAGCAAATTTTCTGAGCTTCATTATATATCATTTCCTTTCAGACCATAAATGCGCATTGACTAGTAATACTATTTTCACTCCAGACTATAGACAATTATGCCTTTTTGCCTATATTCTGATGTGAGATCAGCATAGGTCGATCTTTTCAATGCACGGATATTATCTGCGAAAATGAGATGTTTATTCATTTCAAAAAGAAAAAGAACCCCTTCCCCTAAAGAGGAAGGGGCAGGGGTCAGGGTATCTTATTTCTTGATAGTAACGGTCTCAACATCGTCGTGAGCCGTGCGGTTCTCGGCGATCGCCGTTTTGAGAACGCGTATGCGGTTGCGGTCGCTTCCGGTCTCTACAACGATAGTCTCATCCTGTATACTGAGAACTCTTCCGATGATGCCGCCAATGGTAACTACCTCATCGGCTACCTGGAGATTCTCACGCATTGACTTTTCTTTTTTAGCGCGCTTCTTCTCCGGACGGATCAGGAGAAAATAGAAAACAACTATCATCAGCGCAAGGGGGATAACAGTCATAAGGATAGAAGTCCAGCCTGCGCCCTGAGGGTCTGTCGTGGACTGAGCGGAAGACATTAATCTTAAAAATTCCATAACTTTTCCTTTCTTTCCGGTTCCAAAAATACTGTAAAATTTATTATACTATATTTTTTTGACAATTGCAAGCATTTTTTTGTAAAAATAAACTTAAAGAGAATTTTGTTTCTGTTTTCCGCTTAAGCCTTATCTCACGATATAACTGTCATAACCCATTTTTCCGAGCGCGGCGATGATCTTTGTCTTCTCCGCATCGTCGAAGCTCTGACCGTCTATCAGAGGTATCAGGGTAACACCTGCGGCCTTTGCCTTTGCCTGGAAAAGAACAGACTCAGCAAGGCTCTTGGCGTCTGCGGGATAGCCCGACTTGACGGGAAGATCCTCTCTGCTGATGACAACAGCTATTTTGTTGTCGTGAAGCTTTGATGTGTCATAGAATATCTCCGCAGTTCGCCCGTATGTTTCGCCGAACAGATCCGAGGCCTTTACTTCTATGATATTGCCTGCTTTTATTACGTTGTACAGCGCTTTATATCTGTCGGGATCATCACACCGGGGATCGTGCAGATTATCGTTCGTGGGTATCTCCGGATAAACAACATCGGTAAGAATGATATTCTCAAAGCCGCCGGTGATAAGCTCGGCTGAGATCATTGCGAAATACTCGCGCACAGCGTCATTGTTAGGGTCTGCCCAGCGAGACTGATACTTATCGAGCCATGTATAGCCTGAACCGTCGTTGACCTTGAAGCTCATCTCAGTGAAAGTCTTACAGCCCATGTTGTCGGCAAGTACAGCGATCTCAGCTATCGGAACTATACCATTCTCTTTGAATGCCCCCATGATCTCTTCGAGGGTCATGGTGCCGGCAATAATATCCTCTGTGCCTTCTATCTCTGTCTTATAGTGAAAATACCCGTTCTTGTCCTTGAGCTGAACGACCACCGTGTCATAACCGCCGGATCTTGCCTTCGCAAGCACCGCCGAGAGCGCCGAACGGTTCGCGAGCGCACTTGTGGGGACTTCCACGGCTCTGAACACCGTGTCGTCCGTCAATAACGGAATTGTCGCGTAGGTCTCAGCGGTGGTCTGCGAATCATACCCGCTCTGAACGTCCTTTGCAGTCTCTGTATCCGTGCGCTCCGTGACTTCGGGAGCGCTGGTGCTGTCAGGCTCCGACACTTCCGTCGGCTGCTCGGATTCGATCTTCTCGGAATAAGAAGCCTCAGGCGTCCATTCCGGAATATCCTTAGTGCCTATATTTCCGAGGTAATCGAGCAGCGGCTTTCCGATGCAGAAGCCGAGAAAAGCGATAGCCGAAACTGCAAGAACAAGCATGACCGTGCCGAAAGCCTTCTGACCCGCGGTCTTTTTTTTGCGGTACAGATTTTTCGTCTTTTTGATCTTTCTGCCGTAATGCTTGCGTTTGTTCATGCTATCACCCTCTTTCTGTTTAGTGTACAGGTAAAGTGTCCGCTCCGCGGACATAATTGAATTGTGCCAAAATTTATTGCTTATTATCCTGTCGGAAGTATTAATAATATGTTTCGGGGCGCGTCAGTTTTTAAATCGCGGCGAAGCCGCACCACAGCTGTACACTGTACACTGTTAACTATTAACTGAAGATTATACCACCGATGTAGTATATCCCGTGAACGCGTAAAATCCAAGGGACAGTATGCCTACATATACTATCATTATGGGATATCCTCTGAACGCTGCCGGTACCAGCGGCGAGTTCAGCCTTCCGGCGGCGGTATAAAGCAGATAAGCCGCAAAAAGGAAGCCTATGCCCGTTCCGAGCCCGTAGCCGAGGTATGAAAAAATGTCGTTTCCCTGCTGTGAACAGAGGAACAGCGCTCCTATCACCGAGCAGTTGAATACCGACAGATGAACGTATTTCTTCAGCGATCTGAAGAATTTCGGGAAAAACCGCCATATAAGTATAAGCGTCAGTATATATATTATACCTATTATAAACACATATATCAGCGGCATGACCACTCTGTAATATTCAAACTCTCCGATAAATGTGTCCGCCAGCCAGACAAACGGTGCGGAAACCGTCGTTGTGTAGGTTATCGCCGCCGAGAATCCGAACATATTGTCCCGCTTTCGTGACGCGTAAAGCAGTACGTTTACGCCGAGAGCGCGTTCAAGTATCGAGTTCTGAATGAATATAGCTATCAGGGCGGCGGAAACTATGTTAAGAAACAACTCCATTTTCGTCCTCCGCGTCATCTCCGGCGGCCACCGCTGCGACAGCCTTTTCTTCCTCCGGCGCAGGCTGTTCGTCCTGCCCGGTCTTGTCCTTATTATCCGGCACCATTTCCTGACCCTCAGCGATTATCGCCTCGAACGCTTCAAGAACGTCCCGGTTGCTTAAAAATTCCATATCGAGCAGCTCGTTTATGTTCTTTGTCTTTTTAACTGCCGACCGATATATCCTGATCTTCTCCTTGCCGCTCTTTTCAGCCTCGTTTCTGTGCTTTCCGACAAGGAATTCGCCCATATCCTCCGCGTACTCGGCAAGGCTGTCATCGCCCTCTTCAGAAGCGTGGCTCTTGCGGTAATTGTACAGCGCGCGGAACAATCCCGCGGTTATTCCTATAAACAGAAATCCGCCAAACGTCGTTTCAAGCGCCGGTATCTCGAACAAAAGCGGTACTTCCGCACCGCCTATCCTGCCGGATGAGAGATATTCCCTCATTATTCCGGTGAACGCGCATGCCGCGTCGAATCCGAAAATGAACACGAGCACATCCTTAACCATGTTTTTCATTGGTTCAAGATAAAATCTCGTTTCAGTCTTTGTCAGTATCAGTGAGTTGGTTATCAGAACGGGAAGATATACTCCGGCAGAAGCTATGAGCTGACTTCCGAATATCGCCTCGGCAAGCAGAGCCGCGGGGATATAGAACACCGCAGCGGTCGCCGTATATATTATTACTCTCAGCGTATAAACGATAGTCCTCGGTATAAGACGGCATATCAGTATCGTGGCGAACGAGACTATGGAAAACACGAAGCAAACCGCCATGCTCTTCGCGAGCGTGGTGCTGCACGCTATTACCGGCGCTATGAGAAGTCCGCTCATGAACACCATATTCTGTTTTATAAATCCGTCTTTCAGGTTTATACGTTTTTCCATATATTGTTTTTCCTTTTTGAAGGGGACTTTCCGTGTCGCCTTTGACCGCTCCGTTACACGCCTCGTGCGCGTTTCGGTGCGGTCGATCGCTGAATCGTGCAGCGCCTCGAACCCCTTTGGGTATACATCTATAATAGATCGGGGAGATCATCCTGCACCCCTTCGGGTGCCGCGAATTGTCAGAAGATCACTGACCCTGCTTATTGTTTTTCTGCTGCGAGCGCTTCTTCGGCTGCTTTATGATGTGAGCGACCTCGGTCTTCTGCTCCTCGGGCTTCTGGGCTTCTTCCTTGTGCCGTCCGAGCATCCGCCGCATAGCGCTCATATAGTTGTTCTCGCCGTCCTTTATCTGCTTTTTGCGTACAAGCTCGTCCTTTTTGCGCTTTATTCGTCGGTTGTCGGCATATCTTGTAATAAAATTGCTCTTTTTGCGGTTGATTTTCGTAACTTTATTGTCTATCGGCGGCATATCGTAGTTCGTCGGTGGAACAATAATTTCCATAGTATCGGTGAGCTTCGGCTTCGTGTCGTTCTCCGCGTCGCTCCTGAGCCGCTCATATCTGCCAAGATTGCTGCGCAGATAATAGAAGATGTTGCGGGCTTTCTTCGCAAAATAGGCACAAAGGTCATCAAGACGCAGCGAAAACGCGTTCGCCAGCAGCAATACGAAGATGAAAGAACCCTCGACCTTTCCGAAATGCCGGAACAGACAGCCGATTATGCCTATCACTATGCCATAGACTATCTTTCCGGGGATCGTTTTCGGGAGCGTCTGAGGGTCGCTCGCCAGAAATACGAACCCGAACAGCAGATAACCCGCCGAAAGCTCCAGCAAAAGCGTATCGCCGATGTTCGAGAATACCGGAAAAAGCGCCGTTAAAGCACAGTATGAACCGAGGCCGAATAATGTTATGAAAAACGACATTGATCGTCTTATCAGCAGACATACGCCGCAGACGGCTATGACGAGGATATGTGTTGTTCCCATGGGTCCCGCAAAGCTTCCGAGCATAATGTTCTCGAACGATACCGCGGGCGCGGTGCCGAGCTTAAGAAGATAGCTCTCTATTCCCGAAACGGGAGAAACGCTCATTTCTCCCCATATTCCCGGCTGTACGCCGACAGGAGGATAGAAAAGCATCTCATTCGGGAAGCATATTATCAGAAACGCGATAGCCACGCACGTCGGGTTGAAAATATAGTTGTCCTTTCCGCCGAATATGTGCTTTACCGCGATAGCGAGAAGCGCTCCGCCGGCAACTATCCCATAATGTACTGAAGCGGGCATCATCAGGGCGATGCACATTCCGGAGGCTATAGTTGAAAGATCCTTCGGATTATAGGTCTTCCCGCTCATTTTACAGAACGCCATGTCCGCGATCATGCACACCAGAACAGAACCGAGACAAATCACAAATGCCCGTACGCCGCTCTGCCAGATGCTCATTCCCATGAGCGCGGCAAGGCATACAAGCTGATCACCGTATATGGACTTCTGCTTGCGCATTTTCTTTGGCATCTGCAGATCGTAGGTCTTTACATCGCTGTCAAATTTGTCCAGCAGTTCGTTCGTGTTATCTGACATAGAGTTCCTTTAAGCCGTTATTATTTAGTGTACAGTTAACAGTTAACAGTGTACAGTTATTGTGCCCGCTTCGCGGACTTATCTGAATTGTGACAAAGCATACAGGTTTGTTTTCCTTGATAAACAGTGTATAAAAGGGAAACAGGGTCCCGGGTCTCATCATTTTTTAAATACGTCGTCCGAAGGACGACACCACAACTGTACACTGTACACTGTTAACTGTACACTGAAAAAGTGAGGTTTGTTATGTTTTATGATGCACTCAGCAGCAACACCGTCAAGATCACCCTTACAAAGAAGGATATGAGCGATTATTCGATAAAAAGCGAGGCTATCCGCTCGCGCAGTGCCGAGTCAAAACGCTCACTTACGCGGTTCCTGAAAAAATTCCAGTCCGAAAGTTCGCTTTTCCCCGGTCAGAGCGCCGACCGGCTCTTCCTCGAAGCTTTCCCTCAGGACGACGGCGGCTGTGTGGTATATGTCTCGACACTCGGTATGGAGACCGACCCTCCGGTCACGTCGGCACCGTCGCTCAGCAGCCTTACGCTCATGTGCTGTGCCGCGTCATTTTCCGACATAGCACGGCTTTGCGCCGGCATAGCGGAAAAGGTCACTTCATCAAAGCTCTGCCACTTTTCGGGGAATTACTGCCTTATCGTGAGCGTCCCGTTCGAGCTTTCAGACGATGTGATGCGTCTTATACCCGAGTTCGGTGAATTTTCGGACGATCCGACCGATATAGCCTGCGCCGGCGAGCACGGTAAGGCCATTTGCGAAGAAAACGCGGTATCTGTGATCTCCGCGCTTATATAGCGTTTACGCATTCTTCAGCGTATCAGCGGCTTTTCTCATATCCTCCGCACGGAACAAATAAGTCCCCGCTACAATCACATTCGCGCCAGCTTCTTTCACGAGCTTCACAGTGCTGTCGTTTATGCCGCCGTCCACCTGAATATCTATCGAGGGCGCGGCTTTGCGTACAGATCTTATCTTTTCGAGCGTTTCGGGGATAAAACCCTGACCGCCGTATCCCGGCTCGACCGTCATTATCAGCACCATATCGGCTTTATCTATATACGGGAGTACGTCGGAAACGTCTGTTCCGGGCTTTATCGCTACTCCCGCGCGGATACCGAGCGAGTGTATCTCGTCTATCAGCGCTGCAGGGTCACATTCGCTCTCAGTGTGGAACGTAATATTGTCCGCTCCGGCTTCAGCAAAAAGCTTTATCTGTCTTTCCGGAAGCCTTACCATAAGGTGAACATCAAAGAAAGCCTTCGAATACGGCTTTACTGCGTGAAGCACGGAGCTTCCGAAGGTAATGTTCTCGACGAAATTACCGTCCATAACGTCAAAGTGGAGCCACTCGGCACCGCTTTCATCGACTCTGCGGGCAGTCGCTCTCAGGTCGGACAGATCGGAATTGAGTATGGACGCCGAGATTATAGTTCCGGGGATTTTCACTGTTTTGTTCATCAGGGCATAGTTCTCCCTTATTCTAATGGTACATAATATCATACCGCAATTTCACAGTGCCGTCAAGCGTTTTTCGGCGGCTTTTGGTAATGCCGCTCAAAAATAGTGAATTTCAACATATTATATATTTTTTCGCGAAAAGCTTTTGCTGTGGAAAATGCTCAAAACCTGTGGAATTCTCGCGTTTTCAACAGAGTTTTAACTGTTGAAAAGTGGAAAACTCCATCGAAAGATGGAGTTTTTAGGGCTTCGCCCGAACCCCCTTTGGGTGGGGCTTTGCCCCACACCCCAAGCCCGGGGGGGCTTTCCGGTCGGTCTGTCGGTCTTCTGTCGGTCAGCCCCCTCCGGCTACGCCACCTCCCCCAGCGGGGGAGACACCCTCTGGCTCCTTCGTCGCCACCTCCCCGCTAAACGGGGAGATTACCCCGAACCCCCTTCGGGCGGGGCTTTGCCCCACGCCCCTCCCACACAAGAAAATATTTCCGTAAATTTTCGGGAAAATCGAAAAAATGTTTGACATTTCGACGAAAATATGAGAAAATAGAATATAGAACAGTTATCTACCACCCGAAAGGAAGATAAATTTGACTTTACATAAAAAACTGCTGCGCACAGCCGCGGCATTCATAGCCTGCATAGGCCTTATACTGCCGATGCTCGTCATAGATTCCCACGCCGCGCAGGTAACGTTCTGGGACGGTACCTTTGAGCTTGAGGCAGGTCATACATACTACGTCACCGATACAGTAAAGATAAGAAGAGATATAACTAT
>JAEEGL012733482.1_pt1 | contig 11684 bp, 8 predicted proteins | sample 9134231 | NCBI WGS metagenome assembly JAEEGL01 (sample SAMN16246548, study PRJNA631951) | gut metagenome | biome: gut microbiome; feature: rumen; material: fiber-attached | host: Bos | place: Iran: Karaj | collected 2018-10 | reverse complement strand
GATCGAGTACCGTCTCGACAAGACCAACATCATCCACTGCCCCATCGGCAAGGTCTCCTTCGGCCCCGAGAAGCTGATGGAGAACTACAACGCCCTGCTCAACGCCATCCTGCGCGCCAAGCCGGCCGCCGCCAAGGGCCAGTATATCCGCAGCTGCGTCACCGCCACCACCATGGGCCCCGGCATCAAGATCAACGCCCAGAAGCAGCTCTGATATCCTTATTTAAAAACACACATCGCCGGATCAATGATCCGGCGATCAATTATTTCCTGAAAAAAACCATGGTTTTTTCAGTTTTGTTTCAGCTTGCGGGTATACAATACGCTCAGATAAAGGAACGAACGTATCCTGCCGAGAAAGGAGCGCTGACAAGATGAATGAAGATTTTGACAGGGAAAACCAGAAGGACACCTCATTTGTCGTCCACAGGGGCGCCGGCAGTCCCGAGGTCCCCGAGAAGAAGAAAAAGTGCATGTCCGCCGCCGGGATCGTGGCCCTGGCGCTGTGCTGCGCCATTCTGGGCGGCATCGCGGGCAGCGCGGGAACGCTGTTCTTCTTCCGGAACGGCAGCGCCGAGCGCCCCGAAGAGCCCGGGGAAACCGTGACAGAGACTACCCCCGAACCCGAAAGGGCTCCGGAGGAAACCCCCGCGCCTGTGCAGGAGGTCCCCGCCGTCCGTGAAATGACCGCCGCCGACGTGTACGAGGCCAATGTGAACTCCACCGTGGGCATCACCACCTCCATCACCACAAACTACTGGGGCTACCAGAGCACCTCCGCCGCCTCCGGGTCGGGCTTCATCATTACCGAGGACGGCTACATCCTCACCAACTACCACGTGATCGAGGATTCCAACTCCGTATCCGTCACCACCTACGACAACCGCGTTTTTGACGCCGAGATCGTGGGCTACGACATCAGCAACGACATCGCCGTGCTGAAGATCGACGCGGAGGGGCTGCAGCCCGTCAAGCTCGGCAGCTCCGGCGACCTGCGCGTGGGCGATACGGTGATCGCCATCGGCAACCCCCTGGGCGAGCTGACCTTCTCCCTGACCCTGGGTGTGGTCAGCGCCCTGAACCGGGAGGTCACCCTGTCCTCCGGCACCGCCATGGATCTGATCCAGACCGATACTGCCATCAACTCCGGCAACTCCGGCGGCGCCCTGTTCAATATGCAGGGCGAGGTCGTGGGCATCACCAACGCCAAGTACTCCAGCAGCGGCGGCCGGACCTCCGCCTCCATCGACAACATCGGCTTCGCCATCCCCATCGACCATGTGCGGGGCATCGTGGAGAGCATCATCCAGTACGGCTATATCATCAAGCCCTACATCGGCGTCTCGGTGAGCACCGTCGGCGGTGAGATGCAGAGCTACGGCTTCCCCCAGGGCGCGGCAGTCAAGGTCATTGCCGACGGCTCCCCCGCCCAGAACTGCGGACTGAAGGTAAACGACATCATCACCGCCGTCAACGGCGAGGCTGTCACCACCAGCAGCGACCTGGTGCGCATCGTCAGCAGCAGCGCCCCCGGCGACCTGCTCCGCTTGAGCGTCTATCGCCAGAACGAGGGCGAGCTGACGCTGGACCTCACCGTGGGTGAGAAGCGGCAGGAAGCCAAGGAGGAGCCGCAGAAAGAGGAATCGGAAAGCACCTCCCCCTTCAGCGGCTTCGGTAACTGGGGCAGCTGGGGCGATTGGGAAGGCTTCCCCTTCGGCTGAAATCGAATTTAAAGGAAAAGCGGCATGACCTGAATGGTCATGCCGCTTTTCCTTTGCCGCTCCGGGTCACGTGGCGCTCTTCTTCCCCGGGACATATCCCTCCAGCGTCAGCAGCCGCAGCTTCCTCTCCAGGCCCCCGGCATAACCGGTGAAACTGCCGTCGGCCCCGATCACCCGGTGGCAGGGGATGATGAGGGAGACGGCGTTATGGCCCACGGCGCCGCCCACCGCCCGGGGGGGCACCCGGGGAACGCCCGTTTTCTCCGCCAGCAGAGCGGCGATCCGGCCATAGGTCACGGTCTCTCCGTAGGGCACGGTCAGCAGGATCTCCCACACCGCCCGGCGGAAGGCCGTGGTCTTCATGCGGACAGGAGGCGTGAAGTCCGGCTCCTTACCGCCGAAATACATGTCCAGCCAGCGGTCCGTCAGCCGGAAGACCGGCAGGTCCTTTTCCTCATGGTCGCGGTCGAGGGTCTCCGCAAAATACCTCTGGCCGTCGAACCACAGCCCGGTCAGTGCCTGCCCGTCCGAGGCCATGGTGACGGCCCCCAGCGGAGAATCGCAGCGGTGGGTGTATTCCCTGGCCGTTCACGCCTCCCCCATGGATCTCAAATACCGGTTTTCCCGGGTCTGGCAGGTGAACAGCAGGATCTGCCGCCGCTCGGAGATCTCCCGCAGGTACTCCATGGCGCAGCCCAGCCGCTCGTCGTCAAAGGTCAGCAGGGCGTCGTCCAGCACGATGGGGCAGGGCTCCTCCCCTGCCGTCAGCTCGCTCAGGGCCAGCCGCAGGGACAGGTAAAGCTGGTCTCTCGTCCCCCGGCTGAGAGACTCCTCCTCCCGGAGCCGGGGCGAGTCCGCTGCCCGCGCCGCCGCGGACAGGTCCCGGTCAAAGGCGAGGGCGTCGTACCGTCCGCCGGTGAGCTGCCGGAATATGACCTCCGCCGCCCGGGAAAGCGCCGGGGCAAAGCGGGAGTGCATCTCCCCGTCCGCCGCTTCCAGCTCGGCAAGGGCCGTCTCCAGCGCCGCGTATTTCCCTTCCAGCCGCCTGTGCTCCTCTCTGAGGCAGTCCAGGCGGCTTTCCATAGCCGCCGGATCCCCCATGGCCTCCAGCCTGCCGCGCAGGCGGGCCCTGGTCTCCGCGAGAGCGCGCAGCTCCTTCTCCTTCTCCGGATCGGCGGCGCTCTCCGCACGTTCACGCAGGGCTTCCGCGCGGGCGCGGGCGGCATCCACCCGGGTCCGCAGCTCCTCCGCCGCGGAGCGCAGCGCGCGGCTCTCCCGCCACCGGGCGGCGTATTTCTCATACCGCCGGGGGATGTCCCCGGCGTTTTCGGCGCCGTACTTTTTCAGCAGGCGCTCCAGCTCCCGCCGGGTGCGGCCGCCGCGGCTCCTGCCGGCGAAAAACAGCCAGGCGGCAGCGGCCAGTCCGAGCCCGGCGGCCCTCAGCAGCCAGGGCACGAAGAACCCTCCCGCCGCGGCCAAAGTTCCCAGCAGCACAGGGATCGGCCACGCTCTGTACTTTCCCGGGAGCTCCCCTGCCGCTCTCTCCAGCTCCTTGGCCTGGCGGTGGTCGGCGCGCATGGCCCTGTACCCGCTCTCCCCAGGCTCTCTGCCCGACAGCGGCCCCCGGCGCAGCTCCGCCTCCAGCCGGGCAGCCTCCCGCTCCCGGCCGAGCATCTCCTGCTCCAGGTCCACGGCCTGCTGTCCGGCGGCCAGGTATTCCTTTTCCGCGTCCCGGGCGCCGGAGCTTTTCGCCAGCGCCTCCCTCAGCTCCTCCTCCCGGAGCTCCGCGTCCTCAAGCCGGGAGGCCGCATCCCGGAGCTGCTCCAGGGCTTCACTGACCTCCGCCATCTCCTGCTCCAGACCGGGGAGCAGGCCCTTGCCGCGATAGCGGCACCGGCGCTGCAGAGAGTGCAGCGCCTCCGAGGCCTGAGAAAAGGTGCTGCCCTCCTCGCCTGTGGTGACCAGGGCGGCGATCTTTTTTTCCAGCTCCGCCGACTGCTGCACTCCCAGACCTGCCGGGCCGATGAAGGCCGTGCGGGCAAAGACCTCCGCCGACACGCCGGTGAGCAGCTCGCCCGCGTCGGGCCCGGTCAGCTCCGGCACGGGGACGTCCGTGCCCGTATACACCGCTCTCACGGCGCGCATGGGGCCCGACGGCGAATCGCCGCGGCGCAGGGTGATCTCCTTCCCCGCCCAGTTAAGCTCCATCTCCCCCCACATGGGCGAGCCGTCCCAGGGGGAATACTGCCTCTCCAGCCGTTTTCCCTCCCTGCCGCGGCGGCTGTCGGGGCCGTAGAGCATGGTGCGCAGAAAGGCGCACCAGGTGGTCTTGCCGCTCTCGTTGGGCGACTCGATCACGTTCAGACCCGGGTCCAGCTCCAGAGTGCGGTCCTTCAGCACGCCGAAGGAGGCGGTCATCCTTCTGATGATCACAGCCGCAGCTCCCTCCCCTCCAGCGCCGCCAGGCCCAGCCGCAGGGCGTCCAGCACCATGGCCCGCTCCCCGTCGTCCTTCGCGGCCTCCAGCCGCAGGCGCATCCGGCGCAGGAACGCCCCGGTCAGGGTGTCCTCCCCGGCCCGCTCCCATATGTCCCGGGCGGGCCGGGTCTCGTCCACCAGCTGCAGGTGGAAGACCCTGTCTGACAGCACCTGACGCAGGTACTGCAGATCGGGGGTCTCCACGCACTCGCCGGACAGGATGATCCGGTATATGTGCCGCTTTGCGTCCTGGGGCAGGGCCGTCTCCACGGCGCTGCGGGCGTCCTCCCCCGCCTCGACGGTCAGCTTCCTGTACTCCCTGCCTCCCATGGGCAGGAACAGGAGCTCACACTTCCCCGCGGAGACGTCCGCCTGCAGGATCCCCTTTTTCCCGCACTCGTCAAAGCCCCGGCCCTCCGGGCAGCCCGGCCAGGCGTAAACGCAGCCTCCCGCCCGGCGCAGACCGCTGAGGGTGTGGATGTGGCCCAGGGCGGCGTAGTCGAAGCCGCTCCGGGCCAGCTCCTCCTCCGTGACGGGGCAGTAAGAAGAGTCCTTCCTGCCCACCTCGGCATGGAGCGCCAGGATATCCAGCCAGCCCTCCCGCTTTGTGATCCGAACGTCCCGGAGCAGGGGCGGGCAGGCATTGGCGGTATACCCCGCCCCCCAGACCCGGACCCCCAGCCCGGGCAGCTCCGCGCATTCCAGGGCGGGTCGGGTAAAGATATGTACGTTTTCCGGAAAGGCCAGCCGGGCATAGGGGGAGCGCCGGGAATACCAGTCGTGGTTTCCCGGCGCGATGAAAACGGGGATGTCGACTCCGGAGAGGGCGCTGAGCAGCGCCTCCCCCGTCTGCGTGTATATGCTGCCGCTGTCCAGAAGGTCCCCGCACAGCAGCAGGATGTCCGCCTTCTGCTCCTCGCACCGGCGGACGATGGTCTCCGGAAGAGCGCGCTGTTCGGCCCGGCGCAGAGCGGCCCTGTCCCCGTCCAGGCCCTCGAAGGGCGAGTCCAGATGGAGGTCGGCGGCGTGGATGATCCGGACGCTCATGCCTGGAGCCTCACAGCCTCCACCGCCGTGCAGGCTCCCGTCTCCGTATCGACGGTGAAGATGGCCCCCTCCATTTTCCCGGGGCCCTTGGCCTGCTCATACCGCCGGGGCGGGTCGCCCAGGAATTTGCGTATGGACTGCTCCGGGGAGATGCCCAGCACCGACCGGGCCGGACCCGTCATCCCCAGGTCGGAGATGAAGCCCGTACCCCGGGCGAGGATCTGGGCATCGGAGGTCTGCACATGGGTGTGGGTCCCCCACACGGCGGACACCCGCCCGTCCAGGAACCACCCCATGGCGATCCTCTCGCTGGTGGCCTCCGCGTGCATATCCACCAGCACCATGCGGGTCTGGTTTTCGGCCAGCAGGCTGTCCGCCACGTTGAAGGGGTTCTCCGTGTTGGCGTCCAGGGTAAAGCGGCCCATGAGATTGATGACCCGGATGGGCCCGAAGGGGGTGGCGTAGGTGGCGTCTCCCCGGCCCGGGCACTGGGGCGCGAAGTTGGCCGGCCGGAGGATCCGGGCCTTTTCGTCCAGATAGGGCTGGAGCTCCCAGCGGGTCCAGGTGTGGTTGCCCAGGGTGACCACGTCGGCTCCGGCCTCCAGGATGGCGTCCGCCTGAGTGGGCGTGATGCCCACCACATTGGCGTTCTCCCCGTTGACTACGGTGAAGGACACCGTTTTTTCCTTCTGAAAGGCTTTCAGCCGCTCCTTGAGGAACGCCAGGCCGGTCTGGCCCACCACGTCTCCCACGGCAAGGATATTGATTTCCATTCAAGCTTCCTCCAATTCGGATGTTTCCGTCTCCGGCTCCGGGGCGCTGAAGAGCTGAACGACCCCGTTGGTGTTCAGATCCGCGATGATGGCCGCCATGATGGGCAGGGCGAACAGCCCCATGCCGCCGAAGAGCTTGGTGCCGGCGTACATGCAGATGAGGGTTACCAGCGGGCGCAGGCCCACATGCTTGCCAACGATACGCGGCTCGATGATCTGACGGAACACCGCCACCCAGGTATAAACCGCCAGCAGCCCCAGGCCCCGGCCGTAGCTGCCGGTGATGAGCATGACCGTCGCCCAGGGGAGCAGCACGAGGCCGCTGCCCACGATGGGAAAGGCGTCCAGTATGGCGATGATGAGCGCGATGACTATCGGCTTCCCCACGCCGATGATAAACAGCCCCAGAGAGATCTCCGCCGTGGTGATGCAGAAGATGATGAAATAGGATTTCAGGAACTGCCACACCATCTCCAGGAAGGAGTTGCGCACGTTCACGGCGATGCGCAGCGTCTTGTCCGGGAGGTTGCGGCGGATAAAGTTCTTGATCCGGTCAAAATCCACGGCGATGAACACCGTTGCGATCAGGCAGATCATGGTGTTGAGCAAAATGCTCGGCAGCCGGGATGCAATGGAGGTCAGCCAGGAAACCGCCCGGGCGGAGAAATTGGTCACGGCGCTGCCCAGGTTGGTGATGAGATTCGGCACAGCCCCAGCCAGCGCCTGCTGCACCGAGGGATCCATGCGCTCCGCCAGCTCCAGAAGGCGGGTGTAGATCCGCTCAAAGCCGGGCACGACATTGTTCTCATAGAACTCCGGCACCGTGGAGATCAGCGCCGCGGCGGTGTCGCCCAGGCGGATCCCCACCAGCACGAGGATGCCGCCGGCCACCAGGAACAGCACCACCACGCTGAGGATGCCGGCCACGGTGCGGTTCATGCGCAGCCGCCGCTTTACCAGTACTTTTTCGCCCTTTTCATTTTTTACATAGCGTGTCTCCCGGCTCAAATAGTGGGAGATGGGCCGTACCAGTGCGGCGAAGACCAGCGCCAGGAAAAACGGCATCAGCAGGCGCAGCAGATATTTGAATATAAAATATACGATGGCGACGATCACGGCCCAAAACGTCGTGTTCACCAGAAAATCCACACGCCATGTTCGCCGGCTGTCTGATTCCATACGATCCCTCCTGTCCGATTGCCTTTATGTGCGAAGAATCACCTTATAACGGATTTTACCTTTCGGATGAGTTTTTTAACCGCCGGCTCCGGCTTCACCTCAGCGGGAAGCACGATCTCCGTCTTCTCCTCACCGTCCAGCCGGTAGGTGATACTGATCTCCTCGGCGATATTCACGGACAGCACCTCCGCCCTGCGGAGAGCCCGCAGCTCCCGCCAGGCGTCGGCCTGTTCGGGCCTGTAGCTGCCCATGTCGTCGGAGGTGAGCCACACGTCCCCCAGCAGGGTGTTGGCCACGGCCAGAGAGCGCTTCTGCTCCGGCGTCAGCTTGATGTTCTCCTCCCGGAGGAAGAACACGTCGGGATCGTTGAGGAAGGCCCGTCCGTTGAGCTGCCGGCGGAAAATCGTGTTGGATATGGACTGCTTTGTGGACACCCGCTCCCGGTGGATCTGCTGCATGAGCCAGTTGTCGTTCCAGTCCAGGCCCACGTCGCAGCCGATGCGGCAGTAGTCCACCCGCCCGAAGGCCGGAAAGAGGGGCACGCCGCAGCCCAGGATCAGCTTGTCCCCGCACAGCTCCCGCAGAAAGTCCATGGCCCGGATCATCCGGGCGGCCCGGCTCTCGGTGTCGGAGACGAAGGGCGCCGCGCCGTAGAGGAAGTCCAGCTTCACCAGGTCGAACCCCCACTCGTCAAAGACCCGGCGGAAAACCCGGGTCAGGTAGTCCCGCACGCCGGGGTGATCCATGTCCAGCGAATAGAACCCGCTCCAGTTGACCCCGCAGTACCAGGGCTTTCCATCACGGAGATAAAACCAGCCGGGGTGCTCTTTATATAACCGGGAGTCGGTCTCCGCCACGAAAGGTGCCAGCCACAGCCCGGCCCGGAGGCCCTTTTCATGGATGGCCTCCACGGCGGCCTTCATGCCCGAGGGGAATTTCTTCTCGTCCGGCTCCAGCCAGTCGCCCACGGCGCCTTCCCAGCCGTCGTCGATCTGGAACAGATCCCCGGGCTGCAGCAGGGCGGCGCTGTGCTCCAGGTCGGAACGGATGCACCCCTCGTCGATGTTCTCGTAGCGGTTGTACCAGCTGGAATAGCCGGCGATGGGCTCCTTTGTCCGGGGCGATACCCCCATGGCGCCGAACCAGGCGTCAAAGACCTCGTCCTCCCCGCCGGCGGCGAAAAACAGGTCGAAGGCGTGGAAGTCCCCGCCGCAGCGCATCCCGGCGCAGTCCCGCTCAAAGGTTAGCTCGCCCCGGTTCAGGTCGGCCCGGAGGATCGTGTAGCCGGGCCTCTCGTCCAGCGAGGCCGCTAAAAGGTATTCCTCCCCCCTGCGGACATAGCCCCAGCTCTCCCCGTGGAACAGCCCCTTCTTCCCGGGGTATTCCACAAAGTAGTTGTCTCCGTAGCGGTCCAGCCCGAAATGGCGCACGCCCGCGGAGGGCAGGTGCTTCAGCCCCCGGAGTTTGTCGTTTTCGGTGCATTCGGGGCTGTAGGTCCAGCTCTGAAAGCCGTTGAGGAAGAGTCTGTCGCCCTTCTGCCAGTCCAGCCCCACCCGGGCGGTGACGCTCCTGAGGGTGCCCTCCGGGAGAGGACACACCACGCGGACCTCCCCGCCGGCCTCTGCCGTCCCGGAGAAGACCGCTCCGTTTTCCAGTTCGATGCGCCAATACAGTTCGCTCATTATTCCTTCTCCCCTCAGGCTGTGATGATGTCGAATCCGATCCGTACGTCCTCCGTGCCCGGCGCGGACACCGTCAGCACGGCGCTGCCGGGCTCCCCGACGGTGCGCACGTAGGTCCCGCACATGCCGCCCTCGGCGGCGACGGCGGCGGGCCCCACCAGCTCAATGGGCCCTTCCGTGCGGAACGTGACGGCCAGCTGGGCGTAGGGGGCCACGTTCCCGTTGCCGTCCAGCACCCGGACCCGGACGGCGGCCATGTCATAGGTGTCCCCCTCCCGGAGGACCGCGCCGCTCTGCTTTACCTCCAGCCGCAGCCGCCGGGGGTCCCCGCCCTTGGTGACGGAGGCGATCACCGCGCCGTCCTTCACGGCGTCAAAGCGCCACACGGGCACGTCGCCGCCCCAGCTGCCCACGTATTTCCCGTAGAGCTCCTCCCCGTCCTTCAGCGTCATCCCGTAGCGGACCATGCACCATGCCAGCCGGGCCTTTTCCTCGGCGGGCAGGTGGTCCGGACCGTACTGCTCGATGGCCCGGAGGCTCCGGCCCACCGCGGCGGATTTTTCGGGTGAAAAGCCCTCCTGGGCCTCCAGCAGGGCTCCCACGGTGTCGTCGATGTGGACGCTCTCATGGGCCAGGCCCCCCCGTTCGGGGGAGAAGGTGGCCACATACCGGTCGTCCTTGTAGAGCGCGATCCCGTCGGCGTTGGTGAACGCCCAGATGTCGCCCCGCCGGCCGGCGCAGTAGTCCCCGATGTCCATGGGAGAGCAGACCTCCAGCACCGGCGTCTTCTCCCCCTGGGCGGCGTACACCGCCGCCGCCGGCTTGGGGTTGCGGAAGGCGTCCATGACGCCGTGATAGCACACCCGGTCCCCGGAGCCGAAGTCCTTGTGGGTGGGGTAGTCGTTCATGCACCAGCCGAAGCAGCCGGCGTGCTCGCCGTCGGCCGCCGCCGCGGACTGGACCCGGGCGTGGCGCAGGGCGTGCTCCTGCCGCCGCTCGGCGTTGTCGAAGGATTTCGTCGGGAACATATGGCCGTTGCACTCGGAAATGAGCAGGGCCTTGTCTGTGTCGGGGGTCACGTCCAGCTTGGACAGCACGGGCGGGTTGATCCCGTCGTATGTGAAGTCGTTGTAGGCGTATACGTCCTCCAGCAGGCTGCTCTGTTTTATATACCGTACTCCCGAGGTGGCCCGGCTGGGGTCCAGGGCATGGGCGGCGGCGTTGGTGCGCGCGTAGAGTTCGTCGTCGTCCTGGCTCTCGTTGATGCGCACGCCCCACAGGATCACCGAGGGGTGATTGCGGTACTGCAGCACCATCTCCCGGGTGTTCTCCACCGCCTGGTCCTTCCAGGCGTCGTCCCCGATGTGCTGCCAGCCCGGGATCTCCGTGAACACCAGCAGGCCCAGCTCGTCGCAGGCGTCGATGAAGTATTGGCTCTGTGGATAATGGGAGGTGCGCACCGCCGTGCAGCACAGCTCCTCCTTCAGAATGCGGGCGTCCTCCCGCTGGAGGGATGCCGGGGCGGCGTAGCCCATGTAGGGGTAGCTCTGGTGCCTGTTCAGGCCCCGCAGGAACACCCTTTTGTCGTTGAGATAAAACCCGTCGGCGTAAAATTCCGCCGTCCGGAAGCCGAAGCGCACGTCCTTCACGTCCAGCACGTCCCCGTTCTCCCCCAGCAGCTCCGTGCGGCAGGTGTACAGATACGGGTCCTCCGGGGACCAGGGCCGGGCGTCCTTGTAGTTTACATAAATAATATTATGGTTTCTCTCCCGCACACAGCAGACCTTCCCCTCCGGGTCCAGCAGCGTGACGCGGAAGCGCGCCGCCGCCCCGGAGACGGTGAGGTTCACCACGGCCCGGTCCAGCTTCGGGGTGTAAACGAACACGTCCTCGATGTACGTCTGCCCCCGGACGTCCAGCCAGACCTCCCGGTACAGGCCGCCGTAGGTCAGGTAGTCGATGACGTAGCCGAAGGGCGGGATCGACGGGTTTTCCGTGGCGTCCACCCGCACGGCGATCAGGTTGTCCTCCCCCCGGCGCACCGCGTCGGTGATCTCCACCCGGAAGGCCGTGTAGCCGCAGCGGTGGGTATACAGCTCCTTCCCGTTGCAGTATACGGAGGCGATGTGCCCCGCGCCGTCGAACTGGAGGAAAAGCCGCTTTCCCGACAGCTCGGGCCCGGCGTGCAGCGTCCTCCTGTAGCCGCAGACCCTGGCGTAATCCGACGGAGACGCGTAGTGCAGGGGGACCTCTCCGCTGGTGTGGGGCAGTCGCACCGGCTCGCCCTCCCCTGCGCCCAGGGCGAAATCCTCCGTCCACTGGGGTATAAATTCCCATCCGTTGTTCAGACTGATCATAGCGGGCTCCTTCATCATGTTCTTGTTTCCATTTTACACGCCGGGAGGGCGTTTTTCAACTCTCTCACTTGACAGTCCGCAGAACTTTTCCTATTATCGTCCTTACAACCAACAAAAGGAGGTCTTTTCCCATGTCCGAAGCAGGAAAGAGCCGCTACGCCGGCACGCAGACAGAGAAGAACCTGGAGGCCGCCTTCGCCGGCGAGTCCCAGGCCAGGAACAAATACACCTATTTCGCCTCCAAGGCCAAGAAGGAAGGTTTTGAGCAGATCGCCGCCATCTTCCTCCAGACCGCGGAGAACGAAAAGGAGCACGCCAAGCTCTGGTTCAAGGAGCTGGAGGGCATCGGCAGCACGGCAGAAAACCTGGGTGCCGCCGCCGACGGCGAGAACTATGAGTGGACGGATATGTACGAGGGCTTTGCCGTCACCACCGAAAAGGAAGGCTT
>JAEEGL012538403.1_pt1 | contig 11684 bp, 7 predicted proteins | sample 9134231 | NCBI WGS metagenome assembly JAEEGL01 (sample SAMN16246548, study PRJNA631951) | gut metagenome | biome: gut microbiome; feature: rumen; material: fiber-attached | host: Bos | place: Iran: Karaj | collected 2018-10 | reverse complement strand
TAAATGGCATTCAAGCAGTAAGTTCAAATATTGAATTAGAATTTACTAAGGATATTCCCTGGTCGTTAGAAGATAGAAACAAAATCCAAATAGATAATGATGCAGTGATAGCTGATTTTTCTTATTCCAACAAAGTTTTGACTTTGATTTTAAGAGACAGATTAAAGTTTAATACCGATTATAAAGTTTCTTTTTCTGGCTTAAGTTATTTAAATGATTGTACACTGCCTTTTAGCACAGAAGCTTGTACTGTAAGTCTTAAATCTACAACCAATAACTTTGCTGTTTCAAACTCTAAGCTTGAACTAGAATTCAGCAAGGATATTGCATGGAATACAGCTAAAAAAGACAAAATAATTATTAGTAATAATCCTGAAATACTTAGTTATAACTATTCGAACAGAGTATTAGCAGTTAATTTTAATGATAAACTTAAATATAATACAGAGTATTCTGTTAGAGTAGATAACTTAGATGGTATTAATAATAATGATAATTTGAAGTTTACAACAGAAAATCTGATTGTGGTTCCAGAAATAATAGTGGCTACAGAGAGCGTAGATTATGGTTCTGGAAACTGGCTAATACTAAGGCCAAAATTTAACATTAGTTTTGAAAAGACTCTAGTTTCACCTTCCGAAGTAATAAATCATATAAAACTTAACGGTATGGCTTTACCAGATAGTTGTACTATTAGTTTTGATTCAGCTACTAAAACAGCTGTATTGGCTTTTAATGAAGATCTTGAAACTTTTACAGATTATTCCATTAGTATGATTGACTACGTAGATGGCGATAATGCAACTATAAAGGCGCCTGCTGAAAGCTTTGATTTTAAGACTATTCCTTCAGATGTTATCAGAGGAAGCGGAACAGAACAAGATCCCTATTTGATTTATACAGAGGCTCACTTAAAGCAATTACACCAGTCTGAATATGGTGAAGGCGGGCATTGGTTTAAGCAAATGAGCAATATTAGGTTAAAAGATCCATGGGTTCCTATTGGCTACAATAATGGCGATGGTGGGTTTGAACATCTTTTTGATGGGCATTACAATGGCAATGGTTTGGAAATATCTAATATTGTTGTTGAGAAGTCTCTTGACAGTCTTAATGGCGGTATTTTTGGAGGCACATATTTCGGAGAAATATATGACTTAACACTTAGAGATATAGATATTACGGCTAGTTATGGTGTGGGTACACTTGTTGGTTATGCTGAATATACTTCAATCAGAGATGTTACAGTTTGCGGAAATATAAAAATAAAATCCAATAATGATTCAATTGGTGGAATAGTTGGTTTTTCAAGAGGAGGAAATATATCTAATTGCTGTGTTTATTCAGATAATGGCTTGATTGATGGCTGGACTAGCGTAGGTGGTTTAATCGGAGAAACCTATGAAACGACTATAACGAAATCCTATTCAAGAATATATGTTCAAGGCTGGCTGAATATTGGAGGCTTAGTTGGAAATATGTATTATTCTAATATTTCAAATTGTTATTCGAATGGCCCTGTAATTGCACCTATACTTGAAGATGTAAGAAGTTATCAACTTGGAGGACTGGTTGGATATGCAACAGGGGTTGTTAGTAATAAAAGTTATCTGACTAACTGTTATTATGCGGGTAAAATAAGATTAATTGTTGACGAAATCAGGTCTCTAGGAGTAATGATTGGCAAAAATTCTGGACCAAATGAGATAGAAAACAATTTTTCCAAAAGTGAAATTGAATTACCTTGCCCGATTGAGAATTACCACTCTGATACTTCATCAGACGGTTATGACCCCTCACAAGCTGGTCAGCCGCTCTGGTTCAATGGTGATACTAATTCTTATGTTTATGATACATCTGGAACGAATTCAATCAGAGAAGGCTACGACTTCTCTCTCAACTGGGATTCCAACATCTGGAATTTGACTCAGGGGCAGCTACCTACACTTAAAGGCTTGCCTGGACAATGATAGCATAGAGCGACAGAGCAACAGAGCAATAGAGCGTAGAGCGACAGAGCAACAGAGCGACAGAGCAACAGAGCAACAGAGGATGTGCCCTAAAGCCCCTCATTGAGGTTATTACTTGAAGATGCTGCCCCGCTTTGCGGGGAAGCTGTCACGAAGTGACTGAAGGGGGAGCAAAGCGAAGCTTTGCGTAAAACCAAAAACAACAAAAACAGAAAAAGCGTAAGCTTTTAAATACTAAAAACAATAAAAACTATATATAGAAATAAACTTATTTATGCTATACTGAGTTACATGGCAGATGAAAAAAGTTTATACAAATTACTAAAACTAACATTTGATGAGAACGCTTCAGATTTGCATCTGAAAATTGGAAAACCGCCTTCTATCAGAGTTGATGGACATATTACTCCAGTTGAAGGGTACAAATTTACCAAGAATGATTTTAACAAAATTCTTGAAGCTTTGCTTAACCCTGAACAGGAAGAACAGTTTAAGAAAAATCATGAGCTTGATTTTGCTTATACATTAGAAGGTGTTTGCCGTTTCAGAGTTAATCTTTATACTGATTTAAACGGCTATGGTGCTGTTTTCAGAGTCATTCCCTACAGGGTTATGGAATTTGATGAAATAGGTCTTCCTATGGCGGCCAGAAGACTTATTGAACAGCCAAACGGTTTAATTCTTATTACTGGTCCTACTGGTGCTGGTAAGACTTCTACTCTTGCGAGCTATTTGAGTTATGTTAATAAAAATGCTAAAAGGCATGTCGTTACTCTGGAAGACCCTATTGAATACCAGTTTGAAGACGACCAATCTATTTTTAACCAAAGACAGATTGGTGTTGATTGTAGAAGCTTTTATGATGGGCTATTAACTGTATTACGACAAGACCCTGATATAGTTGTCGTTGGTGAAATGCGTGACCCCGAAACCATTTCTTTAACATTAAATGCTGCTGAAACAGGCAAACTTGTCTTAGCGACTTTGCATACAAATTCTTCTGTAAGCACAGCAGAAAGAATCGTAAATGTCTTCCCTGAAAGCAGACATAATCAGATATTACTGCAACTCTCTATGGTATTAAGAGGAGTTGTATCTCAGACTTTGCTAAGAAAAATCAATGGCGGTCGTGTTGCTGCTTTTGAATTGCTGCTGAATACCTCTGGTATAAGAAGTCTTATAGCAGAAGGGAAAATTCACATGTTGCCGTCATATCTAGAAACTGGTTCTGAAGCTGGTATGACGACCATGGAAATGTCTTTGGCTCAATTAGTAAAAGATAATATAGTTTCTCAGGAGGAAGCCTTTGCTTCTGCCCCTAATCCAAATGCTTTACGTAAGCTATTAGGAATTAAGTAACAAGAGAGAACTTAAAAATGCTTAAAATACATAGATATTTTGATATAGCAATAGAACGTCAGGCATCGGACCTACATCTTAAAGCAGGTTCTCCTCCAATTATCAGAGTGGGCGGTCGTTTGATTACTCTTGCTGAAGAACCTTTGGCTTTTCAGGAAATGCCTAATCTTTTTCTGCCATTGATGAGCATAAAAGATCAGAATGATTTAAAGCAATTGTTCGAAGCTAATTTTATGACTCAGTATAAAAGTCGATGGAGAGTTAGAGCTTGTATTTATACCCAGAGAGGCTGCTTGTCTGGGGCTTTCCGCTTTATTCCGCAGACTGTTCCCTCTATTGAAAGTTTAGGTTTGCCACCCATTCTTAAAGAAATTGCACAGATGCCTCGTGGTCTTTTCCTTGTTACAGGACCTGCAAACTCTGGAAAGACTCATACTTTGGCAGCTATTATTAATGAAATAAATAAAACATCAGCAAGACATGTTATTACTATTGAAGACCCAATAGAATTTGTTTATAAAGAAAAGAAATCTATTTTTACCCAGCGTGAAATCGGGGTTACATCTAACAGCTATTCAAGTGCTTTGATGAATGCACTGCGTGAAGATCCGGATGTTATTCTAGTTGGAGAAATGCGTGATGTTAACACAATTGAAATGGTGTTGACCGCCGCAGAAACTGGTCATTTGGTATTCTCAACTCTGCATACAGTAGGGGCTGTTCAGACAATTGACCGTATTGTTAACATGTTCCCAGGACACAGACACGAAGAAATAAGAACTCAGATTTCTATGTCTCTTATTGGAATAATATCTCAGATTCTTTTGCCAAGTTTACATAAGAGAGAACGTGTCATGGCTCACGAAATAATGATTATGAATTCTGCTATGCGAAATCAGATTAGAGAAAAGAAAACTAATCAGTTGAAATCTGCTCTGATGCTGGCTCGTAAGGATGGATGCAAAACATTGAAGGATTCTTTGTCAGAAATAATAAAAGATGAACGTGTAGACCCGAAATTAATAGCTAATATAATGAAAGAAATTATAGAATGAAGCAGATAGACGAAATAGAGCAATTCAAATATGTAAAAACTGCCCGAAGACTTATGAAGGCAGTAACAGACAGGTTAGAGGCTATAACTAAAAACGAAGATGCCTCTGATGAGTTGAGATTTGAAGCTTTAATAAGCTTAGGGAAAATAGGTGATAATGAATCTTTGCCTACTTTGATGCAGGCTTTTAATGAGTTCCCTGATTATTTAGAACCTATAACAGCTTTGGGTTACTATAAAAGCAGTACTCCGGTTGCAAAGCTTATAGAAAGACTTCAAGATCCTGATTCTTTATATAAAGAAGAAATCGTTAGAGTATTGGGTGAAATAGGCGATCCTATGGCTACTAAAACTCTGATGGAACTCCTGCACGATGAAGACAGAATGGTTCGTTATTATTCTGCAAGAGCTTTATATAAAATGGGTGGCAGAGATGTTGTTCAGGCTCTATGTAGTTTGCTTAACGACCCAGACGAATGGATTGTAATCAACGTTTTGGAAATACTTTCAAAAATGAAAGACCCGGAAGCAATACCTGCTTTGGTTGGTCAGTTTGAAGTAATAAGAGATTCCAGACTTAAGGCCATAATTATTTCTTCTCTTTCTGCTTTTGCTGAAGGAAAACTTTTAAAAACATTTGAAAGTGGCTTAGATTCTTTCGATCCACGTATTCAGGCAAATTCCGTCGAAGCTATTTCGATGTTAAAGATTCCTGGACCAGAAATTAAAAGAAAACTTAAACGATTTTACGGACACCCAAATAACAGAGTTAGAGCTAATATGTGCATAGCTTTATCTAAGGCAGACCCAAAGTCTGTTCATGAAGAAATCGCTTGTATGCTTGTTAGCAGAGATGCTTCAACCAGAAGATCTGCTGCTTATGTTCTAGCTAGAGTTGAATGTGAAAAAAGAGATGAATATATTCATACTCTTTTGGAAGATGAAAACTTTGGTGTTAGAAAAATGGCTCTTAAGGCTGCTATGGCATTAGAAAGCAGTGTTGGAGTTTCTGAAATAAAGCCATTATTAGAAGATGAAAATCAGTGGGTTCGTCGAGAAGTTGTAGAATGTGCTTTAAAAATGGCGGATTTCCCGAATGATTTGATTTTAAAAGCTTTTAAAAAGGAAGATTGCCCACCTGTTATAGAAGTATTACTTAAATATATTGTCGATAGAGCTTTATATGAGGCTGTTCCTTTAATTTATGAACGAATAAAGAAAGAACCTGAAGAAGAAATGCCTTGGCTTATTGCTGCTTTAGGGCATTTAGGTGCTGTAAAAGAACTCAATCAGGTTAAAAAGTTCTTAGGTGCAGTGAGAGCTAGTGTTTTCGTTGAATATTATGAAGCTTTACTGTTAAATGGCGATTTGAATGTTTTCAAAGTTATAGCTGAAGGCTTAGATGAAAAGAAACGAGAACAGGAATTGCTTTCTTGGGCAAATGTAGCTGGTTATATAGGAACATTTATTCAGAATACAGATGGTTATTCAAGGGTATTAACTGAAGCCTTAGGGAATCAGATTGAATCTGGCTCTGCGGGTTTGTCTTCTAGTGTGGCTGCTACTCCTAAGGAAAACATAGAAGAAGTATTTGCTGAAGGCAAGAAGTTTTATCTTGCAAAAGATTATTCTAGAGCTTCTCAGTGTTTCGAAAAGGTATTTGCGTCTAAACCTCACGATTTAGATGCTAGATTTATGCTGGCTAATTGTGCTTATTATCTTGGCGATCCTAATAAAGCCGCTGATTTATTGGAAAAGATTCTTGTTGCTAAACCTTCTCATATTGATGCAGGAATCCTCTTAGGGCAGATTTATTTTAGACGCAAAGATTGGCAATCATTGGCAGATTGTTATGTTAAACTGAAAGATTTTATTCAAAGTGACGATAAGAAGAACATTATTAAGGTTTATGGGGCACTTGGTTTAGCTTATTTTAACATTAAGAGATATCAGGAAGCTATTGATTCCTTGAATACTGGGTTAAAAGCCAATCCAAGAGATTTGTCTTCTTCTTATCACCTTGCTTTGTGTTATTATTCTATAGGAGATACCGAACGTTCAAGACAGGTACTTGAAGGATTACGCAAGACGTTGCCGCCTGATAGCCAAGTTTTGAAAAATGTTCTCGAGCTGTTGCAGAGAATCTAATTAATTATTGTTAAAGAGGTAAAAATGTCTGATTTAATTAAGATTTGGGAATTGTTAAAAGAAAAAGCTGTTTCTGATATTCACTTATTCCCCGACCAGCATGTTTTTTATCGAGTTAATGGTGCTCTTGAAAAGCTGGATATGATTATTCGTGAAGACCAGATTAAGAAAATCATTCTTTCAACTAGCACTCCTAAGGCTAGAGAAATACTTGGACATCAACGTCAGGTAACCTATGCAGAAAATGTTGAGGGAATAGGCCGTTTAAGATTTTCAGTCTTTTTTGAACGGGGTCGTTTTGCTGTTTCTTTAAGAGTTATCAGCAATAAATTTATTGAATTAGAAGACTTAGGCATTAATGAAATGCAGAAAAAGTTCCTTTTTCAGCATTCAGGTTTAATCTTAGTTGGAAGTCCTTCATGTGAAGGGAAATCTACAACTATAGCTTCTATATTAAATTATATGAATCATAATTTTGAAAGAAGCATTTATACAATAGAAAATCCTGTCGAATTTGTTTACGAAGACGATAGAGCTGCTTTTATTCAAAGAAGTATTCCTGTAGATATCTCTAATTTTTACACTGGATTATGTGAAGCATATAGAGTTGACCCAGATGTAGTAGTAACAGACTCTATTGTTTATTCAGATGCTTTAAATCAGGCTTTGAATCTTTGTGAATCAGGTTGTACCGTAATTGCTGCTACAGAAGGCGGTGATTCTCTCCAGATTATTGAACGTTTAATTAATCTAAGAGCTCCAGATGAACGTGATAATCTAAGACAAAGAATATCTTCACATCTGAAAATGATTATAAGTCAGCGTTTGGTTCCATTGGCTGATAATTCAGGCAGAAAGGTTATTTTTGATATTTTCATCAATACAATACAAATGAAGGCTCTGATTAAGAATGACAATTTGAGTATGTTCAGAACTATTCAATCTCAAAATGAGTCTAACGGCATGCGAACATTTGATACCCAGCTTAGAAATCTGTTAAGAAAACGCATGATTACTCAAAAAACTGCTATGGAATTTGCTATAGATAAAGCAAATATTAATTTGGGCTAAGAGGTGAAACCATGGATATTAAATTATTAATAGAAAAAGTATTTGAATCTGGTGGAAATGAACTGCATATGAAGATTGGTTCTAAGCCTCTTATGCGTAAGAATAATGCTTTAAAGCCGATGGATTTTCCTGCTTTAGTAGAAGATGATATGAAAGATTTGCAGTCTGAATTGTTAACTAAAGATGAGATTGCAAAATTTGAAAGAATAGGTGTTTACGAAGTTAATCATTTTGGAAAGCCACCTTGTAATTTCAGATTGTCAATGTTTCATTCTCAGCAGAAACCTATTGCTTATATAAAGATTGTAAATAATACAGCTCCGAGTTTAATGGAAATAGGCTTCCCAGAATCTGCTGCATCTTTGCTTAGTTCAGCAAAAGGTCTATTTATTCTTTCAGGTCCTGCTCGTTCTGGTATTTCAACTTCAATGGCGGCTCTTGTAGAATATATGAATAATAAGTTCCGTCGTCATGTGCTTGTTATTGAAGATCCAATTGAATATTATTATCAGCCAAAGGAATGTATTATTTCTCAGCGCCAGTTCTCAAAAGATATTTATATGATTGAACAGGGAATTAACTTTGCTAAACGTATGGATGTAGATACTTTGGTTATTGGCGATTTAAAACGTGATATTCCTTTCAAAAACATAATCGAATACGTTGCCGGTGGGCATTTAGTTATTTTATGTATGCAGAATCTTGGAATTACTAGCACTTTGGAAAAATTTGTTCTCTCATTCCCTGAAAGCTATAGGGAATACGTTAATATTGTTTTATCTGAAAACTTGCTGGCTGTATGTTCACAGGCTTTAATCACTAATTCAACAGGTAGAAGAGTTCCTGTTCATGAAATACTTATTCCAAATAAGAATTCTGCAGGTATTATAGCAATGGGCAAGTATGCTCAGATAAGAAATAATATTAATACAGCAGGTTCAGGAAGTATTCTTTTCGATACAGATAAGGGAAGACCTGGTTCTGTTGCAGAAAAGATAGCAAAAGGCGAATTGGAAAAATCTGCTGCCGATGCTTTCTTAGAATATTATAAGAGCACAATGTCTTGATTTGGTTGCAATAAAAAAAGCTCCCTTTATGGGAGCTTTTTTTTACCTAATTTTTTAAAGAACTGATTTCTTCAAGGGTGAGGGGGCGGTAGCTACCTGGCAAAAGCTGGGAGTCTAATTTCAGATTTCCCATAGATAAGCGTTTGAGATAAACAACAGTTGAATTGAAATGCTCAAACATTCTCTTTATCTGGTGATAACGCCCCTCTTTCAAGATTACATAATAAACGGCAGAATAGCTTATATAATCTTTGCTTATAGAAGCTTTTTCTAGATTTTTTGTTATATCCTGTTCTGAGGCTTCATATATTTCTGCAGGCAGAGTAGGGGTTTCGTCACCTATATCTAAGCCTGTTTTAAACAGACCAAGTTGTTCATCATCAAGAGGCTTATTTACATAGGCAATATAGGTTTTATCTACGTGTTTCTTTGGAGAGAGAAGGTTATGAGCAAGCATTCCGTCATTGGTTATAAGAAGAAGACCTTCTGTGTCTTTGTCTAAGCGACCTACTGGGAATAAATCTCTGGTAGGTTCGTTTTTTAAAATCTCTATTACAGTAGGGCTAAGTCCATCTTTAGTAGCACTGACACAGCCTGCTGGTTTATTGAGCATATAATAACGGAACTCTTGGTATAATAATTCTTGCCCTTTAAAAGTTACTTTGTCTGTTTCCTGATTAACTTTTATTGAAGAATCTCTGACAGTCTGTCCGTTTATTGCAACAAGACCTTGTTTAAGCAGTTTTTTGACTTCGCTTCTGGTGCCGACTCCAACGTCTGCCAAAAATTTATCTAATCTGAGCAAAGAAACCACCCTGTATTTTTATTGTTTTAACAGAGAGCGGGCAAAAGTAAGACCGTCTTCATCTGTTCTGCCAAGCATTCTGGCAAGTTCTTCAACTCTGTTTTCGCCTTCGACACGGTTGATATTAACTTCTGTCTGATTGTCTACAACTGATTTGGTAACAGTAAAATGATGAGTGCCTTCTTTGGCAATTTGATGTAGATGGGTAACAAGTAGAACCTGCTTTTGTTCCCCGAGACTTCTAAGACTATCGGCAACTGCTTCTGCTGTTTTACCGCCAATACCAGTATCTATTTCGTCGAATACCAGAGTCGGTAATTTATCGCTGTTAGCAAGAACCTTTTTTATTGCCAAAGCAACACGAGACAATTCACCGCCTGATGCTATTTTTCTTAAGGGACCGCCTGGGGCACCAGGGTTGAGAGAAACATAAAACTCTATGTTTTCTGCTCCGTGAGAGGTGGGCTCAATAGGCTGTAATTTTGCTTCAAAAATAGCTGAATTAAATCCAAGATGTTCCATTTCTTTTGAAACACTTTTATTCAAGTTCTGAGCAAGTTTAATTCTATCTTTTGTTACTTCAGAAACAATGCTATCAAACTCTTTATTAATTTGTTCTAGCTCTTTAAGAATTTTATTCTTGCTTTGGTCTGGTTCTGTGAGTTCAGAAAGCTCTTTATCACAGTTTTCATTCAATTCAAAAAGACCAGCAAAATCTGTAGAGTATTTTCGACAAATTCTTTGTATTTCAGAAAGTCTAGCTTGTATTTCAAATAGTTTTTCAGGGTCTAGGTCAGAATTTTCTGCTTTCGCTTCTACGTCTGATTCCAGAGATTTTAATTCATAATATAAATCTGTAATGCGTTTATAATAATCTTCTATATCGGAATCATAATCGGCGACTTTCCTAAGCATTTCAGAAGCTTTATATGCCAGCATTGTAGCACCAGAAACTTCATCTGAACCTGCTAGACAAGAAAGACTTCCCTGAAGAGCATTGATAATCTGTTCTGAATTGGAAAGCTTTTTAAGGTTTTCTTTAAGTTCGTCTTCTTCGTTTGGGTCTGAAAGATTCAGTTCGTCTAAATCTTTTTTTATGGCTTCAAGTTCTTCAATACGTTCAGCAGCATGTTGGCTTTTGTTTTCAAGTTCTTCTAGTTTTTCTTCAAGAGCCTGTTTTTCTTTATATACTTTTTTTAGTTTATCTAACTTTTCATGAAAAGCACTGCCACCTGTTTTGTCAAGAAGTTCTCTCTGGGTTGCAGGGTCTAGAAGAGTTTGATGCTCATTTTGTCCATGTATTTCCATCAAATATGGACCAATACCTTTAAGTAAAGACGAGGTTGTGATTAAGCCGTTAACCAATACACGCCCATTGCTGTCTTCTTTAAAGGTTCTGGTTATAGAAAGAGTATCGGGGTCTTCTTCATTATTGAAGCCAGCTTCTTCTAGATAATTCTGAAGCATGGTCTGACCTTTTATGTTAAATTCTGCCTGGATTTTTGCCTGTTTTTGTCCTTTAAGAACAATTCCTGCTCTGGATTTCTTTCCAAGAAGGAGTTTAACAGCTTCTAAAAGAACACTTTTCCCTGCGCCAGTTTCACCAGTAATTACATTCAGACCTTTGGAAAAGCTTATATCAGCTTTATGCATGAAAAGAAAGTTTTCTAGTTGAATATCAGTAATCATCTTCTTCTCCTGGAAAACTTTGATTTTACAATAATTTTGGGGTCTGCTGATTTCCAAAAGTGTTTTCTTATAGCTATAGATGCATTATTGGGTCTGGTTTCGCTAATTTCTTTTAATACATTTTTAAGTTTATTTCCAGACTGTCCTTCTAAGGCTACAACAGTATCTGAATCGTCTGTAGATGGAATTGATAAATCAGCTTTTGGTTGTTCTTGGTTGCTTTGTGGAACAGAAGCTATTTGTATGCTTCCAGAAGCTGTTGCTGTTTCTGCTTTTGCGGTTGCTTTAATACTTTCTTCTTTTACTGAAGATTTAGCTTCTGTTGTAGAAGCAACCGGCTTCTTTTCTGGTTTCTTATTTGCATTAGCTTTTATATCTGCCAGAGAAGTAACTTCTGTTGGAGCATATTTATTAGAAATATTTCTTCCTGCGTATTTTAAGGTTTCTATTTTTGTTTTAGGGTAATAAAAACCTAGTATATTACTGCAGGAATATCCTATTAATGCCATTCCTATAGCACC
>JAEEGL011803322.1_pt1 | contig 11684 bp, 10 predicted proteins | sample 9134231 | NCBI WGS metagenome assembly JAEEGL01 (sample SAMN16246548, study PRJNA631951) | gut metagenome | biome: gut microbiome; feature: rumen; material: fiber-attached | host: Bos | place: Iran: Karaj | collected 2018-10 | reverse complement strand
TCGACCTCTGGTCGCTTGCTACCGCAGGGACGCAAGAACCGACCCTTTTGTGTTCATAAGAATGCTCAAATCGCTCAGAGTTCAAAACTTCTGCGCGATTTTTTGTCGAAGTAACATTAAGCGTCAGTTCCTGAAATCGCCGCTTTCCGCAGTAAACACTGGGGAAGCGGCGAAAGTTACAAGTGACAAGTGACATTAAGCGTCAACCTGCTTTGTTAGAAGAAGTATGAGAGGGCGATGTGCCTGTATCTCATGGTGTGCTGTCGGCGGGCTTGGCTTTCACCTTGAAGGTTCCTTCATTGCCGTCCTTCGACCGTACATAGGCGATGGCAAAGATATTGCCGTTGGCATCCTTACAGAGACGGAACACGGCCTTCTGAATGTTCTCAGAGTTAAAGTCAACCACATTGGTCTCGCTGTAGCCAGCCGACGGGTCGATGAAGGCACCGAAGCTAATGGACAAGCCACTGCCCTCAGACCAGTATATCTCCTCGCCATACATATCGTCCGGGAATCCGTAGATGGTTCCCCAGGCGGTTGTGTAATAGTCGGGATCCTCCTTGAACCAGTTGACCGAGTTGAACTTTTGGCCTTCATTGTTCTCCGTGACACTCCACTCAATCATGTCTTCCGGACCATCGAGCTTCGTTACCTTATCGCCAATCTTGAAGGTGTTCTGCTCCAACTCGTAAGCCTTCTTCAGGTCGCTGTCAGAGATTCCACCGCCGCAGGGGTCATCGCCACCACCGGGCTCTTCTTCGGCATAAATCTTGGCAGTCTGTTCTGCTGACCATGGGCTTGGCTCGGGTATTGTGATACTTCCTGTAACGGAGCCTTCCGTGAAGTCTTCATTGGGAGTGAAGGTTGCTGTTGCAATGCCGTTCTCGTTGGTTGTGGCCGACGTGTTACATGAGCCGCCTGTTGCCTCGAAGTAGACGGTCTCGTCTTTAAGTCCCCACCATCCTCCGTATTTCGATGAGTACTGCTCCAGCTTATAACTGATGGTGGTGCTCTCGGCATCTTTTGCGATGGTCTGCTCTGATGGCTCTGCAGTCAGCCGGTAGTCAATGGCGACGGCTTCCCAGTCCTCTGCCTTCATGGCATCCTCATCGTTCTCAGGCTCGGCACCGAGCATCACCTCTGCTTTCAGCTTGCCGCCATTGATATCGGTGAGTTTGAAGAACGTGCTGACATCGCCCTCTTCGTCGGTATATGCATATTCTTCATCTACCTCGCCACCTTCTGCCTCGAAATGTACCAGTACGTTTTTGGCGGCAGAGTATCTGCCCGTCAGATAGTTCATGTGGGTGACATGGTACTTCACCCGCTTGTTGCCGTTGATGAGTACGGCTTGTTCTTTCTCGTTAAACAGGTGTATTTCGTTGGGAAGGTTTACGAGTGGCAGGTCAAACACGTTGACAGGGTCTATCTCGCCAAGGTCTATCTCCCAGAAGAACAGGTCAAGGCTCAAGCCCAGTCCCAGGTCGAGACCCGTGCTGATGCCGGCGTTCCATGCCACCTTGCTGTTGTCCACCAACCGGGCGTCGGCTTCGGCTTTTACGTATGGCTGTGGTGAGATAGTGGGACAGAGCACCTTGTAGATACCGATGCCTATCTTCGGATATACTGTCGCACGTGCTTCGGCATGTGCATGTATGTCAACGTCGGGACCAACCATTTCCATGCTCTTCTCACATTCGGCAATCTTCGATACGCCCTTCTCGGCATCCCATTCTATGCCGTATGTAACAGTGTTTGATGACTTGATGCCGGCAGTGATGCTGGCCTCGCCCGATGCGCCAAGGCTTACTTCTGCCATCAGATCGGTGCCTACGCTGATATATACAGGAACCGTGCCTACCATAAAGGTATACTTAGCCTTGAAGACATCCTTTCCTATCTCCCATTCTTTCTTCAATTCTATTGAACTGGTAACAAGATACTTCATCACCATCTCCATGTCGAAGCCGCCCTGCAGGGCTATCTTTAAGTGCTGGAGGTCGCCCATGCGTACCTTCTCGAACGGGATGTCACCGAAGTCGAACTCGAACAGTCCCTTCAGACCGATGTTGAAATTCAGCTTGTCCCATGACAACGATTGGTTGCCCTTCTCCCAAAGTGCCATGCCGTCTTTGTTGTATTCCCAGCTGATGAATTCGTTCTCGAAGCCTACGGGAGCCTTACGCATATTCTTAGTAGTCTTGTCGGCATTGAACACCTCGACATACTCATTGCCGGTGAATATCTCCACCTTCACAGGAGTATATACACTGCCGTTTGTTTTGGAATATCCTCTACTCTTGGCTGAAGTTTCAGTAGTGAGGGTGAACTTCTTGTTCTTGAACAGGTTGCCCATCTTTCCCTCGCGAGTATCGAGCGTGACGGTCTTGCCGTCTTCTGAATGCTTCACATTGTCAATGAGGCGTATGCTGTAGTCACCGTTGCTGGGCAGCAGCACCACGTCGTAGTCGCCCATCACGGGCACGTCGCCCTGGAATGTCAGTTGAGCCTTGCCGCTCTCTTCATCAAAGCTGTTGAGGGTAGTATTATCCCAGTCAATGTCGATATATCGCGAGTCGGTCTTTCCTATCTGTACCACGACGACCGTATCACGCATCGTGTCGTCGAGGTTTGCAAAATACAAATAGCCGATGCGTTCCGCTGTCGAAGGGTTCATTGTGGCGGTAAACCGCAGTGAGTCGGTATCGTCGATGACGGTGACGAAACTGAGCCACCTGTCGCTGATAGTATAGTTATAGGCAGCGCTGGTGCGCAGCTGGAAGGCGAACGCCTCGCCCTCGCTGTCTACATAGACCGTGTCGGGGTGGGTGAACAGAAAGTTGGGATCGCCGTTGAACGATGTCACATCCTCGAACAGGAAGGTGGTAATCACCTGATCTGGTGTTGTTGGCTCCGTAGGGTCAGTCGGGGTCGATGGCTCCACATTTTCATAGATGGTGAAAGCCGGCGGATTCTGTTGGAAGGTAACGCTGTCAAGCTTGCCCACGTCGAATGATGACTTGATTCCGTTCTTGTCTATGACGGTGAAGGTCTGTGCCGTAACCGTCTGGCCTATGCCAATGAAAATGGCCAGTAGGGTAAACAATAGCTTCTTCATTTCCGTATTACTTTAGTGGTTACACTGCCGTCCTTAATGATATACGTCCCCTTGGGGAGTTCCGAGAGAGAGTTGATGTGCTGCTTGACGATGCGTCCGTTCATGTCATAGACGGTGCAGCCTCGTACGATGTCGATACGTGGTGCAGACTTTACGTCCTTCACCTCGGTAACGAATGATGGCTGAACATCTTCGAAGGTGAACTTCTTAAGCTGTGCCAGTGGCCATGACAGTTCCGTGCTGCCATTGGTTATCGACACGTTGCCGTTCTGGTATACGAACTCCGGCATCTGGTTGAATAGCACTTCCGTTGTCTGGCCGTCGTTCAGCCACACAACAATCTTCGAGTCTTCAGCCCACGCAATAGTAGTGGTTAACAGCGAGAGCAACAACACTGCTGCCGCCCTCATAAAGGTTAGTTTTTTGTTGTCCATAGTATGATAGTTTTTGGTTTAAATGATGTTTTCTTCTTTTCTTTCTTGCATATCGGGGACACCCTCGCTGAACAGTCGGCGCAGTCCTTGTTCATAGACATGAAGGGCTTCATGGCCGAGATGGGTGATACGGCAGACGGTGTGCGAAAGACGGCCGATACCATTCTTGCTTACAACCAGATAGCCTGCTTCTTGCAGCATCTTTATCTGTATGCTCAGGTTACCACGTGTACAGCCGATAATCTGACATAGATACATAAAGTTGGCACTCTCAAGACTGTCAAGAGCCACCATTATCTTCAACCGCAATTCGTTGTGTAGCAATGGATTGATTACAGGGAACTTAAATTGACTCATAGCATATAATCTCTTTTTGCTCTATAGCGTGACATGTGACCGGGGATAATGAGGGTAATGACGGTTACAACAGCCAATGCCAACAACTGCCACACCCATAGGTCGCCTTGCAGAAATATCAGCGCGAACGACATCAGACTGCCTGTGATGCCACAAACCGTCATGGGACGAAAACGCGAGGCAACACCGGTAAGATAACATCCTAAACTGATAAGTATTCCCTGCAGTGCACAGTAGCTTTGTTCGTAGACACCGGCATAACCTGTTGTGAAACCGCTTAGACCGCTGGCAGCTCCTATAAACAGCCAAGACTGGAGAGCAATGTTCTCATCGAGTGTACGCCGTCCCGTGCGGTCGTAGTCTTTTCCCATGAAGTGGACCATCAGTGGAGCACCAATCAATGGTATGCCCACCCACAGCCATTCGTACCAGTTCTTGTGAAGTAGTAGTTTGGCTGCAAACTCCAACAGGAACACAGTGACGGCAGGGTAACCCCATACCAAGAATAGGTTTACACCGGTGTGCTCTTTGTGGCTCATTATCTCACCGCGAATGCGGGTGATAATGTCAAGTTCATGCTGAATCATGAGTTGTAAATTTACCGCAAAGATAATGTTTATTTTTTAAACATACAAATAAATGACTGTTTTTTTCCAAAAAAACTGTCAACCTGTTTGTCAGAAGAAGTATGAGAGGGCGATGTGCCAGGCGTTGGTGCGCGACTTGGCTCGGCTCCACTCCTGGCTTTTCAGCTCGTTGCCAAGATTGTCCCAGGTAAAGTCGGCAGTCTTGCCAAGTGGCACGTTATAGAAGACGGCGGCTTCAAGGTTCGGACCGAGCGAGGCACCAATGCCGAAGTTGATGCTAAGCATGGTTGTCTGCAGGCTGAACTGGTTGTTGCTGTCGTCCTCGTCTTTCCAGTAGAAGATGTCGTCGCCTACGTTGAAACTGAACTGCGGACCGGCGGTGAAGAATACGCCCACCACCTCGCCGATGCTTGCGCCATAGCGTGCATGAACGGGCATCAGGATACTTTTCTGCTTTAGCGTCTCGCCATCAACGTGCATGTCGCGCTGGCTGTAGAGCAGCGACCCTTCTATGCCCAGTCCGACGACGGGCAATTTGAATTTCAGCTGCGGACCGACGTAGAAGCCGGCGCGGTTGGAGTTGCGCAGAGCATCGGTAGAGAAGTCCATCTGCGTCAGCTCAAACCCGCCCTTCAAGCCCACTCGAACAAGCTGGGCCTGAACAGGCATGGACAACAGCCATGCCGCGCAGAGCGTTAACAACGCAAATGACAGACTTCGATACTTCATGCTCAGTGTCTCTGCCGGCGTACGCTGACACGGGCGGCTGAAGCGGCTGACGCAGCCGTCGTGGTGCGGCTGGCCTTCTCCTTCTTGGCCTTGGGAGCTTTCTCTGCCCGTGCTTTCTTCGCCTTAGCCACCGCCTTCACATTCTGCGGATGGTTGTCGGCAATGCTGTCAAGAGAGTCGCGCTTAGCCTTGTCGCCGAAGATGTTGTTCTTAAAGGCTTCCAGCTCGGCCTCAATACGCTGCTGCTCGGCTGTCAGACGGGTGGCATCGCCGTCGACCATCTGAATCAGCGTCTTGCCCAGCATATTGTTGGTCTTATAGATATTTCCCTTATACTTGTTCAGCGTGAAGTAGTCGTCCAACGACATGACGGCGGCATTGTTGACATTCGACGTCATGATGGTCTGACGGCTCAGGTAGGGCTCCAGGTCGGCATACTTCACCCAGAACAGCGGCTCCGTGCCGAAGTCCTTGTCGTACATGATGGGACAGAGGGCCAGCACCTTGATGTGGAACGACGAGTTGGCCTGGTCGTAGTAGGCACTCTCCTTGAGGTAGTACTTCGTCACGTCCTGCGAGGGGATGTCGCTGTTGTCGACCTGCAGCTTACCATTCTCCTCCTTAAAATAGATATGGTGGTCGGTGAGCACGGTCTTCAGCTGTACCTTGGCAGCATCAGAGAAGTCGTCCTGACCGTCGTTGGCCGTCGAGTACTCGTAGATGGGGATATAGCCAGCCTGTGCCAGCTTGAAGATGTAGGTGAACAGGTTCATCTGCTTACCTATGGGCTGCACGGGATAGTACAGGCCGGAGTTAGCCTCGACATTGAGGTCGATCTCGCGGTAGATGTCGCGACGCCACACCACCTCCTCGGGCACATCGAGGGCCACGGGGTAGCTGATCTGCATACGGCGGCTCATCGACGAGGAAGACGTGCCTTTCTTCTGCTGCTGCGCCTGCTGCGTCGTCTGCACACGGCTCTTCTTAGGCTGGGCCGAGCAAATTGAAAATTGAAAATTGAAAATTGAAAATTGCAGGCAGACAGCCACAACCATCAATCTCAACAGCCAATTTCCATCCTTATTATTCATCTTTGCTTTCATATTCATAATTTTCAATCTTCAATCTTCAATCATTTCACAATAACCTCCGTCGATGTCTTCAGCGTGCGCTGGATGCCGTCAGGACCGACAGCCACGACCTCGGAGATGTAGAAACGGCGGTTGCGCGGCAGCTTGCGGAACGTCTCCTTCTGACGGGCAGAGAAGTGGGAACCGTCGCTGGCAATGGGCACAGCGTTGCCCAGATTGTCGTAGAACACCACCTTGAACGACACGACCTTGAAGCCGATGTCGAGGATACCGTCGTCGATAGCGGCGCCAATGCCCTCGGTAGACATCAGCTCGGGCTTCGACAGGTTACCGCCCCTGAAGCGGTCGTTATTGCCCTGCTCGTCCTTCACAATGATGTAGGCCGTGGGGTCAGGCAGCTTGCGAGCGCGGAAGGTGAACTGTCCCATCTGCTGTGCACGACCGGTATTGGTAGAGGTGACGGTGATGGTGACATTCTGTCCGACCGTCGACGGACGGGCAATATACTTGCCCGGGCCTACGGGCTGCAGCGTGCCGCCACTCATAGAGGCGGAAATCTTGCTCAGGGGAACACCCGGCACACTGACGCTCAGCGGGTTGTTATAGCCGACATACAGCACGTTCATCAGGTCGGCCGAGACGGTGGCCGAGGGGTCGACGACAGTGTACTTCTGTGAGAAGTCGCGGCGTATCTTCTCGCCGCTGCCATTGACCGTCTCGATGTGTCCGGCCAGCGTAAAGTCGCCTGTCGAGCCACAGATGCGCTCATAAAGGTTGTCGCGCAACGACACTTTCTGGTTACCGATGTAGATGTCGGGCACCTGCGTCGTGTCGACAGCGGCCATGACGATGTGGGCCGAGAACTTGTCACCACGAACGATGGTCTGCGAGTTGGGAATGACAAACGCCTCGAGAGCGTTGACGCGGATATCCTTCACGTCGATGTTCTGGACCAGCGTGTGGAGCACCTCACGCTCGGCGCCACGCACGTCGCTCTGCAGCTTCGACAACAAGGTGACGGCGGCAGCGGCGGGCATCGACTCAAACATATACTCCTGCCAGTTCTTGCCAAGGCCCGTCGACGGGACAGTGGTGGTCAGGTCACTGGCGATAATCTTCTTCTGCGCGGGGTCGGTGACAAACTTCAGGATTCCCTCGCGGTAACGGTCGATGGACTGTTTCAGCGCGGCACCACGGCCACGGCCGGGAGCAAGCATCACCTGATTGGCGGCCTCCAGGTCTTCCTTGTTCTTCAGGTGGGCAGGGTCGCCGTCCTTGCCGTCGGCCTCGCGGGCAATGGCCAGTTTCAGTTCAGTAGCCAGGTTATAGAGCGAGTCGCTGGACTGCTTCACCCGCTGAGCCTGGTCGTACCAGGCCTTCACCTTCTGCGGGTTGGCTTTCATCTGCTCCTCGAAATCCTCGTAGATACCCTGTATCTCCTTCACGGCGTTCGACGTGGTGCGGTTCAAGCTCTCCTCCACAATGGAGAAGCCGTTGAGCACCTCGTTCGAGACGTTCAGAGCCAGCATGGCCATCAACACGACGTACATCAGGTTGATCATCTTCTGGCGCGGAGAGACGGGTCTTTTCTTGATTGCCATATTATGATGGGTCTAATGGGCTTTATTGAGCTAACGGGGCTTTCGGCATGTTCACCGTCATGGCCTCGATCATGCGGGCATAAATCTGGTTCAGCTCAGCTATCTGCTCGGCCATGCGCTTGGTCTGCTCGTTAATCTCGTCGATAGTACCAATCTGCTGCGAGGCACCCTTGAGCTGCATCTCGTAAATCTTACAGATACCTGTGAGCGTGCGGTTCAGGTTCTCCATTTCCTCGGAGTCACGCGACAGGCGCTCGCTCTGCTCTGACACCTTATGCAGCATCTCGGTAAGGTTCTTCAGCTCGTCGACATAGTTGCTCGTAGCTTCCTCCAGCTCGGGGTTGACAGGTACTGGCGGTACCGCAGCACCACCAGCCATCGTCGTCACCGACGACGACACGGCGGCAATAGCCTCAGTATCAACGGTTGCCTGCTCGGCACCCTCGGCCAGGGCGGCGGCCTGTCCGCCGCCTCCACCGATGACAATGGTACCACCGCCACCAACGACTGTGCCACCGCCACCAACGATAGTGCCACCACCACCGATGACGGACGGGCCATGATAGCCGGAGTCCTCTGATGCTTCAAGGCTCTCTGGGAGAACCTGGTTATCCGTAGCACCGCCACCGCCAGCGATAATGGCACCCTCGCCGACATGTGTCGGCAGCTCCATACCGTCGGCCGTCTTGTCGAACGGGCGGTCGAAAGCCGCAATGAAGAACACCACGACCTCTGTACCCATGCCCAGGAACAGCATGAAGTTGGCTCCCGGCAAGTGGGTCAGTTTGAAGAGCGTACCCAGAATCACAATCGACGCACCCCAACTGTAGGCGTAGTTCATGAACGTCTGACCTGGCACGCTGTCGAGCCATTTCTGCAGACGATAGATGACGTTGAATTTACTATACTGTGTCATTCCTATTTACTATTTGACGATTTACTATTTACAATTTGGCTGCGCCGTCATTTCTTCTTTTTCTTGGTTGTCGGGTTCTTGGCTTTCTCACTCACGGTGTTGGCCAGACTGCGCACACAGCGGAAACCAATGTAGGAACGGGGCTGGTTCTGGAACTCACTGCTACGCCAAGCCGAGCGGATATAGCTTTCAGGATCTTTCCACGAGCCGCCGCGCACCGATTTCTTCTTCAGTCGATAGGGGTCTTCCTTGGCCGCGTTATACTTCAACTGGGGGTTGACGTCGTTCATGGCGTCGACACCTGCCTCGGTAAAGATGGTCGACGTCCACTCGGCCACGTTGCCAGCCATATCGTAAAGGCCGTTCGTATTGGCATTATAGATACCTGCCTTCGACGTTATCAGGTTGCCGTCCTTGGTGTAGTTGCCGTCATCGGGCTTGAAGTTGGCAAAGAAGCAGCCCTTGCCCGTTGCCACGTCCTCGTTCTCCCACGGGAACTCCGTGCCGTCTTTGCCACGAGCGGCATACTCCCACTCGGCCTCTGTCGGCAGACGATAGCGCTGCACGTAGCGAGCGGCAGGGCCCAGTCCTTTCAGCAGATACTCCGTACGCCAGGCACAGAAGGCATTGGCTTGCTCCCACGTCACACCGACTACGGGGTAGTCGTTGTAGGCAGGATTGGAGAAGTAGTTACGCATATACACCTCGTTGTCGGCATTGGGGAAGTCGTTCACCCAGCACGTCGTATCGGGATATATATTGATAATGTACGTGTTCAGGAAGTCCCACGGACCACTCAACGGGCGGTTGATGGTCTCACGCACAATCTTGCCCTCTTCGTCAATGTAGGCCGTATCCTTTGATATCCAGACAGTCTCATTCGGGTCAACGGTGATGTCTGTGTTCAGGTTACGCTCCTCGGGATTCAGGCGGTTGCGGCGCAGGGCGGCCGTCGTGTAGTCGTAAATCTCGTAACGATAGTTCATCTGCGAGGCATCGAGCATCTTCTCACCGGTCACGGGATTGGTGATGTAGAGACTCTCGATGGCACGCAGCTCGTCCTCATTGGGCTTACGTGGCAACGACTTCTTCCAGTTCAGATGCGGTGTTACGGGGTCACCGTTCTTGTCTTCCTCAATCTTGTACGACTCGTCACCGCCGTAGTTCGGGTCGGCCAGACGCTCACGCAGGATACTGTCGCGCACATAGTTCACGAACTGTCTGTACTCAGAGTTTGTAATCTCGGTGTCGTCCATCCAGAAGCCATCGACGGAGATGTCACGCACGGGGGTCTGCTTACCCCAGAGCGAGTCCTGATTCTCGATACCCATACGCAGGTGACCACGCTTGACGAGCACCATACCGTAGGGCGCCGGCTCAGAGAAAGCCTTGCCACCCGAGCCAGTCACTTCGCCACCTTGCTGTGAGGCCAGCTTACTGCCGAAACAGCTCGTCAGCAGCAACAGCGCAGCAGCGCAAAGTCCTATTGTCAGTCTTTTCATATCTATTTGATTGTTTGGGCCATAGGCCACTATAGTATTCTTACACTCTGATGACGATTCCGTCCCTTCTTACCGAAGTCCAGCTCCGTCTGGTAGCCCACGAACAGTTCGTGACTGCCGTTGCCAAGATTGATGGCCGATGTATAGGCCTCGTAGCCGTATCCCAGCGTGATACCGTGGAAGTTGCCCCCCAGGAGCAGCGTCACGGAATTTCCGGGACTGTAGGACATACCTGCATACATCATTTTCTCCTCATGACTATACCTCAGGCGTCCCGTCAGCTGGCCCTTGTAGCCCACGCCGTCGCTCATGCCGAAGACAGAGGTGTGTATGGTAAGAAACGGATTTCTCAGTCTAATATTGTATCCACCCGTAAAATAATAAGCGGGCGAGATGCTCAGTTCATTGGTTTCACCAAGTTCAATCGTAGGTGCCGTCAGGTGCATCGCCGACACGCCGACATACCAGTTCTGACGGGAATAATACAGGCCGGCGCCAAGGTCGATACCCGTACCCGTAACCTGTCCGGTAGCAAAAGCGGGGTCGCCAGCCTCGTCCAAATCCACCTCGGAGCCGTCGAACTTCTCACTGAGAAGCCCGCCTTGCACACCCACACTCAGCATACCGCCAAGCAGCTTGTGCTTATAGGCATATTGCAAGCCCAACTTCTGATGAGAGAACAGACCGATGGCATCATTCAGCAGCTGTACGCCTACCCCATGATGCCCGCCAACAAGATAAAGAGGCATGTCTGCACCTACGTACATGGTCTTCGGGTTTCGCTTAAACCCCACTAACGACATATTGTAGGCGGCCGACACGTTCAGCAGCGACGACTTACCGACCGTTGCAGGGTTGTACGACGTCTCCATCGCCCAGTAATGGCTGAACGACGGATCATACTGTGCCAGCATCTTCGTAGCGACCGCCAGCGACAATACAATGAGAAACAAGAATCGCCTTGTCATCGTTACTATAACGGAGAAAAGACGCATTTATTGTAAAAAGACAAAGCGATGTGGCACGTTGCCACATCGCTTGTCTATTAATACTCATCCTCGTTGAAAACTTTATTTCAGGCGCTTTTACATTGATTACCAGGTATTTGCACCACATTTAACCATTTTTATCCAAACAAACTGCACGGTCTGAGACCATCAAAGGCGATTTGTTGGCGGGTTGGACAAACAAATGTTTGTTATCTATACATTTTCTTCTGTATATCAGAGACCCCATTGGAATAGATATCTTGACGGATGTTGAGCCCACTATGTGGGCGAGTGCTGCGCTGTCCGTTGACGCGATAGTAGTTAGTGCGCACGGCAGATCTTGAAGATTGATTGTTTTTT
>JAEEGL011255599.1_pt1 | contig 11684 bp, 10 predicted proteins | sample 9134231 | NCBI WGS metagenome assembly JAEEGL01 (sample SAMN16246548, study PRJNA631951) | gut metagenome | biome: gut microbiome; feature: rumen; material: fiber-attached | host: Bos | place: Iran: Karaj | collected 2018-10 | reverse complement strand
GAAACACATCGGCGAGGCTCGTATCGCTATCGGTGAGAGAAGGGACGCTATCGACGCCCTCGGCGATAGGATCGCTATCCGCGAGCAGGACCTTGCCGCAAAGCAGGAAGAGCTTGAGACTATAGTCGCCAGCACCTCGGAAGAGGAGAAGGCCCTTCAGGCCAGGCGCGACGAATGCGCGGCCAAGATCGACGAAAGGACTATGAGCGCCTACGATCGCATCCGCGGCAGCGTGCGCAATCACCTCGCTGTAGTTACCGTCTACAACGGTGACTCCTGTGGAGGCTGCTTCAACGCCATCACCCCTCAGAGGCTCGTCGAGATCGCTTCCGGCAGGAAGCTCGTCATCTGCGAGCATTGCGGAAGAATCCTCGTGAATCCGGACGCCGAAGTACAGGAATAAGCTATGCCCCAGGCAAAAACCAACAGCGGACGTAAGTCCCAGGACGTAGTCCAGGATATCGGGCGTGAGATGGGTAGAATCCCCCCTCAGGCTCTCGATGTCGAGGAAGCCGTTCTCGGGTCGATGCTGCTCGAGCCCCTTTGCGTAGACGAAGCGCTGGAGGCCCTCACCTCGAAGTGTTTCTACCTCGAGCGCAACCGCCTTATCTTCGAGGCGATAGTCGCGCTCCACAACGCAAACGCTCCGGTCGATATCATTACCGTCACCGAGAAACTGCGCCAGTTGGATACACTCGAGAAAGTTGGAGGCCCGTCCGTGCTCGCAGAACTCTCGGGAAAGATAGGTTCCGCCGCTTATATCGAGTCCTACGTCAGGATCCTTCAGCAGAAGGCTATCCAGCGTGACCTCATCTCTGCGGCCCACGTTATCCTGAGCGATGCCTACAACGAGCAGGTGAAGGTAGATGATCTGATCGATACCGCCCAGTCGAAGGTATATGAAGCGACTCAGAGCTCGGACCGTAAAAACGTTCAGGCTATCGGTTCGGTGATCAACCAGGCCCTTGACAGGATCCAGCAGCTCCAGAACGTAGAAGGCCTCAGCGGCGTGCCCTCGGGCTTCGCTACTCTTGACCGCATCACAAACGGCTGGCAGCCTTCGGATCTCATCATCCTGGCGGCCCGTCCGTCCGTAGGTAAAACGGCCTTCTCGCTCAACCTTGCCCGCAACGCCGCGGTAGACCACAACATCCCGGTGGCTTTCTTCTCCCTGGAAATGTCTTCGCTCCAGCTCGCGATGCGTCTCATGACCTCCGAGTCGGGCCTTAGCGCAGACAAGATCAAGGGCGGAATCAAGCTCCAGAACGACGAATGGAATCTCCTCGAGCAGTCGCTCAAGAAACTCTCGAGCGCACCTCTCTATGTGGACGAAACTCCTGGTCTTCCCATCATGGAGTTCCGCAGCAAGGTGAAGAACCTCGTGAAGCAGAAGAAGGTCCGTCTCGTGATAGTGGACTACCTCCAGCTGATGCAGGGCCCGATCGAGCTCAAGGGTGTCCGTGAGCAGGAAGTTGCGGCTATTTCGCGTATGCTTAAGGCTACTGCGAAGGAGCTCAACATCCCTATCATCGCCCTCTCGCAGCTTTCGCGTCAGGCAGTTCAGAGACAGGGCGGCGGCGGAAAACCTGTTCTGTCAGACCTTCGTGAGTCCGGAAGTATCGAGCAGGATGCCGATATGGTAATCTTCATCCACAGACCAGATTTCGTGGGCCTGTCGGAGAACGAAGGCGACCGCGAAAAGACTCAGATTATCATCGCAAAACACCGTAACGGCGAAACCCGCGACATCGACATGCTCTTCAAGTCTGAAAGGGTGAAGTTCGTCGAGGTCTCGGATACGCTCTATGCAGATACGCCCGAATACGAATCGGGAATGAATTCACGTGATTTCGTAGAACCTGAAGACAGATGGTAGACAATGAAATAATCCATCACGGCCGTATAGTCGATATGACTCCCGAAACATTCTTGGTGGAGATCATTACCGAGTCGGCCTGCGCTACCTGCCACGCCGCCTCGCTTTGCGGCATGTCGGAGGCGAAGAAAAAAATAGTCGAGGTGCCCGCGAAGCTGGGATTCGAGCCCGGCGAAGAAGTCTGGGTAGTGATGAAGAAGACGATGGGAATGAAAGCGGTGACGATAGCTTATGTCTTCCCGCTCCTGGTTCTCGTAGTACTTCTTTTCGCTTGCATCCTCGGCGGTCTACCCGAGATAGTCGCAGGTATTACGGCTATAGCGGGAGTGGGCGTGTATTATTTCCTCATCTACCTCATGAGGGATAGGCTTTACAACGATTCTACTTTTTACATAAAGAAAAAATGACTGGATCTATCATCTGGACAATTGCGGTTCTCGCCGGTCTTGGACTGATCCTCGCCCTGCTGCTTTTCCTGCTGGCGAAGAAGTTCAAGGTTGAGGAGGATCCGCGTATCGACGAGGTGGAGAAGGTGATGCCGGGCGCCAACTGCGGCGGATGCGGCTTCGCCGGCTGCCGTGCCTTCGCCGATTCCGCCGTGAAGGCGCCCAATCTGGACAATCATTATTGTCCGGTCGGGGGCAACGACGTGATGAAGCAAGTCGCGGCCATCCTCGGCTATGAAGTCAAGGAAAAAGCTCCCGAGGTAGCGGTCGTCAGGTGTAACGGTACCTGTGCGAACCGCCCCAGGACGAATACCTACGACGGAGTGCAGTCGTGTAAGGTGAAGGCCGCGCTGTATGCCGGCGACACCGCCTGCGCCTTCGGCTGTCTTGGTTGCGGCGATTGCGCGGCCGCCTGCCAGTTCGGCGCACTCTCTATGGATCCCGAAACTGGACTCCCGGTGGTGGACGAAGAGAAGTGTACCGCCTGCGGCGCCTGCGTCAAGGCCTGCCCTAAAGCCATCATCGAGCTCAGACCCAAGGGCCCCCGCGGAATGAAGGTGTTCGTAAGCTGCGTCAACAAAGACAAAGGCCCGGTCGCGAAGAAAGCCTGCGCCGCTGCCTGTATAGGTTGCGGAATCTGCGCGAAGACATGTACACACGATGCTATCGTAGTCGAGAACAATATCGCCTACATCGATGCGTCGAAGTGTAAGCTCTGCCGCGAGTGTGAGGCCCTCTGCCCGACCGGATCCATCATAGGACTCAATTTCCCCAAGCCCCTCGATAAGGAGACTATCAAAGCCCGTATCGCGGAGCGTAACAAAAAGGCAAAGGAGGTAGCAAATGCGTAAACTTACTTTCAGCATCGGCGGAGTCCATCCGGACGACGCAAAGATCTCGAAAGACTGCAAGATCGAGGTCCTTCCTCTGCCCCAGACGGTGTATGTGTCGGTAGCCCAGCATCTTGGAGCTCCGGCCGTACCCGTAGTCGCAGTAGGCGACAATGTCAAAGTCGGCCAGGTAATAGCCGAACCGGGCGGATTCATCTCCGCTTTCGTCCATTCCCCCGTGTCCGGTACGGTCAAATCGATCGCCCCGCGCGCGGATCTGGCCGGAAAACCGGTGGCCCATATCGAAATAGCGGTCGAGGGAGACGAATGGGCCGAGGGAATCGACCTCTCGGACACTCTCGTGACCGAAATCCCCACGGACAAAGCCGCCACTCTCGAGAAAATCAAGCAGTGCGGCGTCGTGGGCCTCGGCGGTGCTACCTTCCCGACCCATGTCAAACTCAATCCCGCCCCCGGTTCGAAGGCCGAATGCCTGATTATCAACGGCGCGGAATGTGAGCCTTACCTTACGAGCGACTACCGCATCATGCTCGAGCGCACGAAAGAAATCATCGTGGGCGCCGCGATCATGCAGCAGGTCCTCGGCGGGTGTAAGTGCGTCATCGGAATCGAGGAGAACAAGCCCGAGGCAATCAAGGCCATGCGCGCTGCGCTGAAAGAGCTCCCGTACGACAATATCAAGGTCCAGCCGCTGAGGAAGCGCTATCCCCAGGGCGGTGAGAAGCAGCTCATCGACGCTGTCATGAAGCGTCAGGTGGGTTCGGGCGGCCTGCCGATCAGCGTGGGCGCGGTCGTCCAGAATGCTGCCACCTCGCTGGCCGTCTATGAGGCCGTTCAGAAGAACAAACCGCTGATTACCAATGTCCTCACGGTCACGGGCGACTGCCTGCCGGTCGAGAAGCAGCACAACTACCTCTTCCGAATCGGTATCCCGCTCAGCTTCATTGCAGAGCAGGCCGGCGGAGTGCCCGAGGGCGCAGCTAAACTCATCAGTGGCGGCCCCATGATGGGACGTGCGATCTCGAACCTGGACGCGACTACCGTGAAAGGCTCGTCTTCCATCCTCTACCTGAGCGAGGCCGCGACCAAGCGCGCTCCCGAATCGAACTGTATCAGGTGCGGCCGCTGCGCTGACGCCTGCCCGATGGGGCTGGAGCCGTTCCTGCTGAGGCGTCTTACCCTCGCGGGCGATCTCGAAGGCCTCGAAGCAAATGCGATGCAGGACTGCATCGAGTGTGGCTGCTGTCTCTACAGCTGCCCTGCGAATATTCCGCTGCTCGACCTCCTGCGCCAATCCAAGAACCAGGTCCTCGGCGCCATCCGCGCCCGGGCGGCTAAAAAATAGAAGCGTATGTTAGTATCTCCTTCCCCTCATATCCATGCGTCCGTGAGCACCCGCTCGCTGATGCTCGATGTAGTGATAGCCCTGCTGCCGGCTACGATCGTCGCAGTGCTGTTCTACGGTTGGAGCGAACTGCTCGTTCTCGGAGTCAGCATCGCTTCGTGTGTGCTGCTCGAGTGGGCGGTGACCCGCTTCCTGATGAAGAAGCCCTCGACCGTGGGCGATCTGTCCGCAGTCGTCACCGGCCTTCTGCTCGCGCTCAACCTGCCCGTCACTACCCCTTGGTGGGTGGTCCTGATCGGCGCAGTCGTCGCGATCGGTATCGCTAAGATGAGCTTCGGCGGACTCGGCCAGAACGTCTTCAACCCCGCTATTACTGCGCGAGTATTCCTTCTGGTCTCGTTCCCGGCCCAGATGACCGATTGGACTGTCCCGGCCGGCTTCATCCACTCGACCGACGCCGTTTCGGGCGCAACCCTTCTCGGCCGCTATGCCGAGGGTGGAATCGACGCCATCGCCGGAACGGATTATCTCCATACTCTTTTCCTGAACATAGGCGGTTCGGCCGGTGAGATAAGCGCAATCGCGCTGCTCGTCGGTTTCGTATATCTGCTGGTCCGCAGGGTCATCAAGCCCTGGATCACTCTCAGCATCTTCGGAACTGTCGCGCTCACGAGCCTTATCTTCTGGCTTGCTAATCCCGCCCAGTTCTCCGATCCTCTCTTCAACCTGCTTACCGGCGGTCTCATCCTCGGCGCCTGCTTCATGGCTACCGACTACGTAACTTCGCCTATGAGCAACTGGGGCGGAGTTATCTACGGTATCGGAATCGGTATCCTGGTGATGATGATCCGTTACTTCGGCTCGTATCCTGAGGGAGTGAGCTTCGCTATTCTTCTTATGAACATGACGGTGCCTCTTCTGAACAACTGGTTCCATCAGAAAAAATATGGGAGGAAGTAAGTATGGCAGCTCAGTCTAACCTTAGAAACATGGTTCTGTGTCTTACCGGCGTGTGTCTTGTCTGCGCAGGTCTCCTCGGAGCGGTCAACGCAATCACTAAAGACATCATCGCCGAGACGGCCCATAAAAATCTCGTCGCCTCTATCGCGGCGGTATTGCCCGAGGGTGGAGAACTCTCGGAGAGCCAGGCCTCGGAGGCAGTGGGAATCGGCGAGTACTACGTCCTTTCTAAGGACGGCGCGCCCGCTGCTTATGCGGTTAAATCTACTACCAACGGTTTCGGCGGAGCCCTCACCCTGATGGTGGGAGTCCTTCCGGACGGAACGGTCTACAATACTTCGGTACTCGAACACACCGAGACTCCCGGTCTCGGTGCTAAATGTACCGAAGAAAAATCCCACTTCCGCACCCAGTTCAAGGGCTTCAGCGGAATTCTTAAGGTCACTAAAGACGGTGGAGAGATAGATGCCATCACTGCTTCTACTATTACTTCCCGCGCCTTCACCCTTGCTGTAAAGCAGGCCGTAGACCTTGTTAAATCTTTAAACGGAGGACAGTGTGATGAGTAAGATGCATTTTCTGACAGACGGTCTGGTAAAGAACAACCCGACCTTCGTGCTGGTGCTCGGAATGTGTCCGACACTCGCGACTACAACCTCGGCCATGAACGGCCTTGAGATGGGACTTGCGACCATGTTCGTCCTTATCCTGTCGAACATCGTTATCTCGCTCATCTCCCCGATCGTTCCCGACAAAGTCCACATCCCCGTCTATATCGTGGTGATCGCGACTTTCGTGACGCTGCTTGAGCTTTTGATGAAGGCATATGTGCCCGACGTCTACGCGACCCTCGGTCTGTTCATCCCGCTTATCGTGGTGAACTGCATCGTGCTTGGCCGCGCCGAGGCATTTGCCAACAAAAACGGCATCGGTGCTTCCGCGCTCGACGGTGTCGGTGTCGGCCTCGGCTTTACTCTTTCGCTTACCGTGATCGGCCTCGTCCGCGAGCTTCTTGGCAGCGGATCGGCCTTCGGCTTCAAGCTGATCCCCGGCGACGGTATCCTTGCCTTCGTGCTCGCGCCCGGCGCCTTCATAGTGATAGGTTACCTGATGGTTTTGTTCAACAAATATCTTAAGAAGTAATGTCTGAGTATCTCCTTATCATCGTTACAGCGATATTCGTTAACAATATCCTGCTTGCGCAGTTCCTCGGAATCTGCCCGTTCCTCGGAGTGTCGAACAAGCTTTCGACCGCGACTGGAATGTCCGGAGCAGTCTGCTTCGTCATCACTCTCGCAACCGTAGTTACCTGGCTTATCAACAAGTACCTTCTCGTTCGCTTCGATATAGTTTATCTCCAGACGATAGCCTTTATCCTCGTAATTGCGGCTCTCGTCCAGATGGTCGAGATAGTACTTAAGAAAGTCAGCCCTTCGCTATATCAGGCCCTCGGTATCTTCCTTCCTCTTATCACTACCAACTGCGCCGTACTCGGCGTAGCCCTTTCAGTAGTCCAGAAGGACATGCCTCTCGGCCAGGCCACCGTCTACGCCTTCGCTACAGCTATCGGTTGGGGTCTTGCAATGATTCTGTTTGCAGGCCTCCGCGAGCAGCTCGCCGGCAACGACGTTCCCAAGGCCTTCAAGGGTCTTCCTATCGCACTTATTACCGCGGGCATCATGGCCCTCGCTTTCCTTGGTTTCACCGGAATTGGAAATTAAGCCTATGAAGAAATTTATACTTGCAGCCGTTGTGCTGCTCTGCGCAGGTTTAGTCGCAACCGCCCAGCCCCGTTCGTTCGGTCTGCGTTTCGGAGGCGGACTCGAGATCAGTTATCAACACAATCTCGGCAGCTCTTCGCAGGGCTCGAACTTCTTCGAGTTCGACGCCGGCGTTTTGGGCTATACCAATTATCCCGGTTACAGGCTTTCTGCAGTCTATGATTTCACTCTGCTGAATTTCAACTTCCTCGGCGGCGACTGGAACATGTTCCTCGGCCCCGGAGTTACCATCGGAATGTACGACAGGTCGAAGTTCATGGGAGGACTCGTAGTCCAGTACGGTCTTAGTTACGACTTCGCCTCTATTCCTCTCTCGATCGGCATCGACACCCGCCCCTGCTTCATCTTCTCCGCAGACGGCGCTACGATGTCCTTCAAGGAAATGATTCCGATGGCCTCCCTCAGATGGAAGTTCTGATGATAAAAAAAAGGAGCCGCGAAGGCTCCTTTTTTTATTTAATAACAGTTTCAGAGCAGTTCGCTTTCAGGTATTTCCCTCCACACATGAAGGTAAACGATCCTTCTTCGAGGTGATACTTCCCGTCCGCTCCTACGAATGCAAGGTCTTCCGCAGGTATCTGCAGGGAGACCTGTTTCGTTTCGCCGGGCTGAAGCTCGATCTTAGTGAAGGCCCTGAGCCTGCGGTTGTCTGGCATCAGCGAAGCAACGTCGTCTGAGGAGTAGAGAAGGACTGCCTCCTTGCCGGCCCTCGAGCCGGTGTTGGTAACATCTATGGTAAAGGTGAGAACGTCCTTTGCTCCGAAAGTCTCCTTGTCGGCGGAAAGATCTCCGTATTCGAAGGTTGTGTAGCTCAGGCCTTCGCCGAACCACCACTGTACGCTGGCGTGGTTCTCATAGTTGTATATTCCCGGGGTAGTCGAACGGTCTTCCATTACCTTGAAATTGTAGGTTGTGAAGGCGTTGGGATATGCGGGGTAGGTGAAGGGCAGACGGCCGCTGAAGTTCTCATCGCCTGAGAGCAGCGCTGCGAGGGCGTCGCCGCCGTAGTGGCTCGGAAGCAATACGTCCACGATTGCACCGGCCAGCGGCTCTATGTCGCTGATAAGGCGCGGGCGGCCTTCGTTAAGGACCATCACCACCGGTTTACCGGTTGCGGCGAGGGCTCGGACGAGTTCTTTCTGATTTTCGGAGAGGTTGGCGTCCTTGATGCTGCCCTGAGTCTCGGCATATGTGTTTTCTCCTACACAGACTACTATCACATCAGCCTGGGCGGCGCGGGCTACAGCCTTTTTGATCTGAGGTTTCTTCTCCACCTGCCACTCTGCGTCGAAATCGTATTCTACGCCGGGCTCATAGATGACGTTCTTCTTTCCGAAACGGTTAACGAAAGCCTCGTAGATGGTATTGTAGGGATCCGATAGATGCTCGGCTTTGCTGCCCTGCCATGTAAGAGTCCATCCGCCGGAAAGAGTCCTCATAGAGTTGGCGTTGGGGCCGCAGAGAAGGATCTTCGCTCCCGGTTTAAGGGGCAAGATTCCACCATCGTTCTTGAGGAGTACTTCGCTTTCGATAGCAGCCTGGAGAGCCTTGGAGGCGAATTCGGCGCTACCGAAGAGAGGATACTCGACCTCGGGCTGCTCGCTGTCGAACAGACCGGCCCTGTATTTCATACGGAGCACGCGGCGGCATGCATCGTCGATTCTGGACATGGGGACCTTCTTTTCCTCGACCAGCTCCTTGAGCAACTGGTTGTAGGTGAGATCATAGGGCACCATGATCATATCGATACCGGCATTGATAGATTTCTCGATAGCGTCCTTGGGATCATTCGCGGCCTTGAACAGGCGTGCGAGTTCTCCTACGTCACCCCAGTCGGTGACTATCACGCCGTCCCACTTGCATTCGTCCTTAAGCCAGTCGGTAAGAATCCTCGTATTGCATACTCCGGGTTCGCCGTTGATGGCTGATGAGTTGCTCATTACCGAAGGGATGCCGTCCAGGGCGGCCCTGCGGAAAGGCTCGAAATGTTTCTCGCGCTGATCGGCCTCGGAAATGACGGCATTTGTGCGGTCGATTCCGTTGTGGGGTGCGCCGTAGCCCATATAGTGCTTCAGGCAGGGGATTACATGATAGGCGTCAATATGGTCGTTGTCGGGGCCGAAAAGTCCTCGCGCGTACGCGCCCGCCATAATAGAGGTAAGGTACGGGTCCTCGCCCCAGGTCTCATAGCAGCGGGACCATGTCGGCTCTACAGCCAGATCCATGCTCGGGCCGAAACACCAGCGGACGCCGGCGGCGCGGGTCTCGTAGGCATTCATCTCGCCCAGTTCGGCTACCAGCGGGGTATTGAATGTCGCGGCCATTCCAATCTGCTGCGGGAACATCGTTCCTCCTACGATGTACGTAGGGCCATGGACCTGGTCCAGCCCATAGATCATCGGGATACCGTTGAACTCCATCGACGCGGCCTCCATCTCGGCTATGCTCTTCTGCCAGAGCTCGAGCGGGGAAGCCTCCTTGTTGCCTATCATATTGAGAATCGAACCGACGTGGAGATCTCCGAAGACCTGTCTCATCTTTTCGCGGTCGAGCTTGAATCCCTCTGCTGTCCCGAGATCGATTGAGAGACTATAGAAGGGCAGGAGAGAGTTCCAGTTCTCGACGTCGCGCTCTCGACACATAGTCTGCGCGTTGTACTTGTCTCCAAGCCTGTATTTGCTGATCAGGGCTTCGAGTTCTTCCGGACCCATTTTGACTACATTGTAGAAGTCGAATTCCGGATTTTGCCATGAGATCTTGGAAATCTCGATCTGGATCATCTGACCGATCTTTTCTTCGAGGGTCATCTTCGAGATCATCTTGTCCAGGTCTTTCTCCATCTGGGATTTGCCTGTACAAGCGGTGAGTAGGGCGGCCACAAGGGCGGCCGCAGCAAACAATTTCTTCATACTTATTTGATATCGAATACTTCTACATGTTTGGTCTCAGCGTTGAATGCTTCCCAGCCGGGGTTCGAGCTGCGGACAAACGAGGTCCATGCCTCGACCGTCCTTTCGCTGAGCTCATAGTCGGCCTCCGTCATCGGCCTCCACGACCTTCCGAGGGTCGCGAACGTGTACCATAGCTCGACTGTGTGGAATGCGCCCCAGTTGATCTCGCCTTCTCCCTCTCCCGGAGGGTCGCGCCTGAATTCGTAGGTATAGACCTGGCCGTTTCCGCGGGCGCTGACCTTCTCGCAGAATTCAACCGTGGTCTCAAGGCCGAGGAAGCCGGGGTCGTTTTTAGTGAAACCGATCATTATAGGCAGCGAGTCGAACGCTCCGTCTTCGAACGCCTGAGGGAAAATCTCGCCCCTCGTCCCGACCGGCAGGATAGGAGGGAAGTCCATGACGTTGAGGCCGCCGCCGGACTGGATGATGGCCTTGGCGAACAGGGGCCTGGCCTCCGGGTTGCAGATCAGGTACTTGACGCTGATGGCGCCGGCGCTCTGGCCAAGAATGGTTACATTCGACGGGTCGCCGCCGAAGGCCTCGATATTGTCGCGGACCCACCTCAGTGCGTAGACCTGGTCCATGAAGCCGAGCTTCTGCTCTCCGCCGAATCCGAGCTCGCCGAGGCGGTAGGGGATGGTCACCAGAATGACGCCCTTCCGAGCCCATGCCTCGCCGTCCATCTCCTTTTCGAAGCTGTAGCCGTGTGAGAACGCGCCGCCGTGGATCCACACGGCCACGGGGGCCTTCTCTACCGTCCCGGGCTTGGGGACCCAGACGTTGAGGTACATGCAGTCGTCGCTGTAGACCGGGTCGCCCTCGGCGTAGAATTCGCGGTAGTAGAGCGGGTCGTCGGGGGAGACGGGATCCTGGGTGGCAGCGGCGGGGAAGCGGTTGCAAATCTTGATCCCTTCCCATTTTTCCACGGGCTGCAGGGGCTTGTCGCGAAGCTCGCCGACCGGCGGCGCGGCGAACGGAACGCCCTTGTAGACAATCTGGCCGCCCTTGAGGGGCATTCCAGCTACCTTCCCGCCTTCGACCTTGACGACCGGGGTCCCGACTGTAGCAGCGAGTCTCTCAAGCGCATCGTCGCAGACTGCGGTATAGTGGGCCTTGAAATCGCTCCATTTGTAGTAAGGAGCGCGGCTCTGGTCTTCGAGCGGGAGTATCTGATCCTTCTCGTTGTACATGACGCGGACGAGCAGGTCGTTTCTGTCTTTCTTGTTGCGGTAGATAATGAACTGGATGTTCGATCCCATCGGGAGGTTCCAGCTCTGGAAATAATACTTCCAGCTTCTGATGTCCGCCTTGGGCTCATTCCAGCCGCTGATTCCCATCAGGGCCATCAGCGGGCCGACTATGGTGTCGTGGCCGAAGCGCAGGCGGGCGGTTGTCTTGCCCTCTGCCAGATCCTTGTCGACCGTGTCCATAATCTGACGCAGGAGGACCTGGGCGTGGGTAGGAATGTACTGGT
>JAEEGL010611986.1_pt1 | contig 11684 bp, 10 predicted proteins | sample 9134231 | NCBI WGS metagenome assembly JAEEGL01 (sample SAMN16246548, study PRJNA631951) | gut metagenome | biome: gut microbiome; feature: rumen; material: fiber-attached | host: Bos | place: Iran: Karaj | collected 2018-10 | reverse complement strand
TGCAGCACTACCAGATCGACAAGCGCTGTCTGGCCTACCATATCTTCAACGAGCATGCGCAGGTGGACGGCTATGTGCGGCAGATCCGCGACGCCGAGTCGGTGGCGTTGGTCAGCGATGCGGGCACGCCGGGCATCTCCGACCCCGGCTTCCTGCTCATCCGCGAGTGCGTGCGCCAGGAGATCCCCGTCGAGTGCCTCCCCGGTGCCACCGCCCTCATCCCCGCCCTTGTGCAGTCGGGACTTCCCTGCAGCAGCTTCTACTTCTACGGCTTCCTGCCCCACAAGAAGGGTAAGGAGACACTCCTGAAACGCTTCGCCGAGATGGAAGAGACCGTCATCTTCTACGAGTCGCCCCACCGCCTTGTCAAGTCCCTCGCCAAGATGGAGGAGATCATCGGTCCTGACCGTCCAATCGCCATCTCCAAGGAACTGACCAAGATCTATGAGTTCACCTTCCGGGGCACCATCCATGAGGCCGTGGAGCATTTTTCCAAACAAGAGGTGAAGGGGGAATTCGTTATCGTGCTGGGCAAAGCGGAGATCTCATAATCTTTATTTACGATGCCTTTGCTCATCTTTAGGTTCTTGAAACATACAAAAGTACACTTTTTTTTGTATTTTTGCAGCCGTTATGAAGAACATCCGAAATTTTTGCATCATTGCACATATAGACCACGGTAAGAGCACGTTGGCGGACCGCCTCCTGCAGTTTACCAAGACGGTTAACGACCGCGAATTCCAAGACCAGGTGCTGGACGACATGGACCTGGAGCGCGAGCGCGGCATCACCATCAAGAGCCACGCCATCCAGATGAACTACCGCTATCAGGGCGAGGAGTATATCCTCAACTTGATTGACACGCCGGGCCACGTGGACTTCTCCTACGAGGTGTCCCGCTCCATCGCCGCCTGCGAGGGTGCCCTCCTCGTCGTCGACGCCACCCAGGGCATCCAGGCACAGACCATCTCCAACCTCTATATGGCCCTGGAACATGACCTCGAGATCATCCCGGTGATGAACAAGATCGACATGGACAGCGCCATGATCGACGTGGTGGAAGACCAGATGGTCGATATGCTGGGCTGTGACCCCTCCGAGATCCTCAGGGTGAGCGCCCGTACGGGCGAAGGGGTGCCAGCCATACTCGACGCCATCGTGGAACGTATCCCCGCGCCGAAGGGGGACCCTGAGGCGCCACTCCAAGCCCTCATCTTCGACTCCGTGTTCAACTCCTACCGCGGCATCATCGCCTACTTCCGCATCATGAATGGCACCATGCACACCAACGACCTGGTCAAGTTCTTCGCTACCGGCAAGGAATATAACGCGGACGAGATCGGCGTGCTGCAACTACGACAGGTGCCGATGCCGGAACTCTCGGCGGGTAACGTGGGTTACATCATCTCGGGCATCAAGACCTCCAAGGAGGTCAAGGTTGGCGACACCATCACGCATGTGGAACGCCCCTGCGACCAGCCGGTGGCAGGCTTCGAGAACGTCAAGCCGATGCTGTTCGCGGGTATCTATCCCGTCGACGCGGACGACTACGAAGAACTGCGGGCCTCGCTCGAGAAACTGCAACTCAACGACGCCTCCCTGGTGTGGGAACCAGAGTCTTCCGCCGCCCTGGGATTCGGGTTCCGCTGCGGCTTCCTCGGACTGCTCCACATGGAGATCGTTCAGGAACGCCTCGACCGCGAGTTCAACATGGACGTCATCACCACCGTGCCTAACGTCTCCTTCAAATGCTACAAGACAGACGGTGAGATGATCGAGGTGCACAACCCTTCCGGCCTGCCCGAAGTGACCAAGATCGACCATATCGAAGAGCCATACATCATCGCCCAGATCATCTCCAAGAATGAATTCACAGGACAGATCATGACGCTCTGCATCGACCGTCGTGGCGTCCTCAAGAACCAGGTCTACCTCTCCACCGACCGTGTGGAACTGACCTTCCAGATGCCGCTGAGCGAGATCGTGTTCGACTTCTATGACAAGCTGAAGTCCATCTCGAAAGGCTATGCCTCCTTCGATTACCATATCGCTGGCTATCAGGACGCCGACCTGGTGAAGTTGGATATCATGCTCAACGGCGAGTCGGTGGATGCCCTCTCCACCTTGATCCACCGTGGCCATGCCTACGATTTCGGCCGCCGCATGTGCGAGAAACTTAAGGAACTGATCCCACGCCACCAATTCGACATCGCAATCCAGGCCGCCATCGGCGCCAAGATCATCGCCCGTGAGACCGTGCGTCAGGTGCGTAAGGACGTGACCGCCAAGTGCTACGGCGGCGACGTCTCCCGTAGGCGCAAGCTCCTCGAGAAGCAGAAAGCAGGCAAAAAGCGCATGCGCCAGATCGGTAATGTCGAAGTTCCACAGTCGGCCTTCCTCGCTGTGTTGAAATTGGATTAACTCGATTAATTTTTTTAACCGTTCTACCATATTATATAAAAATATTCTATCTTTGCATTCAATATTGTATTGAATGAATCAACAAACCATTTATCAGATCGCGCTTACCTTGGTGCCAGGCATCGGCGACATCAGCGGAAAACGTTTCGTGGAGTATTGCGGCTCTGCGGAAGCCATCTTCAGAGAGAACCGCTCCTCACTGGAGAAGATCAACGGCATGAGGGAGGCCACCATCGACGCCCTCTGCAATCCCGATGCGTTGCTGCGTAGGGCGGAACGGGAGATTGTCTTCCTTGAACAGCACAAGATCCGCCCACTGTTCTATCAGGACTCGGACTATCCCCGTCGGCTGCTGCAATGCGACGACGGTCCGATGATGCTCTACTATCGGGGTAACGCCAACCTAAACGCCACCCGTACTGTCGCCATCATCGGCACCCGCAACGTGACGGAATACGGTAAGGAGAACTGCATCCAACTCGTGAAGGATCTCGTCGCCGACAATGTGCTGATCATCAGTGGCTTGGCTTATGGCGTCGACACCATCGCCCATCGTGCGGCGGTGAAGGAGGGCATCCCCACCATCGGGGTCATGGGCAATGGCTTTCAGCAGATCTATCCCGCCGCCAACCGACATCTCGCCGAGGAGATGCTCTCCAATGGGGGACTGCTGACCGAGTTCATGAGCGATACGAAACCCGATCGGGAGAACTTCCCGCGTCGTAACCGCATCATCGCCGGCATGTCCGACGCCGTCATCGTCATCGAGTCGGCCATGAAAGGGGGATCGCTCATCACCGTCGATGAGGCCAACTCCTACAATCGGGAGGTGTTCGCCTACCCCGGAAGGGTCATGGACCTCTACAGCCAGGGATGTAACTACCTCATCCGTACCAACCGTGCGCATCTCATCGAGAATGTGGAGAACTTGCGTTACGTCATGCAGTGGGAGATTCCCGTACAACCTGCGGAACGCCAGACGACGCTCTTCCGGGAATACACCGACGAGGAACGCCGGGTGATGGACTGCTTCAAGGACAACCATGTCGTGAACCTGGACGACCTCATCGTCAACACGGGACTGACCACCACCAAACTGGCCACGCTGCTGCTGAACCTCGAGTTCGACGGCATCCTCATGTCCCTTCCGGGCAAACGTTACCGACGTCTTTAGTGCTTTTGTTCAGCTGCATTTGCAATGCGGCTGGAAAAAATACTATCTTTGCACCCATGATTGGCAAAGTGATCAAGTCAACGGGAAGCTGGTACATCGTCCTCGACGAGACGGGACGCCGTTGGGACTGCCGTCTTCGGGGCAAGATACGCCTCGACGGACTGCGCTCCACCAACCCTGTGGCGGTGGGCGACAACGTGGTCTTCGATCAGGAGGCGGGCAAGGACACGGGCGTCATCAAGAAGATCGAGACCCGCAACAACGTCATCGTGCGTAAGTCGGTCAACCTCAGTAAGGCCTCCCATATCATCGCCGCCAACGTAGACCTCGCCATCGTGGTCGCGACCCTCGCCCAGCCGAGGACCTCCACGGGCTTCATCGACCGTTTCCTGGTCACCGCCGAGGCCTATCACATCCCCGCCGCCTTGATCTTCAACAAGTGGGATCTCTACGACGAGCCGCTACAACAAGAGGCGGACACGCTGATGCAATACTATCGTGGACTGGGCTACACCTCCTTCGCGGTCTCCGCCAAGGAAGGCTATCACATCGACATGCTCACATCTCTCATGAAGGACAAGATCTGTCTCTTCGCCGGGCATTCCGGGGTGGGGAAGTCTGCCCTCGTCAACGCCCTCGACCCCAGCCTCGACGTCCGCATCGGCGAGATCTCAGAGGTCTACAACAAAGGCAAGCACACCACCACTTTTGCCGAGATGCATCACCTATCCTTCGGTGCCTGGATCGTCGACACCCCGGGCATCAGGGAGTTCGCGCTCTATGACTTGGAGAAAGAGACCTTGGCCCAACGCTTCCCCGAGATGCGCGGCCTGATGGACCAATGCCACTTCGCCAACTGCACGCACATCCACGAGCCTGGCTGTGCCGTCAAGGAAGCTGTCGAGAACCACACCATTGCCCCTTGGCGCTATTCAAACTATCTCAGGATGTATAATGATGAGGACTGGACCTATGGAACTGACGATTAAAGAACTGATGATGAAACGCTTGGAGACAGAACCGCTCTGTCTCGTCCAACTGGAAATGGGTAGCTACGACTACAACCTCTCCCAGATCGCCCGCATCGTGGAGGACGACGACGCCAAGATCCTGGCGCTGTCCGTCGAATCCATCGAGGACGACCCCGGCAGGATCATGGTCAACCTCCTGATCAATAAGTCGGAATGCGACGCCTTGCTCCAAAGCTTCTACCGCTTCAACTACAACGTCGTCAACACCTTCAGTTCCCCGGATGAGAATAGCGACCTCATGGATCGTTATTCCCATCTGATGAGATATCTAAACGTCTAATTATGAATGACCTATGAGAATCGCTATCTTTGGAAGAAACCTCGCGCCGGAAAACAAGCCCTATATGCAACAACTCTTCAACGAGTTGGCTAAGGCAGGGGCAGCAGTAACGGTCTACGCCCCCTTTGCCAAGTTCGTGGAGGAATCGATCCCATGGTACCTGAATTGCGCTGTCTTCGCCAATCCTGACGATCTAAAAGAATCCGCCGACCTGATGCTCTCCATCGGTGGCGACGGCACCATCCTCGACGCCATGCCCCTCATCGCCGACTCGGGCATTCCCGTCCTCGGCATCAACATGGGACGGCTGGGGTTCATCTCCAGCGTCGCCAAGGACGAGATCGTCAAGACCGTCGAGGCCCTGCTCCAAGGACGCTATTCCGTGGAGAGTCGCTCCCTCATCGAACTGGTAGCTCCCCAAGGGGTCTTCGCGGACCGGGTGAACTATGCCCTGAATGAGATCAACATCATCCGTAACCCCGAACACTCCCTGCTGGCCATCAAGGTCTTCGTCGACGACGTCTTCCTCAACACCTACTGGGGCGACGGCATCCTCATGGCCACTCCCACAGGCTCAACCGCCTATTCGTTGAGCGCCGGAGGTCCCATCCTCACGCCTGAGTCCAGGAGCTTCGTCATCACGCCTATAGCCGCACATAACCTCACCGTGCGTCCCATCGTGATCCCCGATGAGAGCGTGGTCCGCATTCAGGTAGAGGGAAGGGAGAAGAAATTCGTGTTCAGCATGGACTCCCGCGTCTGCGCCCTCGACACCTCCGTGGAACTGGTCGTCCGCAAGGCCGCTTTCTGCTTCAACACGGTCCGGATGGAAGGCGCTGATTTCTATAGCACCATTCGTAACAAACTGATGTGGGGAAAAGACAATAGAAATTGATTTCTTTCGTTATCATCTCAAAAAAAGTCTTACCTTTGCAAACTTTAAATAACATGAAGCAGAGACTGTTTTTTGTGCTGATGACCCTCTGCCTGATCCTCCTGGGTCAGGGCGGTTTTTTGTATGCCCAAGCCCCTCGTTCCTTGGAGATTGGCCCTCATGTCGGCGCGAGCACCACGCTCAACGACATCAACACCTGGAAGCTGTTCTGGGAGCCTGATCTCGAGTATGGTGCACTGGCACGACTCAACTATGACTCCCGCTGGGCCTTCCGACTCGATTATTCGCACTCGGTGGTGAAGTCCTCCGACAGCATCGCCCAGTGGCGCCCCGAAAGGGACCTGAGCTTCCGCTCCGTCATCAACGACATCAGCCTGGTCGTCGAGTTCAACTTCCTCGACTACTATACGGGCAAGATCGGTAAGGGCGTGTCCCCCTATATCTTCGGAGGCGCTTCCCTGTTCTGGTATAAGACCGCACCCAATCTCAACAAGGCGGGTCAGCAGGAATTGATGGGAACCGTCAATGACGATAATGCACATGCCTTCGACAGCGTGTGGAATTCCTCCTTGGGTAGGAATACAAGCTTCTCCATTCCCTTCGGCATCGGCTGCAAGTTCTCCATCAGCAAACATCTCGCCGCCAGCGTGGAGTGGATGATGCATTATACCTTGACCGACGGCATCGACGGAATCGCAAATCGATATCCTGATACGAACAATCATCAGTATTTCGTAACTACGCAAGAAGGGTATGATGCGAATAATAATCCCATAATGAATTATAATGTTGTCTTCGGTTCGCCTGCTGACTTTGGCCCGGATGTCATCAACTACATGGATCTTACTGATCCTACCGGCTTGTTCCAAGAGGGCCAGCAGCGAGGCAACTCACAATCCATGGATTGGTTCGGCAGCATGAGGCTCTCCCTCACCTGGAAGATCCCGCTGCCCGGAGGAACCGCTTGTAGGATAGAGAATTACTAATATGACACTGAAAGAACAAATCGACATAGAACGCCTGCCCAAGCACATCGCCATCATCATGGATGGCAACGGCCGCTGGGCCAAAGAGCAAGGGAAACCGAGGCTCTTCGGACACCAAAGCGCCATCCAGTCCGTGCGTGAGGTCAACGAGGCCTGCGCCGAACTGGGCGTCTCTTACCTGACGCTCTACGCCTTCTCCATCGAGAACTGGAACCGTCCCGCCAATGAGGTGAGCGGACTGATGACCTTGCTCAGCCAGACTATCAAGAAAGAGGTCGCCACGCTGCTCAAGAACGACATCCGAATGATCGTCACCGGCGACATCAACCGCATGCCTCCAGAGTACTACAAACAGACCATGGAGGCGGTGAAGAAGACGGCTCACTGTAAGCGCATGACCCTTAACCTGGCGCTGAGCTATTCCGGACGTTGGGAGATCACCGAGGCGGCTCGCCGTGTCGCCATCGCCGCCAAGGAAGGCAAACTCGACCCCAAGGAGCTCACCGAAGAGGTCTTCGCCTCTTACTTCCCCTCCGCCGGCATCCCCGACCCGGAACTGCTGATCCGTACCAGCGGCGAGCTCCGTATCAGTAACTTCCTGATGTGGCAGCTGGCTTACTCCGAACTCTATTTTACCAATACCTACTGGCCGGACTTCCGTAAGGACGACCTCTACAAGGCCATCATCGACTACCAGCACCGTGAACGCCGATTTGGCAAGACCAGTGAACAACTTAAGAAATGATGATTCTGATGACAAAACCGATACCCTGTAAAATCCTATTTCCGCTGTTCCTCCTCATGATGACCCTCATGATGGCGAACCCTGCCGCCGCCCAGATCAAGATCGGCGACGACCTCTCAGAGATCGACTACAGCAACCCCCGTGAATATGAGATCGCCGGCATCACCGTCGAGGGAACCAAGTTCGTCGACGGCGGCGTCCTGGCCATGCTCGCCGGTCTACGGGTCGGTAATACCATCACCGTGCCGGGCGACGACATCGCCCAAGCCATCCGTAAGATCTGGGAACAAGGCATGTTCGAGGATGTGGCCGTCAACGCCACCAACATCATCGGCGACAAGATCTTCCTCGAGATCGTCGTCAAGGAACGCGCTCGCGTCTCCAAGTTCTCCTTCAATGGCGTCAAGAAATCGGAAGCGGACGACATCCGTAACAAGATCAACCTCAGCCGTGGCGACATCGCGACCAACCACCTCGAGACCAAGACGCGCCGTATCATCGAGGACTTCTATGCGGATAAGGGCTTCCTCAACGCCAAGGTGGACATCGAACAGGTGCCGGATACCACCCGAGAGAACTACGTCGACCTCATCATCAATGTCGACAAGGGACATAAGGTGAAGATCGGAAAGATCAACATCATTGGAAACGATAACCTCTCCGACGTGCAGATCCTCTCGGCCATGAAAGAGACCAAACAGAAGGGTGTCTTCAACCCGCTCGACCCGCTGGGACCCGCCGTCATCAACACCCTGGCCAACGTCGTCACTTTCAAACCGCTCTCGGCCATCAACACCGTGGAGGAGTATTTCTATGAGAACTACAGGCCGCGCATCTTCAAAAGCTCCAAGTTTCTTGAGTCGAACTATAAGAACGACAAACAGAACATCATCGAGAAATACAATGCCAAAGGCTTCCGCGATGCCATCATCGTTAGCGACTCGGTCTATCCCATCGACGACCGTAACATCGGCATCGACCTGGTCATCGACGAAGGCGACAAATACTACTACCGCAACATCAACTGGACGGGTAACACCAAATATCCCGACGCTACCCTGAACGAGATCCTCGGTATCAAGAAAGGCGATGTCTATAACAAGGAACTGCTCAACGCCAACCTCACCTACAGCGAGACCACCCTCGACGTGAGCTCGCTGTATATGGATGATGGCTACCTCTTCTTCCGCGTCGATCCCGTCGAGGTGCAGGTGGAGAACGACTCCATCGACCTCGAGATCCGCATGGTGGAAGGCCAACAGGCCCGCATCGGCAACGTCAGCCTGAAAGGCAACACCAAGACCAACGACTTCGTGGTCGTGAGGGAGATGTACACAAGGCCAGGTCAGTTGTTTAGCCGTAGCGACGTCACCCGTACCGTCCGTGAGATGGCCACGCTGAACTTCTTCAGCCAGGAGAGCATCTACCCACAGATCCACCCGAACTATCAGGACAACACCGTCGACATCGAATACGAGGTGGAGGAAGCCAGCGCCGACCAGGTGTCCTTCTCCGCCGGATGGGGTTATAACCGACTGATCCTGCAAGCGGGCGTGTCGTTCAACAACTTCTCGACCAGGAACCTTTTCAAGAAGGAGGCTTGGCGACCCATCCCGGGAGGCGACGGACAGAAGCTGTCCCTCCAGATCTCCACCTGGGGATCACAGTCCATCTACTATTCCGCCTCCTTCACCGAGCCTTGGCTCGGTGGCCGCAAGCCCAACTCGCTCTCGGCGTCAATCTACCAGTCGTTCTACTCCAACGGCTATGACCGCAAGGACGAACATTTTGGCTTCTTCCGCGTGACGGGCTATACCCTCGGCCTCGGACAACGTCTCAAATGGCCTGACGACTACTTTACCCTCTACCAGGGCGTGTCGTTCATGCGCTATCGCCTGAAGAACTACCAGGCCTTCAGCTTCGGCACGGGCACGGGCTACTATAACATGATCAGCTATAACGTGACCCTCGGCCGTAGCTCCGTCAGTCAGCCGCTCTATCCCCGTAGCGGATCGGAGGTGCAACTCTCCCTGGAGATCACCCCGCCGATTTCGTTGTTCTCGAACAAGGACTATTCAACCCTCGCCGACGACGAGAAATACCGCTGGATCGAGATGCACAAGTGGAAGTTCAAAGCCGCTTGGTACACCGAGATCATGGAGAAACTCGTGCTGATGACGCGCGTGCGTTTTGGCTACATGGGCCACTATAACGATGATATCGGACCCACGCCATTCCACCGCTTCTATCTCGGCGGCGACGGACTCTCGGCAGGCGGTATGATCTTCGACAGCCGTGAGATCATCGGCATGCGTGGCTACCAGAACGAGTCGCTTACCCCAGGCTATTCCAGTAACTCGGCCTCCGGTGGCAACATCTTCTCGAAATACACCATGGAACTGCGTTACCCGCTCTCGCTGAACCCCACGGCCACCATCTATGCCATGGGTTTCCTCGAAGCAGGTAACTGTTGGCTGGGCTTCGACAACTTCAATCCCTTCGACGTGCATCGTACCGCCGGTGTCGGCGTGCGTATCTTCCTGCCGATGTTCGGACTGCTTGGCCTCGACTGGGGCTACGGCTTCGACCCCATCCCGGGACAAAGCGAGGCCGCCGGGAGCCAGTTCCACTTCTCCATCGGTGGATCCATAGACTAAACGGACAGGAAATCGGCACAATTATTGTTGTAATAAACTCTTTTTGGAAAATCATAATAACACTCATACATATGAAAACATTGAAATCATTTTTGCTGACAGCCGCCATCCTCTGCTGCAGCGTCCTTAGCGTGAATGCCCAGATCGGCGGACAGAAGTTCGCTTATGTTGACTCGGACTATATCTTGAGCAACATCCCTGAATACGGCGATGCCCAGGAAGAACTGAATTCCCTCTCCAACCAATGGCAGAACGAGGTGAAGGCCATCTATGACAAAGTGTCCGAGATGTACAAGAAATACCAGACCGAGATGGTGCTGCTGTCAGAAGACCAGAAACGCGCCCGTGAGCAAGAGATCGTCAACAAGGAACAAGAAGCCAAGACCCTGCAGATGCAGTACTTCGGCTCCGAAGGCAAACTCTTCCAGAAACGTACCGAATTGGTGCAACCCATCCAGGAGAAGATCTACACCGCCCTCACCGAGTTGTCTCAAACCAAAGGCTATACCTTCGTGTTTGACCTCGCCTCTGGAACCTCCGTGCTTTATGCCTCCGACAAGGCCGACATCAGCGATGACGTGCTCGACCAACTAAGCAATGTCATGCAGACCGTCCGTAGGGAAGACCGTAAGCGCTCAAACGCCGCCAACGCAAGCTCCTCCAGCTCCTCTTCCAGCGGATCAAAGGGCTACAGCCCCCTGAAAGGGAAAAATTAAGGATTGCTGCTCCGCATTGAGTTTTTTTGTATCTTTGCGCCCTCAATCATGATCAACCAAGTATCAAATCATTAAAAAATCATAAGATGAACAAAATTTTCAAAGTGTTTTTCTTGTTTGTCGTTCTCTTCGCCATCAATGGCGCTGCTAACGCTCAGACAATCAAAATCGCCCATGTGAATACCAATGAGGTGATGAACGCCATGCCTGACAAAGCCAAGGCTGAAAAGAATCTTGAGACCTACTACAACGAACTCCAGGAACAACTCAAGACCATGTACACGGAGTATCAGAACAAGCTTCAGGACTACCAATCAAACGCTGAGACGATGTCGAACTTGGTGAAACAGTCCAAGGAAAAGGAAATCGTCGACCTTGAAAGCCGTATCAGCGCTTTCCAAGCCAACGCCGAGACCGAGTTCGAACAAAAGCGTGCCGAACTGCTGGCTCCGCTTCTTGACAAGATCCAGAAGGCTATCGACGCCGTCGGTAAGGAGAAGGGCTTCACCTACATCCTCGACGTGGCTACCGGTACCACCGTCTTTATTGGCGACGGCGCCGTGGATGTCACCAAGGACGTCAAAGGTAAACTGGGTATCAAATAATAAACACAGTGAACAAAAAAAGGAGGGCCAACGTGATGTGACCCCAAAAAGTTGGACGGTTTAACATTAAATTAGGCCCCAGAGAAAAGAGCTCGGTATTGTACCGGGCTCTTTCCTTTTAGCCTCAGTTTGATTCTGTCGTTGTTGTAATATTGGATGTACTTTCTGAGTGCA
>JAEEGL010321950.1_pt1 | contig 11684 bp, 10 predicted proteins | sample 9134231 | NCBI WGS metagenome assembly JAEEGL01 (sample SAMN16246548, study PRJNA631951) | gut metagenome | biome: gut microbiome; feature: rumen; material: fiber-attached | host: Bos | place: Iran: Karaj | collected 2018-10 | reverse complement strand
TTTTCTATAAGGGGAAATCACTTCAGCAAGAATATTTCGCAGATTTTGTCTGTTATGGTAAGATCATTGTTGAACTCAAGGCTGTCAGTCAGTTGAATGAAGTCCATGAGGCTCAAGTCTTGAATTACTTGAAAGCCACTGGTTTTGATGTGGCTTTACTAGTTAACTTCGGTGAAACTCCAGTAAAGATTAAACGATTGTTTAACTTTATGAAGAAATAATCAAAAGCATCAAACAAATCAGATATTTACTGAGCGCGGATGCTCTCAGAAAGATCAGATGATTCAGTTGTTTATAAAAAATCAGATGTTTATGAAGAAGATATTGTTTTTAGTGGCGTGTGTGATGGCGGTGGTGACGGCGGGAGCCGTTGTCAAGCCAGGTGTCGAGGTGCTGCGTGACGGCGGTTTTGCGCCGTTGCAGGGCAAACGCGTGGGGTTGGTGACCAATCCCAGCGGCATCGACAACAACCTCAAGAGCACTGTTGATATACTCAATGAGGCCCCTGGCGTGCAACTTGTGGCACTGTTCGGCCCTGAGCATGGAGTTCGCGGCAATGCCCATGCAGGCGATGACGTGGGCGACGCTGTGGATCCCCTGACGGGTATCAAGATGTATTCTCTCTTTGGCAAGACGTATGAGCCAACAGACGAGATGTTGAAGGACATCGATGTGCTGATTTATGACATCCAGGACGTGGGATGCCGCAGCTACACCTTCTATGCTACCATGGGCGTGTGTATGCAGGCCTGCGCCAAGCATGGCACCGAGTTTATGGTTCTTGACCGCCCCAATCCGCTGGGTGGCAACAAGGTGGAAGGTAATCTTGTGGAGCCGGGCTATTTCTCATTTGTGAGCAAGTATGCCATCCCTTATATCTACGGCCTGACACCTGGCGAGTTGGCCACTTTCCTCAACGAGGAGGGCATCATCGGTCAGGAGTCCAAGACTGGAAAGAAGTGCAAACTCACCGTCATCCCCATGGAGGGTTGGACACGTGACATGAAGTTCCGCGACACGGGAATGCCCTGGGTGGCTCCCTCTCCTCAAATTCCCACGCCCGAGAGTGCATTCTTCTATCCTGTATCGGGCATCCTGGGCGAACTGTATATTTTCAATACCGGCATAGGTTACACCTTGCCTTTCCAGACGTTTGCCGCCTCGTGGATCAACGCCGACTCGCTGGCGATGAACATGAACGCGTTGAACCTGCCGGGCATGAAGTTCCGTCCCATCAACTACAAACCGTTTTTTGCCTTGAGTGTTGCAGTGGACAAGTCGTTGCAGGAAGTACATGGCGTGCAAACCTATATTACTGATCCTGATGCGGCCAACCTGTGCATGACTCAGTTCTATTTCCTGCAGGTCATTCACGAGATGTATCCCAATGTCGAGCTGTTTGAGCAAAATGCCAAGCGCTACAACATGTTCGACAAGGTGTGTGGCACCAAGGAGATCCGCGAGCGTTTCATCAAGCGCTACAAGGTTGCAGACATTGCCGACTACTGGAACAAGGACGTTGAAGTCTTCAAGATCCGCTCATCCAAGTACTACCTGTATCACTAATCCTATAGAATTATGAGTAAAGACAATAAACGATTACTGTCGCTTGACATTCTGCGCGGTATCACTATCGCGGGCATGCTGCTGGTGAACAATCCCGGCACATGGAGTTACATATACCGTCCGCTGGAGCACGCTGACTGGATTGGGCTCACGCCTACCGACTTGGTGTTCCCGTTCTTTGTGTTCTGCATGGGCGTGTCGATGGCATTCTCTCTCAAAAAGTTCAATTACAAAGTGTCAGGGCCGTTGATGTGGAAAATCGTGCGCCGCACGGTTATCCTGTTCCTTATCGGCTGGGCAGTGCAATGGTTCGGCCACTTGGTGCGCGGCCTGTGCAAGGGCGACCCGTTTAGTGAGGCAGTAAACAATCTGGACACGTTGCGCTTCTTGGGTGTATTCCAGCGCTTGGCATTGGTCTATTTCTTCGGTTCATTGTGTGCTGTGCTATTCAAGCGCAAATTCATTCCGTGGCTTGTGGGCATCATTCTGGTGGTCTATGCCCTGATTTTGGGCTTTGGAAATGGTTATGACTTCTCGCTCGAGAACATCATCGCCCAAATTGACAATAGCATACTGGGCACCAACCACATGTATCACGAGAGTGCCTATGGTGAACAGATCTCGTTTGATCCCGAGGGCATTTTGAGTACCTTGCCGTGCATTGCCCATGTGCTTATCGGTTATCTGGTTGGTCGCATGATTCTCAGTGTCCACAACAACACCGAGCGCGTGACCACGATGCTCTTGTGGGGCACGATGATGCTGTTGGCGGGTTGGCTGCTGCAATACGGCATCCCCTGCGGCAAAAAGATGTGGTCTTCGACGTTTGTGCTCATCACCTGTGGCATGGCGATGTGTATTCAGGCGATGCTCATCCACTTTGTCGATATAAAGGGCAAGAAAGGCGGTTGGACAAAGTTTTTTGAGTCCTTCGGCGTTAACCCCTTGGCGCTGTATCTGTTGGGAACTATTCTGGCCATCCTGTTTGGTGCCATACCCATCGGCCACGATGCTGAGGGAGCCAGTATCACCATCCACAGCGCGGTTTACAATTTCTTCCAGTCATTCTGTAACGAGTATATGGCATCAGCGCTGTATGCCATCGCATTTGTGCTGCTTAACTGGGTGATTGGCCATGTGCTTTACAAGAAGAAAATTTACATCAAGATATAAATAGAGTTTTAAGTTGTAAGTTTTTAGTTTTAAGTACAACAACCTGTGCTTCACAGATTGGCCTCTGTCAGGCAATATCATCATTACTTAAAACTTACGACTTAAAACAAAAACTGAAAAAGATTATGATGATTTTAATTGCTGATTGCGGCTCCACCAAAATCAATTGGACGCTGCTCAACGGAAAAGAGAAGGTAGCTCAGATTTTCACTACCGGAATGAATGCACTCCTGCTCACCGAGGAGGAGATGAAAGAGCAAATCAAACGTGAGCTGATGCCTCACCTGACCAATTACATGGTGGACGAAATCCATTACTATGGCGCCGGCATCATCTCGGACGAAATCAAGCAGCAGGTAGTCAATGCCTTGCGTGCCAATTTTTCCACGGCAGGTAGGGTAGAAGTAGCCAGCGACCTGTTGGCAGCCGCACGTGCCGTGTGTGGCCGTGAACCGGGTATCGCCTGCATCATGGGCACTGGCAGTAACTCCTGTTACTATGATGGTGAGAAAGTGGTGATGAACGTGTCGCCTCTGGGATACATCTTGGGCGATGAGGGCAGTGGTGCCGTTTTGGGTAAGCTGCTTGTGGGCGATGTGTTGAAGAAGCAGTTGCCGCAGCACTTGTGCGAGAAATTCATGAAGGAGTATAATCTGGACTACACGACGATCATCACGTCGGTATATCGCAAACCCGCCGCGAATCGTTTCCTGGCTCAGTTTGCCCCCTTTCTGGAGCATAACATCGATGAGCCATCAATCCACAACATCGTGCTGCGCTCGTTCACCGACTTCTTTACCCGTAATGTGGCAAGCTATCCCAAATACAAGGAGTTGCCCTGCAACTTCGTGGGCTCAATCGCTTTCTGCCAGAAGTCGGTGCTTCAAGAGGCAGCACAAGCGCTGGGCATCACCATCGGCACCGTCATCAAGGATCCGATGGAGGGCCTGGTGAAGTACCATGCTGCAAACGTGTGAGAAAATGCCTCGTAACGACGAGGCTAGACAATTGTTGAATGTTTATTTGAAAGATTATGGCTTTTGTTAAAATAAGCGAACAACCATCGCTCTATGATGACTTGGAGAAGAAGTCGGTACATGAGCTGCTCACCGAGATCAATAACGAGGACCATAAGGTGGCCGATGCTGTACAGAAGGCTATTCCGCAGATTGAACGCCTGGTCATTGGCATCGTAGAACGGATGAAAAAAGGTGGACGCATTTTCTACATGGGCGCAGGCACCAGTGGACGACTAGGCGTGCTTGACGCGAGCGAGATACCTCCCACCTTTGGCATGTCGCCAGGGTGGATCATTGGTTTGATTGCCGGTGGCGACACTGCCTTGCGCAACGCTGTTGAGAATGCCGAGGACGATACTGAGCAGGGGTGGAAAGATCTGCAGGAATACAATGTGACACCACTCGATACGGTCATTGGCATCGCAGCTTCGGGGACAACGCCTTATGTAATCGGGGCCTTGCGAGACGCACGTGCCAACGGCTGCCTCACTGCCGCCATCACGAGCAATCCTGGGGCTCCAGTGAGCGAGGCTGCCGAGATTGCCATTGAGATGGTCGTCGGCCCCGAGTATGTTACCGGCAGCTCTCGCATGAAGAGCGGTACCGGGCAAAAGTTGATTTGCAACATGATTTCGACCAGTGTGATGATACAGATGGGCCGTGTCAAGGGCAACAAGATGGTGAACATGCAGCTCACTAACCAAAAACTCGTTGACCGTGGCACCCGTTGGCTTGTCGAGGAACTGAAACTCTCCTATGACGATGCCAAACGCCTGCTGTTGCTTCATGGTTCGGTAAAGAAGGCTATCGACGCTTATCGTGGTCAATAAAAAAGGAAGAAGTCTATGAAAAGGATAGCATTGCTGGCAATGGGAGCGCTGATGTGCTTCATGGGCATCGCTCAGGCGAACCAGGACGTGTACTATGTGCGTCGAGCGACGCTTTTTGAAGAGTTCCCCATTGGCAAGAAGGACATTGTCATGTTGGGTAACAGTTTGACTGACGGTTGCGAATTCAACGAGCTCTTGAACAATCGCCACATCAAGAATCGTGGTATCGTGGGCGACATCATCCAGGGTATGATCGACCGCATCGGGCCCATCATTGAGGGACAGCCCAAGAAGCTGTTCATCATGGGCGGCGTGAACGATATCTCACACGACGTGAGTGCCGACAGTATTGCACGTGCTATGGAGAAACTCATAGTCATGGTCAAGCAGGGCTCTCCCAGGACCAGAATCTACCTGCAGAGTCTGTTGCCGTTCAACAATGATGTGCGTGAGTGGAAATTGCTCAAGGGCCGTGATCACGTTGTTGTCGAGGCGAATGCGTTGCTTGAGCAGGTGGCTCATCGACAAGGGGTTACATGGATTGACTTGTATCCGCTGTTTGTCGATGACGAGGGACGTTTGCGTGCCGATCTCACCAACGACGGTTTACACCTCATGGGAAAGGGTTACCTCATTTGGCGCGATGCGGTAAAGCCCTTCATCAAGTAGAACGACAATACGTAGCAAAATAATGAATTTGACAAACGCTGGAAATGGAACATTGCCGTTTCCAGTTTTTTTGTGAAAAAATGTTGTAATGAATGGTTTTTTTCGGTGTGGAGTCTTGTGTTTGTCGCATTTGTAGTAATTTAGCCGTTTAAAAGGAAATGATTGTAAATACAATGAGACGCATTCTGTTTTTCTTAATGGCATCGACTGTGATGTGCTTCTTAGCAAAGGCACAGGGTCAATTGGCTGATCAACAGCCAGGTACTTTATTCGCTTACCCCCTTGCTCCAGATACATGCTCCACGCTGGAGAGCCGCTGTAACTATATTATCACCCATTTTTGGGAAAACTATGACATTAGCAAACCCATCAAAGATGAGGCGGCATTTGAGACGACGTTCCGTGACTTTGTCGATTTCTTCCGTTATGCGCATCGCAACGTCGTCATGGGTGCTGTCCGCGACCTGGTGAACAAGGCGCAGTCTAACACGTCTAACCTTCTCAAACTGGGTGAGGTGGCAGAGCGTTCGCTATACGGCTCAGGTGCCGAGTTCTGGAGTGATGAGGTATATGTGGCATTTATCAAACCGTTAGCCGGAAATAAGAATCTGCCCAAGCAGGTGCGTGACTATTATGCCTCTCAGTTGGTTCGCATTAATTCTGTTCAGGTGGGCGCAATGCTTGATTTTGAGTATGTTGGCATCGATGGCCTAAAGCATCGCTTGAGCGAGCTGCCCGAGAGCGAGTCACTTATTCTTTTGTTTTTGGACGATAGCATGGACAGCAAGATCGGACGTCTGCGTTTGAGCACCGATGTGGCGATGAATGCGCTGCTAGAGTCGGTCCAGGCTACGCTCCTGTGCTTAGACCTTAATGCCTACAGTGCCGACTGGGCCAGTGCCGCTGCCGGTTATGGCGACCATTGGATTGTGGGTTGTGGCGAGGAGTTGATCCATCAACTGGACCTGCGCGTGTTACCTTGCTGCTATATTCTTGATGGCCAGCATACGATACAGAGCAAGAGCCTTTCGGTCGATGGACTGATAATGGCCGTAAATCCAAATTATTAGGCCTGAATCTTCAGAATTCTGGATATAAAAAAGATAAAGAGGTTATGACACGATTTTTCAAGAACCTGTTCCTCTATAGCGCCGGTCACACCTACAGTAACCTGTCGCGCTTGTTCCTGCGACTGTTCACAGGCATCATGTTCCTGCAGTTATGCATCCGCCAGATGTTGAGTTTTGACCAGATTGTACCTACATTTCAGGGTTTTATGGGCATGAGCCCCGAAGCGTCGATGACCGTGCTCGTGGTCATTGAACTGTTGTGCGCCGTTTGCATCATGCTGGGCTTACTCACGCGTTTGGCTGTACTGTTCCCGCTAGGACTGATGCTTATTGCCGAGAATGTCATTATGGCATCGCCCGAATCGGTCACCAACCAGCTCTTCAACTTTGCGCCGGGCTATCCCGTTATGTTTATCGGCATTTTTGTGTTCTTGCTGTTGGCTGGTCCTGGCAAGATATCGTTGGACTATATCATTGCCGCCCATTTCACCGAGAGTGTTGCCGATGAGCAAGTCATTGACAATGCCTGAACCCTAAAAACTGAAAACTGAATTTGAGCATCGCAGTACTCATATCGGGAGGCGTTGACAGCGCCGTGGTTGTCCACCAGCTCAAGGAGCAGGGCGAGGACTTGCACCTGTTTTACATCCGCATCGGCATGGATAATGACGAGGGCGACTGCAGCGCAGAGGAAGACATTGAGATGTGTACGTTGATAGCGCATCGCTACGGCTTGCCCCTGGAGGTGGTGTCGCTACACGAGGAATACTGGGACAATGTGATGGAATATGCCCTGCGCACTGTACGTGAGGGCCTCACACCCAACCCCGACATGATGTGCAACCGCATGATCAAGTTCGGCTTTTTTGAGCAGCGGTGGGGCAAGGATTTTGACATGACCGCTACTGGTCATTATGCCACTACCCGCATGGTCGATGGCGTGAAATACCTGGCCACAGCCGTTGATCCCGTCAAGGACCAGACTGATTTTTTGGCACAGATTACCTATGACCAGTTGCTGCACGTAATGTTTCCCATCGGCAGTCTTCCCAAAGAGGAGGTGCGCCGCATTGCCGAGGCGGCCAAACTGCCGAATGCGTATCGTCGTGACAGCCAGGGCATCTGTTTCTTGGGGCAGATAGACTATAATGATTTCATCCGCCGACACTTGGGCGAACGGCCTGGCCCTATTATCGAGTTGGAAACTGGACGCAAATTGGGCGAGCACCGTGGCTACTGGTTCCACACAATCGGTCAACGCAAAGGCTTGGGCCTGAGTGGCGGACCATGGTATGTCGTTCGCAAGAACGTGAAGGAGAATGTCATCTACGTTTCCAATGGCTATGGCACCGACAAGCAGTATGGGCGGACGCTGCAGCTCGACGAGATGCACTTTATTTCGGGCAATCCGTGGCAGGGCATAGAAGGTCCAGTGGACATCATGTTCAAGAACCGTCATACGCCCCATATCATGCGCGGCAAGCTGACTCATATCGAAGACCGCCGTTGGGTTATCGAGAGTGAGGTGGATGTACAGGGTATCGCACCGGGCCAGTTCGCTGTCATCTATGACACCAATGGCGAGCTGTGCTATGGCAGTGGCATTATCACCAATTAACCATGCCTGCAACTAAGACCATGGACAACAATGCCAAGATTACAGAAAGAATAATGAAGGCGTTGCGGGCCTTTACCCGTCCTGTCGTGCAGGAGTGGCCATTATGGCTCACGATGCTTGTCACGCTTGTTCCCATGTCGTGGCAGAGTTGGGAATATCACTTGAGGTGGTTCCATGACTTGCCGTGGGGTGTGGTCCTGTCGACAGTAAGCAACATGAGTGTTGTGGCTGTCGTTGCTACCCTGGTGGTGTGGCTTGTTTCAAAACTGCGTCACCGCAAGTTGGTTAAGGTGTTGATATACATCGTATTGATTGCACAATGGCTTGTCGCTTTATTCCTGTGGCGCAATTTCAATACTTCTTATACCCCTCAGGTTCTGCAACTGCTGGCCGAGACCAATCGTGGCGAGAGCAGTGAGTTCCTTAGCACTTGGATTACAGCTCATGGCACATTGCGGTCGTTTGTTTTTGTGGCCATTACGCTGTTTGCGGTGCTCTTGTGTGAGGCTTTGCGCAGCCGTGTCGCACGATGGCTGTCTCATGCTGTGCCCACGGTGTTGGTCGCCATTGCTGTGGGGGCGATGCTGTTGCAGGGACTATGGCTTGGGCACAAACTGGTCAGGCCCTATCGCTCGTTATATGATTTGGAGATGGCCGAGACCCGTTACCACAGCAATGACGTCTTTTCGATGCTGCATGCGTCGATAAAGACCTTAAATTTCCAGCGCCAGGAGACGCGTGTTGCCATTGACGAGTCGGTCAAGGCTGCGACCACTGGCCAGGCGATATGTACAGCCGATTCGTTGGAACTGGTTCTGGTCATTGGCGAGAGTTACAATAAGTGGCATTCCAGCCTGTATGGCTACCAGTTGGAGACCTCTCCACTGCTGGCTGCCGAGCGTGACAAGGGACTGCTGACCGTCTTTACCGATGCCATTGCACCCTATAACCTGACCAGCGTCACCATCCAAAACATGCTCAGCCTGAACAGTATAGGTCATGGCGAGAAATGGCATGAAAAGCCCATGTGGCCCGCTGTTATGCGGCGTGCCGGCTGGCAGGTGGATGTGTGGGACAATCAGCGTGACTTTATGGTGGGCGAGACGTTCTCAGCATCTCTCAACTCGTTTTTGTATGCCCCTGAGATAGTGAGTCGTGTGTATCACGCAGTGAACGATAAGGCATTTGAATTTGATGGCGATTTGGTAAATGATTATTACGAGAACTGCCAGCAAGCCGCTCGGCGTTTGGTGGTTTTTCACCTGATGGGGCAACACACGAGCTATGACGCACGTTATCCCCACACTCCCGAATGGGAAGTGTGGACTATTGGCGATCTGCCAGACGCCACGGCGCCCTATCTTGATGCCCGCCGCCGTGGCATCATGCTGGATTATGCGAGGGCTACGCGCTACAATGATTATGTGTTGGCAAGTATTCTTGACCACTACCGCAGTCGTGAAGCTGTAGTGGTGATGCTGAGTGACCATGGCGAGGAAGTGTTTGATTACCGTGATTTTATGGAGCGTGACCACAATCCTCAAAAAACGCCTCAGATGGTTCGCTACGAGAATGGTATCCCATTGCTGGTGTGGTGCTCGCCAGTTTACAAGCAGCGCCATCCTGAGCGTGTTACAGCTATTGCGGCAGCCGCTGATCGTCCCTTCATGAGTGACGGCTTGGGCCAGATGATGCTTTGGCTGGGCATGGTGGACTGTGCGTGGAGTGATAGCACCCGCAATGTGCTGCATCCCGGCTACAGGCCAGCAAAGCGACTTGTCTATAACAAGATAGATTACGACAGTTTGGTCGTAGTGCAGTAAAGTTATTGACAATGTTTGGCAATGTCTTCGACTTTCATTACCTTTGCCCTTTAGATTTGAAAGACAGGACATGGAGAAAGATAATTTGATAGCTTTGAAGGTTCTGGGTATTACCCGCAGTGAAGTACAGGCAGGAGCTTACGCCCTGCTGCTCGAGAATGCCGACAGCACACCCGATCAGGCCCGTCGCATCCCTATCGTAGTGGGTGCTGCCGAGGCTCAATCCATCGCTGTCCACCTGGAGCAGGTGTTACCATCACGTCCTTTGACTCATGACCTCTTCGTGAGCCTGTTCCATGTCTATGGCATTGAGCTGAAGCGCGTGGTCATTTACAACTTCAAGGATGGCGTGTTTGCCGCGATGCTGCATTTGGATAATGGCATGGCCGAGGTGGATATCGATTCCCGCACAAGCGATGCCATCGCTATAGCCTTGCGCACCGGGGCACCCATTTATACGACACCCGAGGTAATGGAACTCACGAGCTATGAATGGCGTCGTGACGGCGAATACAAGTCCCAGAAACCCCTACGTCTTGAGGACTTGCCTGTCGAAAAGCTGGAGCGTCGCATGCAGCAGTATGTCGATAAAGAGGAATATGAACGTGCTGCTAAAATCCAAAAAATCATTGCACAGAAAACCAATGCGCAAAAGAGCGGTGAATGAATGCCGCCTGTTGCTGCCGTTTGAGGAATAAACAATTTAAATAGGATATCTTATGAAGAATTTGAAGTTAAGACTCATTGTGATGAATTTCCTGGAGTTTGCCGTATGGGGCGCTTATCTGACCTGCATGGTCAACTATCTGGGACATGCCGGCATGGGATCTGTAATTGCATGGTTCTATGCTATCCAGGGCATCGTGTCGATTTTCATGCCCACCTTGATGGGTATTGTCGCTGACAAGTACATCCAGCCTCAGCGCCTGTTGGGTATTTGCCACGCTATTGCCGGCATGGCGATGATTGGCTTGGCCTTTATGGGCATGGGCAGTCCCGAGCCTAACCAGACGGCTTTCATTGCCCTGTATACGCTGAGTGTGGCCTTCTATATGCCTACTTTGGCATTATCCAACACAGTGGCCTTCACTATCCTCAAGGATAACAATATGGACACCGAGAAGGATTTCCCGCCCATCCGCGTGTTTGGTACCATCGGCTTTATTGCCACGATGTGGTTTGTCAACTGTGCTTTCATCGATAATGGCAGCTTCGGCTTCACCCTTGGCGAGAACGCCAACAAGTTCCAGTACACCTACATGCAGTTCATGGTGTCAGGTCTTTTGGGCTTGGTTCTCTTCCTGTACTGCATGACTTTGCCTGCCTGCAAGCTGGTGAAGAAGGAAGCCAAGTCGCTTGTCGAGTCGCTGGGCTTGAATGCCTTTAAACTGTTCAAGACCAAAAAGATGGCCATGTTCTTCATCTTCTCGGCATTGTTGGGCATGTCGCTGCAAGTGACCAACGGATTTGCAACCCCCTACCTGACCCATTTCAAGAGTGATCCCGCGATGGCCGACACCTTTGGCGCTAACAACGCTACCATGCTTGTGTCGCTCTCGCAGATTGCCGAGGCGTTGTGCATCCTGCTCATCCCGTTCTTCCTCAAGCGTTATGGCATCAAGGTGGTTATGTTGATTGCCATGTTCGCCTGGGTATTGAGGTTCGGCTTCTTCGGTGCTGGTAACCCCGCATGGCCTGGCGTCATCCTGATTGTCCTGTCTTGCCTGGTTTATGGTGTTGCATTTGACTTCTTTAATGTATCGGGCGGTATCTTCGTCGATAAGGAGTGTGACCCCAACATCAAGGCATCGGCCCAAGGCCTGTTCATGCTGATGACTAACGGTTTGGGCGCTACCATCGGTACACTGGCTGCAGGTGCGATTGTCAATAGCCTGTGCCACTGGACCGATGACGGC
>JAEEGL010184697.1_pt1 | contig 11684 bp, 12 predicted proteins | sample 9134231 | NCBI WGS metagenome assembly JAEEGL01 (sample SAMN16246548, study PRJNA631951) | gut metagenome | biome: gut microbiome; feature: rumen; material: fiber-attached | host: Bos | place: Iran: Karaj | collected 2018-10 | reverse complement strand
TCCTTGGTGGTGACGGAACTCAGCGCGGTGCTTATGATATTGCCTGCGAAGTAGAAAAGCGCGGACTTAAATGTGCAGTAGTTGGTGTTCCAAAAACTGTTGATAACGACCTTATGTTTATGGACCGTTCTTTTGGTTTTGAAACTGCCGTACAGCGCGCAAAAGAAACTGTAGCTGCCGTTCACATGGAAGCTGCAAGCCAGATTAACGGTATTGGTCTTGTAAAGCTTATGGGACGCGAAGCAGGCTTTATTGCCGCCGCTGCAGCCCTCTCAAGCCACGAAACAAACTTCTGTCTTATTCCTGAAGTTCCTTTCGAAATGGAAGGTGAAAACGGATTCCTTGCATGTCTTGAACGCCGTCTTGCAAAACGCGGACATGCTGTAATTGTAGTTTCAGAAGGTGCAGGTCAGGATCTGCTCCAGTCTACAGGTGCAACAGATGCTTCCGGTAACAAAAAGCTTTCTGATATCGGTGTATTCTTAAAGAGCGAAATTGAAAAATACTTTAAGGCTAAGAAAATCGAAATTAATCTTAAATATATTGACCCTTCTTACCAGGTTCGCGCTTCGGTTACAACTGCCAGCGATTCTATCTACTGTGAGCGCCTTGGTAACAACGCCGTTCATGCCGCTATGGCCGGAAAAACTAAGTGTGTAATCGGGCTTGTTCACGACAAGTTTGTACACTTACCGATCAGTGCCGTAACTGCTCACCGCAATGCCGTTGATCCAGAAGGTTCACTCTGGCGCGATACTCTGGACGCAACCGGTCAGCCAATTCTTATGGTAAATGATCTTGAAAAAGCTCATGCCAAGATGGCCGCTGCCGTTGCCGGTGCCAAGTCTAAGCCAAGCGAACAGAAGAAGAAGTAAGAGATTGTCGGGTCAAGCCCGACAATGACATGTTTCTATGAAATACATCTTATCTACAGTCCTGGCTGGCATTCTCTGGGGTATTATTTCTATCTTTGTGCGCACCCTGTCTGCCGCAGGACTTACTTCTCTACAGATTATGTTTTTGCGGGGCGGCGTTTCTGCCCTTCTGCTGCTTGTTTTCCTTTTAATTGAAGACCGCTCTCTTTTAAAAATCCGGCTGCGCGACCTCTGGATGTTTTTGGGAACAGGTCTTGTAAGCCTTACCTTTTTTTCCCTCTGTTATTTTACGACAATCCTGCAGGTCGGAACTTCCATAGCGGTAATTCTTTTGTATACTTCGCCCATTTTTATTCTGATTTTTTCCCGCTTTTTGTTTAAGGAAAAAATTACCGGTACAAAAATCATCGCTCTTATAATGACTTTTGCAGGCTGCGTTCTTGTCAGCGGTATTGGCGGGAGTCATGGTCTTACGGCAAAGGCTTTTTTTATAGGCCTCTGTGCCGGCTTTGGTTATGCCATGTATTCCATCTTTGGCCGCTACGCCCTGGAAAAATATGACTCTCTGACTGTAAACTTTTACACCTTTGTTTTTTCAAGCATAAGCATTCTGCCCTTTTGTCATGCCGGAGAGATTGCCGGCGCCTTTAATCTAAAAATCAGCCTTTTTGTCCTTGGCATCGCAATTTTCTGTACCATCCTTCCATACTTTTTTTACACCTATGGTCTGAGTGGCCTCGAAACAGGCAAGGCCGCAATTTTTGTTACCGTAGAACCTCTGGTCGGCACCTTAATCGGATTTTTTGTCTGGAAGGAGCAGGCCACAATTATGAATGTTGCAGGTATTCTGCTGATACTTGCAGCGATAATATTATTAGGGTTCAGCAAACCTGAAAAAGCAGCTTAGCGGGGCCTTGCTTTCCCCTTCTTAATTATTGTAAACCCTCCATTTTTCGTGTATAATAGAATATCAAATTTTATAAATGGGGTATTGGAATTATGGACGAAATACTTGACCTTTTGAGACAGAACGCGCGGCTTTCGGTGGAAGACATTGCGGCGATGACAAAAAAATCTGTGGACGAGGTAAAGGCTGCCATCAAAAAGCTTGAGGATGACGGCGTAATTCTTAAGTATGCGGCCATTGTAAATCCCGAAAAAGACAAGGGCTCTAAAGACAAGGTTGTTGCAGAAATTCAGATTCAGGTTCAGCCTCAGCGCGAGCATGGGTTTGATGCAATTGCAGATAGAATCTACCGCTTTCCTCAGGTTAAGTCGCTTTATCTTATGAGCGGCGGTTATGACCTTAAGGTTTTGATCGAAGGCGACAACTTAAAGGACGTTGCCCTTTTTGTAAGCGAAAAGCTTTCTACTCTGGAAGGTGTGCGCTCTACCAAAACAAACTTTGTTCTTAAAACCTACAAAGAAAACGACATTGTTTATGTTGCTGACGAACGCGACAGACGCGAAGGGGTTCAGGCATAAATGAATACACGAACAGATAAATTTTCCAGTGCAATGGAATCTATTCCGCCGTCTGGAATCAGAAAATTTTTTGAACTCTGCATTGGGCACGACGACATCATTTCTCTTGGTGTTGGTGAGCCTGATTTTCCAACTCCCTGGGTTATCCGCGAAGAAGCCTTTTATCATCTTGAAAAAGGCCACACTTCTTATACTTCAAACTGGGGTCTTATTGAACTGCGCGAAGAGGTTTGTAAATATCTTGAACGCTTTAATCTTTACTACGACCCAAAAACAGAAGTACTGCCAACTGTTGGTGCCAGCGAAGGTCTTGACCTTGTGCTCCGTGCCATCTTAAATCCGGGTGACGAAATTATTGTCTGCGAGCCCTGCTATGTAAATTACCAGCCGCTTTCTACCTTGTGTGGAGCAACCGTAATTCACCTTGATACAAGTAAGACAGATCTTTACCCGACTGCTGCCGCAATAGAAGCTGCCTGCACACCAAAAACAAAGGCTGTAATGTTCTGTTCTCCAAGTAATCCAACCGGCCGTGTTATTCCAGCCGAGGAGCTTGAAAAAATTGCAGAGGTTGTAAAAAAGCATCAGATCTGGTGTCTTAGCGACGAGATTTACTGCGAGCTTTTGTACGATGGACGCAAGCATGTTTCAATTGGCTCTTATCCTGGTATGAAGGATTATGCAATCATCTTTAACGGCTTTTCAAAATCCTTTGCTATGACCGGCTGGCGTATCGGTTACATTGCGGCTCCTCATGATTTGCTTGTTCAGTGCTGTAAGCTTCACGGCTATAATACAATCTGTCCTCCAATCTTTAGTCAGTATGCTGCTGCAGAAGGTTTGCGTAATGCCTGGAGCGAAGTTGAAAAAATGCGTGTAAGCTACCAGCAGCGCCGTAACTTAATGCACAAGGCCTTTATTGATATGGGCTTACCTTGCTTTGAGCCGGAAGGAGCCTTCTATATGTTCCCCGATATCCGCCCGACAGGTATGACAAGCGAAGAATTTGCCACAGAGCTTATTCAAAAGTATAATGTAGCTGTAGTCCCAGGTTCGTGTTTTGGGGCTGCCGGAGAAGGTTTTATCCGCTGCTGCTATGCCACCGATATAAATAAAATAAAGATTGCCATGGAGCGCATTGCTCAGATGGTAAAGGAAAAAACTAAATAGAATATATAGGAGAGTTTTGGGATGCTGATTCCAGTTCTAATTGCTGTAACTGTAGCTGTTGTTCTCGTTACTATTTTCCTTGTTTTCAACAGTTTTAAACATAAATCTTCATCTTCAAAATCGGAGCGCATTGCATCTTCGGTTCAGAAAAGAGGAATGTCTGCAGTTGTAAAGGATTACGAAAAAAAACTTGCTCATGATCCTCACAATGTTGAAGCTCTGAGTGGGCTTGGTGATGTATATTATAATGACCAGAATTGGGAAAAGGTTCAGAGTATTTACAAAACTCTTTATGATATTTCTTCGGTGCATACAGAAATTGTTATTGCAGATGTTACAAGACGCTGGGGAATTGCCTGCTTCTTCCTTAAAAAATATGATGATGCAATAAACACACTTTTGCTTTCTGTAAAAAAGGTTCCTGATTCTTACGAAACTAACTATTATCTTGGTTGTGCATTCCTTGAAAAACAGGTTTACGAAAAAGCTGCCTATTGTCTTAAAAAATGTAAAATCATTGCTCCGGAAAATACAGATGTAAACAAGCACCTTGGTTTTTGTCTGTTTAAGAGCCAAAAATACCGCGACAGTCTTCCTTATCTTAAAAAGGCTCTGGATGTTGAACCCGAAAACAAAGAACTTCTTTATGATATGGCGGTTGCAATGTCAGAAGCAGGAATGGGAGATAAGGCCTTAAAGATTTTTGTTCATCTGCGCCCTGACCCGACTTTTGGAGCTCAGTCTTGTCTCGAAGCCGGAAAAATGCATGAGCGCCTTAAGGATTTTCAGTCTGCCATTACGGATTATGAAATTGCCGGTAAGCATGAAAATGTTCCGGAGCAGATTGCTTTACAGATTAAGTATCGTTGTGCAAACTGTTATATAGCTTCTAATAATATTCCAAAGGGGCTTGTTCTTCTTAAGCAGATTCAGGCCGTGCATCCGTCTTATAAGGATGTAGACAGCCTTGTTGCGCGTTATCAGGAATTGAATCAGAACCAGAACCTGCAGGTTTATCTTATGTCTGGTACCAGTGATTTTGTTGCGTTGTGCCGCAAGTTTATTACTGTATTCTTTAAAAATGCGTTTGTTAAAATTGAAGATGTTTCGGTTGCAGCAGAAAGTATAGAAATTATTTGTGATGTAGAAAGCAATAAGTGGGAAGCCAAAAATATGTTCCGCTTTTATCGTACTCAGACTGTTATCGGCGATATTTATGTGCGTGAGTTCCATGCAAAAATGCGTGATGCAAAATGTGATAACGGTTACTGTGTTACCATGGGAACTTTTTCTGATAGTGCCCACAAATATACAGAAGGCCGCCCGATTGATTTAATAGAAAAGGATGCCTTGTGCGCCGCTTTGAAAAAAATTAACATGCTTGGTTAATTTGGTAAATTATTAATTATGAATATCTGTCTTTTTTCTAACGAAGAAATTGAATGTGAACAGCCCTTTTTATCTTTTGATGATAAGAGGGGAGGGCATATTTTAAATGTTCTTCATAAAAAAGAAGGAGACAGTCTTACCGCAGGAATAATTGGCGGTGCTGATGGAACCGCTGTGATTACAAAAATTGATAATTTCCTTAAAAAAATATTTTTTGAATTCAAGCCAGAAGGAAACGGCAAGCCATTAAATCCTCTTAAAATGATTGTGGGATTTCCACGGCCAATTCAACTGCGCAGACTTTTACGCGATGTTGCGGCTCTTGGGGTATGCGAACTTCATCTTACGGGAACAGAGCTTGGAGAAAAATCATATATGCAAAGTGATCTGGCTCAGCCGCAGAAGGTGCACGAACTGCTTTTAGAAGGAACTGTTCAGGCCGGGAGCACACATGTGCCAAGGGCTTTTATTCATAAGAGTTTGAATGAATGTCTGGGGGCCCTTCGAGAGCCTCAGGGACCACAAGGGACCAAATTAATATGCCTTGACAACATTAATCCTTCTTGTGCTCTTGGGCAGGTGCATTTTTCAAAAGACGTGCCTGTAGTAGCCGCCATTGGCAGTGAACGTGGCTGGACTGATAATGAGCGCAGACTTTTGGAGCAGGCAGGCTTTATCCGCTGTGGAATGGGTGAACGCATAATGAGAACAGAAACTGCGGTAACAGTTGCCGGAGCAATAATATTGAATAGTATGGGAATCTTTGTGTAAAAAAGGAGTTTTTATGGACAACCAGAAAATAAAAGAAATGCTGCTTGATATTGAGTCTTGCGAAATAGATTTTACTGTAATTCAAACCGGAAAGGAAAGTAAACGTGTAAATGGTTTTTATAAGCCGGACACTCACGAGATTTATCTTCATAATCTGAATTTTAAATCCGAAAACGAGCTTGTTTACACAGCCGTACACGAGTATACTCATCATCTTATTACAATTCAAAAGCAGGAAAATGACCCTTCTTATGGAACTGCCTGTAAGGTTCATACTCAGGAATTCTGGGCCAAATTTGGCGGTTTGATTGAAATTGCAGAAAAAAAGGGATATTATTCTATTGGCTGGGAAAGCAACGCTGAGCTCAAAGAACTTACAGAAGATATTAAAACCAATTATCTTGCAAAAAACGGCGAGCTCATGAAGGAATTTGGCAAAAAACTTGCCAGGGCAATGGAGCTTTGTAAGTCTGCAAATATACGCTACGAAGATTATATTGACCGTGTTTTATGCCTGCCGCGTAATACAGCAAAAGATATCCGCAAGGTTGGTGCTTCATCAGTAAATCCTGCAATTGGTTTTGAAAATATGAAGGTTGTTGCTTCTGTTAAAAAACCGGATGATCGTGCTGCGGTGGAACAGGAATTTATGAACGGAGGAAAATCTCCTGCAAGTGTTCGCGAAATGATGAAGCAGAATGCAGCTAAAGCCAGAGGAGAAGATCCTAAAACACGACTTGAACGGGAAAAGAACAGACTGGAAAAAACAATTGCCCAGCTTACCCAGAGGCTTGAATATGTGGAGGAAAGTCTTGCAAATATGTAGAAAGATGGCCACAATTTTTGTGGCAGCAGTGTTTTGTGGAGCAGGGTGTCTTTTTGCTCAATCAATGGAAATGCCTTCAATGCCAACAATTTCCATGCCCGAAATAACCTCTGTTTCTTCTCCTACAATGGACGGAAAGTTTTACAGACCTTCGCTTCCCAGTCAGACAAAGAAAACCGGAACCTCCAGCGATGCAGGCACTACTGAAACAAAGTCCACTGAGGCAATTATAACCGACGGAACTACCACAGATGATATTCTGGTATCGCTTCTTTCAAATGCAAATCTTCTTTCTGCTTCTGATATTTCAGATTTATATGACACAGGTTCCTTTGATACACTTTCATCACTTACCGGACTAACAGGACTTACGGGCAGCAGTTCAAGCACATCAAATCTTTCTACAAATATTTTACTCCGCCAGATTCTGGAAAAATTAAACGAGCTTAAGGTTGAACAGAATGCTGCTTCTGCCGCACAACAGGAAGTTTATTCTGCACAGATTCAGGATTCGCAGAATTTTAAAACCCGCAATCCTTCAATTCTTAGATTTAAAATTAATAATTACAATATTAAGGATTCTATCACTCAATCTTTTTTTAGTGAGCCGGAGCCGGATGGTTCTTTTTTGCTTACTGCTGACCGGCGTTATTTTGTAAACAATAAAAGCACAAATGAAACTTTTTATATGCTCTTTAAGGCAGTAAAAAGTAACGGCAGCACAACAACTTTTTCTGTAACTCCTTCAATTGCGCAGGGAATAGAAAATAAGGGGTCTTATGTTTACAAGCTTTGCCAGTGCAAGGATATAATTGCAGAAAAAACCGGAAACCTGGTTGTAGTTCATTTTGTAAGCGAAGATGTTTCCGCCGATTTGCTGCTGGATATAGATAAATAGTTTTGCGAACAATATGTCATTGTCGGTTTTGAACCGACAATCTATATAAAAAGGATTTAACTATGCCAAATATTTTACAACAGGGGCTTTTACAACTTTTACCGGATTTTACCGCTCCGGCTATATCTGCCCTTGCCGATAAAATGGAACGTTACATAAACGAACTCATTCTTTTTAATTCCGCTTACAATCTTACAAATACCTCAGATCACGACGAGCTTGTTGTTCGTCATATTCTTGATTCTCTTTCGGGGTATGGTCTTATAAAAAAGTATATTGATGAGCATGCGGCTTCTTGTGCAGATAAACAATTTGTTGCCGGAGATATAGGTTCCGGCGGGGGGCTTCCGGGAATTCCTCTTGCGGCTAGCTTACCACAGATTCAGTTTAAGCTTGTTGAACGTATGGAAAAACGCTGCTCTTTTTTGTATAATTGTTGCGGGGTGTTAGGATTAACTAACACGGAGGTTTGTAATCTTCAGGCAGAGCAGGTAGAGCCTGAGTTGTTTGATGTAATTACCTTCAGGGCTTTTCGTCCGCTTGATGAAAAAATGACAAAGACTTTACTGCGCATGGTAAAGCCGGGTGGAGTTCTTTTTGCTTATAAAGCAAAGCTGGAAAATATAAAAACTGAAATGGAAGGAATTAAAAAGCTTGTGAACAACTACGAGGTTTTCCCTCTTAAGGTTCCCGGGCTTGAAGATTCCGAAAGAAATATGGTGGTAATAAGGAAATAACAATATGATATTTGATAAACTTAAAAATAAAATAGACAGCACAGCAGACAAAAAACGCACCCCTGCTCAGGTTGTAGTGCAGGATGTTGTTGCCGTAAAAAAAGGTGAACGTGTCTTGATTATTGCAAATCCTGCAACAAACGAAATTGCCCAGGATTTATTTATGGCAAGCAGCGAGGTTGGAGGAGTTCCAACTCTGGTTTATCAGAGTGATAAAACAAGCTTTGATAATGCTAATCCCGAAGTTCTGGCTGCAATTGCAACTGAGCCGGAAGTTTGTTTTTCAATTTCGAACATTAAGCTTGGTAAAGATCCGGCTGCAACAGCAAACCCATATAAGACAGAAGATGGCCAGGAATTCACACATATTTTTGATTATCTTTTAGACGGCAAAAAAACAATGCGCGGAGCATGGACTCCCGGAATTACAGTAGACATGATGAACCGTACTGCCGCAATAGATTATAAGGAACTTGGTGACCGTTGTAAAAAGATGGATGAGCTTTTTACAGGTGCCGTAACGGTTTTTGTAACAGCCCCTGGTGGAACAGATTTGAAAATTCCAATTAATGGCCGCAAGCTTATGGCTGATGACGGAAATTTTACAAAACCCGGAACTGGTGGTAATATTCCTGCGGGAGAGGTATTTATAAGTCCTGTTGTTGGTGGTTGTGAAGGTGTAATTGTTTATGATGGTTCAATGACCTTTGCGGACGGAGATTCTATTCTGGAAACTCCAATTACCTGCAAGGTTGAAAAAGGCTTTGTTAAAGAAATTGAAGGTGGCGCAGAAGCAAAGCGTCTCCTCAAAACAATTACAGAAGCCGAACAGCGTGCCGTTCAGTATGAAAAAGAAAAGAAGCTTCCGCAAGGACAGGGTGCAGTTTATAAACGCAATGCCCGTAATATTGGTGAGCTTGGAATTGGTTTAAATCCTGCTGCCCAGATTACAGGCAATATGCTTGAGGACGAAAAAGCTTTTCATACCTGTCACTTTGCCATTGGAGAAAATTACGACAACGATGCCCCAAGCTTGATTCACCTGGATGGAGTTGTAAGAAACCCAACCATTACGCTGGAGTATGCAGATGGCAGTAAGAAACAGATTCTTGTTAGGGGACAGATTATTTAAAAGCGTGGATTGCCACGTCGCTACGTTATAATCATAAGAAAGGACATTGACATGCGAAAATCAATACTTATACTGACAATCTTTACTATTTTTCTTTTTACCGCCTGTGCCAGACCAAAGAAGGTGCAGGCTTCTGATGCAGAACAATCTTCTGTAGAATCATCAGTTCCGCAGTCTGCACAAAAACCCGCTCCATTGGATCCTAAAATCGAAAAACTCAACCGTGTTCTTATGAGCATGACCGACCGTTGTAAAGAAGCAATTCCAAATGGAGATCCAAATGAATTTCTTGCAGATCTGGAAAGAGTTTTGCAGGTAGAAAAAGCTTTTCCTTCTGACGATTTGAGTCTTTATTATTTAATAGACAAAACCCACAAGGTTGGTGCAGACTACGAACCAAAGCATTTACGCAAGCTTGTAGCCAACGACGATTACATAATAAACAAGACAACTCTTTCTTTGCGCGAAGATGCTGCTGACGCACTTGCCGAGATGGGCCGTGCCGCTCAAAAAGATGGAATAACTCTGGATGTAAGCTCCACCTACCGTTCCTACGAAACCCAGGAACGCACTTTTAATTACTGGGTAAGTGTAGATGGTCTTGTAGAAGCCGAACGCGAATCTGCCCGTCCCGGAACCAGTCAGCATCAGTTAGGGGCCGCCGTAGACTTTGGCAACATAGAAGATTCCTACGCTCTTACCGACGACTGCAAGTGGCTCAACCAGCATTCACAGGAATACGGCTGGAGTCTGTCTTTTCCACAAGGCTACGAAGACATAACCGGCTACCGCTGGGAATGCTGGCACTTCCGCTACATCGGCATAGAAGCTTGCAAGTTCCAGAAAAAATGGTTTGGCGACATACAGCAGTTTATGTTTGAATTTATTGACGCCTGGAAGAATATTGAATAAGTGGGGTCCCTGAGCCTGTCGAAGGGCCCCTATGAATGTGGCCCCTGAGGCACTCGAAGGGTTAATTCCACAATTCCGGTTTAATCTTAAGTTCATCCAGTATTTTTGGTTTGGGTGATGCAATCTTTGCGGGCCCTTCGAGAGCCTCAGGGACCCCTGTTTGAGCAGGAACCCCGGATTTTCTTACTGCCCTTATCAATACATTCTTTGGTGTGTGCTCTTCATCAATAAACTCCAGCATTTGTACGCGGTAACCCTGACTTTCCAGCCATTCACCGCGCAGGGCGTCTGTCAAAAGTGAACTGAACTTTTCGCGCAAAAGTCCGTATTTTAAAATTGGTTCCAGCGCGTTATCATCTTGTTTAATCTTTCCTTTGCGGTTTTGCTGGAGCTGGGTGTTTATCTGATGCTGGCAGCAGGGAACAGACAAAATGGCTTTGGCACCACGGCTTACTGCATATTCCAGGGCAAAATCTGTTGCGGTGTCGCAGGCGTGCAGGGTCATCACAAGGTCGGGAGACTCGCTGGCAGAATAATCGCTGATATTTCCTACGCTAAAGTGAAGACCATCCAACCCCAATCGCGCGGTTATATCATTGCAGTAATCAATTACATCCTGCTTAAGGTCTAATCCTTCAATCTGGCAGGGCAGCTTCTTTATTTCTGTCAAAAAGTAGTGAACTGCAAAAGTCAGATATGATTTTCCGCAGCCAAAATCGGCCACACGGACAGGCTGTCCTTCATTCACAACATAAGGCAAAACATCATCAACAAATTCCAGAAACCTGTTTATCTGCCTGAACTTACTGTAACGAGAAGCCACAATCTTTCCTTCTGTCGTCATAACCCCAAGCACTACAAGAAAAGGAACAGGTTCTCCTTCTTTTATTATGTAATTCTTTTCTGCGTCATCCGGGCCCCTTGCAGGAGAGTCCAGCTTTTTTACCAGCCTTGTAATCTTGCCCTTTTTATTTGCCAGAATCGTAATTTCTTCTGTATCAGTGCGCTCCACAACATTTTTGAAGGTAGTGCCTGAATGGTCCTTAATAAATTCCTGCAGCTCCCCCTCACTCATATGCCGGTGAAAAACCTGCTTTTCGGTAAACATCTGTGCATAATAAGCCGTCTCGCCACCCTTGTTTTCTACCGAGATTTTAATTTTTTTATATAAACGCCCCAGTTTTGTTTCAATATCATTACCAGGCTTTGAAAAAGTTATACTTAAAATCATATATATATCCTTTAAATAAGTTGTCTTTCATACAAGACTTCTGCATTAGAAATATAAAAATAATTTCGTGGCGCGAAGGAACAAAACGGAGGGCAAAATGACTCTGACTGTTGATGCCGCGGGAGCGGCATTTTATAGTTCCACTACAACAGTCAGCGTCAAGCCTGCTAGACAATATGTTGTGTCTCCTGATTTTGCAAAAACGTGGATTTAGCTTCATAATGGAGACAACTAAACCAAACAAAGCATTACCAAAAT
>JAEEGL017091368.1_pt1 | contig 11685 bp, 12 predicted proteins | sample 9134231 | NCBI WGS metagenome assembly JAEEGL01 (sample SAMN16246548, study PRJNA631951) | gut metagenome | biome: gut microbiome; feature: rumen; material: fiber-attached | host: Bos | place: Iran: Karaj | collected 2018-10 | reverse complement strand
TATCTTCTGAAATTGTAACCACATCTTTAGTCATACATTTTCCGCAGGTAAGTTTAGACAGTAAATAACTTATTTCATACATATCCAGACTAGTTGCTGCAGATGGAGATGCTTTTGCAATATCATTTTTAGTAATAATGCCTACCAGTTTTTTAGAATGATTTAAAACAGGAAGTTTACTAAAATTGTTTTGATTCATTATCTGCTTTGCTTCTGTAACACTTGTATCATCAAAAACACAAACAGGGTCCTTTGTCATAACAGTACTAATAATCATAAAATCACCTCACACAAAAAAGACTAATCAGAATTAACCACCAAGGTATGCCGCTTTTACAGCAGGATCTTTTATTAAATCCTGTGCATTACCTGTTTTTGTTATTTCACCTGTTTCTAGTATATACCCTCTATTTGCAATTGACAAAGCTTTAAAGGCATTTTGTTCTACCAGAAGAATTGTTGTTCCATCTTTGTTAATTTTCTTTGCAATTTCAAAAATCTCATCAACAAAAATTGGAGCAAGCCCCATACTTGGCTCGTCTAAAAGCAGTAATTCAGGATTAGACATTAACGCACGTCCCATTGCAAGCATTTGAAGTTCACCACCACTAAGAGTACCTGCATTTTGCTTAAGGCGCTCTTTTAATCTTGGGAAGTATTCAAAAACCCTTTCAAGATCTGTTTTTATGCCTGCCTTATCCTTGCGTAAAAAAGAACCAAGTTCAAGATTTTCTTTTACAGTAAGATTTTGAAAGATACGGCGTCCTTCTGGAACCTGTATTAAATGCTTTGTTACAATTTTATCTGGAGCTACATTTGTAATATCTTCACCTTTAAAAACAACTGAACCGCTCTGCTTTTTTATTAGATTAGAAATTGCATGCAGTGTTGTTGTTTTCCCAGCACCATTTGAACCAATTAATGTAATAATTTCGCCTTTTTCTACGTTAAATGAAATGCCTTTCAGTGCTTTAATCGCTCCGTAAGAAACTTCAAGATTTTCTATTTTTAACATTCTTACCTGCCCCCTTAAATGCTGCCTGCTTCTGTTCCCAAGTATGCCTTGATTACATCTGGATTTGTCTTTATTTCATCAGGATTTCCAGAAGCAATAATACGTCCATAATCTAAAACCATAATACGTTCGCAAATACCCATTACAAATTTCATATCATGTTCAATTAATAAAACTGTAAGCTTGAATTTGTCACGAATAAACTCTATCATCTGTCTTAATTCTTCTGTTTCCTGTGGATTCATTCCAGCTGCAGGTTCATCTAACAAAAGCAAACGTGGATTAGAAGCAAGTGCACGTGCAATTTCCAGTTTTCTTTGTTCTCCATACGAAAGATTTTTTGCAAGCTCATACTTTTTATTATCTATCTTAAGAATAGAAAGCAATTCATCTACACGCTGCTCCATAAGAGCTTCATCTCTGCGAAATTTTGGTGTTCTAAATAGAACATCTAACGGGTTAACAATTCTTTGGTTGTGGAGCGCTATTCTAACATTGTCTCTTACAGTTTGCGATGTAAATAATCGTATATTCTGGAAAGTACGTGCAATTCCCATTCTATTTAATTGAGCAGGACTCTTTTTATTTATAAAGTGAACCTTATTATCTTTGTCCCAGAAAGTAATTTGTCCACTAGTTGGTGTATATACTCCACTCAACATATTAAAAATAGTAGTTTTACCAGCTCCATTTGGACCAATTAAACCTATGAGTTCCCCCTGCTTTATTTCACACGAAAATGAGCTTACCGCACATAATCCACCAAATACAATTGAAATATCAGAGGCTTGTAAAACTATTTTCTTTTCTGAATTATCCATTTTATCCTCGCTTAGTAACTACAAAACTTAATTTTGCTTCTTTGCTTTTAATAGCTTGATTTTTGCTACACAAGAGTCAAAAATTTTAATGAATGATATTTCTTTAAATCCTAACAATCCTTGTGGTCTAAAAAGCATAACTACAATCAAAATTACAGGATAAATTAAAAGTCTAAAATTCTTTAAGAATCTTAAGAATTCCTGGAGATATGTAAGAACAAAGGCTGCAAGGACGCTTCCTGTTGTAGACCCCATTCCTCCAAGTACTACATAAATCAAATAGTTTACACTGTTATTAAAAGAAGCCTGTTCAGGTTTTACAAAGCCTATTAAAGAAACGTATAGTCCGCCACCTAAGCCAGCAACAAAGGAAGCAATTACAAAACCTATCATCTTATACTTAAATACAGCAATTCCACTTGAATTAGCCGCAATTTCATCATCACGAACAGCAAGAATTGCTCTTCCATAAGTAGAGCGTATAAAATTTTGCAATAATATAATCACCACCACTAGTACACCAATTATTACAGCGTAAGCCAGTGGAGGCTGGAAAGCTAAAATAGTTGTAAACTGTTTACCATTTGGACCACCTGTAAGCTCTCTTAAATTTACAAGTACTACACGTATAATTTCTCCAAAGCCCAGAGTAACAATAGCAAGATAATCTCCATCAAGTTTCAATGTAGGAAACCCAATCAAAAAACCAAAGAACGCTGTAATTATTGCAGCAATAATAATGCTTAATGGTAAAGGAATTCCTGCATTCTGTGAAAGAAATATTGTAGAATAACAGCCTATAGCCATAAAACCAGCCTGCCCTAAACTAAGCTGACCTGTAATTCCACAAATGATATTTACACTCAACGCCATTATTGCGTTTATTCCACCTAAAGTAATAATCTGAGCTGTGTATGCATCAATTATTTCTGCCTGAATCAATAAAGTAGGTAAAACAACTGCAATTACGCTTATAACTGCAAGTATTAATGTATTTCTTAAAAACTTATTTTTCATCTGGTACCTCCTATTAAACCTTAACAGTACGTTTTTTACCAAAAAGACCAGTAGGTTTTACAAGAAGAATTACAATTAAAATTCCAAAAGAAATTGCATCTGCATACTGTGAAGAAATAAAACCTTTTGTAAGAGTTTCTGCAATACCAAGAATTACACCACCAACCATAGCACCTGGAATAGAACCAATACCACCAAGAACAGCAGCAACAAAGGCTTTTAGTCCAGGCATATATCCCATCATTGGGTCAATCTGAGGATATGCTGTTGCATATAAAACACCACCAGCCCCTGCAAGTACAGAACCAATAACAAAGGTTATGGCAATTGTTTTATTAACACTAATACCCATTAAACTTGCCGCGCCCAAATCATAAGAAACTGCTCTCATGGCCTTCCCCGTTTTGGTATAGTTTACTATGAAATTTAAAAGCACCATAAGAAAAGCAGAAGAAATAATTACTATAAGCTGCAGGTTAGAAATACTTACAGAACCTAAAGCAAAATTCTTTAATGGCATTGTTGGATACTGACGTGGATTAGGACCAACAAATGGTAAAACACGCATAACATTCTGTAAAATTAATTCCACAGCAATTGCTGTAATCAAAGAATTTAATCTTGGAGCGTTTCTTAATGGTCTGTAAGCAAGTCGTTCAATAACTAATGAAAGTATTGCACAAAAAAGCATAGCCGCAAAAAAAGCGCAAGTCATACCCATTACATTTGCACCCATATGAATCAAAACAAAATATCCTGCATAGGCTCCCATCATCATAATATCACCATGAGCAAAATTAATGAGTTTTACAATTCCATAAACCATTGTATAACCAAGAGCTATTAATGCATAAATACTACCAAGCGATAAACCATTTATTAGCTGTTGTAAAAACATTGATAAAGAATTCAACACAGCCTCCATATTAACTATTATAATTTCTAGTTCTTATATTTTAGATGAATTCACTCTGTTATGGAATAGCAACTCAAAGGCATTATGCTGCAGTTGTCAGCAAGGTAAAGATACACTATATTTATGCTATGCAAATGATTATTTTAGGAAGTGGAACCAGCAACGGAGTTCCCTCCATAGCATGTAAATGCAATACCTGCACTTCTACAAATCCAAAAGATAAGCGAAATAGAGCTTCGGCCTACATTATTTCTGATACAGATAAAAGATATTTAGTTGATTGTGGTCAGGAGTTTAGGATTCAGGCACTTGAAAATAATATAGATAAAATCAATTCAGTTTTTTTAACTCATGCTCATGCAGACCATATTTTTGGTATAGATGATTTGAGAAGCTTTAGCTGCGACATAAGTCACTCTCCAAAAGCCAAAACCTCAGAAAAAGCTTTACGCCCACCTATTCCAATTTATTCCAACAAATGGACACTAGATTACATTAAATATGCCTTTGGGTATATGTTTACCCCACCAAAAGAGGGAGGCGGACATGCAAAGCTTGATTTAATTACAATCCAGGACTTTGAGACAATCCAGCTGGAAAAAAAACTAACAGCAACCTCAATCCCGCTTATGCATGGTCACGTAAAAACAAGTGGCTGGCTTTTTACAAAGCATAAAGACGATGGTTCAAAAGCATCTATTGCATACCTTACAGATTGCAGCCATATAAGTGACGAAACCTGTTCTTATTTGGCTAACAACACTGGAACTTTAGAGCACCTAATTATAGACGGTCTAAGAATTAACGAGCATTCCACACATTTTAGTTTTTTGCAGGCAATGGACGCAGCTCAAAAAATCTGCCCAAAACACACCTGGATAACACATATCGCACATAATTCTACCCACGAAGAAATTACCCAATATCTGGCACAAAACCTGCCTTCATTCCCGCTTTTAGAAAAAAACTGCGAAAGTGTTTTGCCTGCCTACGATGGGCTAAAAATTTCTATTTAAGTAAGATAAATAGGAAAAGTTTTATCATATAAGCTTATTAGTAACATTCAAAAATATACTCTTATAGTAGTAAATAATAAACTTTTAACTATAAATATATAATTTCAAATTCCCCAATCTGTTCAAAGCCAATCTTTTTATAAAGATTAAGTGCTGCTTCATTTTTACTTTTTACAAACAAAACCGGGCTTTTATTATTTTTTAAGATTTTTTGACAGAGCATATACAAAAGATGCCATGCATAATAGTTTCTTCTAAAAAGTGGCGCTGTAAAAACTCCGCCAATCTGCACACAGTTTATGCCAATTGCATTGGTATTTGCTTTTGAAACAATTTCGCCGTCAGAAATAAGAGCAAGAACTATCTGATTTTTCAAAATTTGAGTTAAAGTCATTCTGCATTCCAAATCAGTAAGCTTTTTATTCTTGGGAACTACTTCCTGTTCTAAATACTTATACTGCAAATCATAAAGACTTTCTAAATTATCTAAGGTACAGCGCACAATTGCATCATCATTATAAAGTTTTTCTGGAGGATTTTTTGGCAGTGTTTTTAGTAGCATTAAATTATAGTGATTTTGACAAATTTCTTTTTCCTGAATTTTGTTTGATTGGATTAGCAGGTTTTTAAGATTTTGTGAAACTGGAAAAGTTCCGTGAATGCAGGAAAGCTTTTTATCCTGCAGAAAAGTCTTTAAAACCTGTTCTATTTCTGATGTATAGTACGGAATGTAATAAAAAAGGGTTGATTTTATATAAATCACTCCCCTAATGCTTTGAAGAGTTACTTCTTCTTGACTAGTTATAAAAAAAAGCCCAGCTGACTGCTTTCTAACATAATATGCCAGTTGAACACAAAAACATTCATTCTGGGCAATAAACTGCCTTGCATATTTATTAGTATTTTCTGCAACTGGAACTATATACATTACACTTAGTTTCTAAAGCTGTGAATTGGAGCTGGGATTTTTCCTCCGCGATTAATAAAATCTGCGCAGCTAAACTTGCTCACTGGCATTACAGGACAGCCACCAAGTAATCCGCCAAATTCTACCCACTCACCGGCTTTTTTTCCTGGGGCAGGGATTAGGCGTACTGCAGTTGTTTTGTTGTTTACCATACCAATAGCAAATTCGTCTGCCATAATTCCACTAATTGTAGTAGCTGGTGTATCACCTGGAATAGCTATCATATCAAGTCCAACAGAACAAACTGTTGTCATTGCTTCCAGCTTTTCTAAACATATTGAGCCCTGTTTTACTGCATTAATCATTCCTTCATCTTCTGAAACAGGAATAAAAGCACCACTTAATCCGCCTACGTTTGTACTTGCCATTACTCCGCCTTTTTTTACCATATCTGTAAGCATAGCAAGAGCAGCAGTTGTTCCTGGACATCCAGCACCTTCCAAGCCACATTCTTCAAGAATTCGTGCTACAGAATCACCAACAGCTGGTGTTGGAGCTAAAGACAAATCCAAAATACCAAAATCAACACCAAGACGTTTTGCTGCTTCGGCCCCTACCATCTGTCCCATTCTGGTAATCTTAAAAGCAGTCTTTTTAATTCCATCTGCAAGCTCGTTAATTGGACGACCTTTGTAATCTTTTGCTGCTGCTAAAATTACACCAGGACCAGAAACTCCAACGTTAATTACAGCGTCTCCTTCTCCAGGACCATGGAATGCACCTGCCATAAATGGATTATCTTCTGGTGCATTGCAGAATACTACAAGTTTAGCACAGCCATTTACTTCACAGTTTTTAGACATGTCTGCAGTTTTTGCAATAATTTCACCCATCATTTTAACAGCATTCATGTTTATTCCAGATTTTGTTGAGCCAACATTAACAGAAGAACAAACAAAATCCGTTGTAGCAAGAGCCTCTGGAATGGATTCAATTAAGATTTTATCTGCTGGAGTAATTCCTTTTTGAACTAAAGCACTAAAGCCGCCCAAAAAGTTTACTCCTAAATCTTTAGCTGCCTTATCTAAAGTTTTGCAGTATTCAACATAAGTTTTAGCATTACTTGCCCCTGCAACTAAAGCAATAGGGGTTACAGAAATGCGTTTATTAATAATAGGTACACCAAATTCTTTTTCTATATCCTGCCCAACTTTTACTAACTTTCCTGCCTTATACATAATTTTATCATAAATTTTAGTACAAGCAGTTTTAGCATCAGAATCTGCACAGTCCAAAAGTGAAATACCCATTGTAATACAGCGGATATCAAGCTTTTGTCGCATAAACATATTTACAGTTTCTTGAATTTCAACAGGCGAAAAAATCATTTGGTTATTCTCCTACTTTTAATTATTGATTATGCCACTTTTTAAAGATTAAGGATGTATTTACACCACCAAATGCAAAGTTGTTAGACATAACATATTCTGCATCCATTTTTAAGCCGTCACCAGTGATGTAGCCTAATGGAGCACATTCAGGATCTACATTTACAAGGTTACAGTTTGGATGGAACCAGCCTTCGTTCATCATGTGAATTGTAAGCCATGCTTCTACACAACCACAAGCACCAAGAATATGGCCAATATATGATTTTGTAGAGCTGATAGGTACTGCACGGTTGAATACTTTATAAACAGCCTGACTTTCAGAAATATCTCCGTGATGTGTTGCAGTTCCGTGTGCATTTACATAAGCAATCTGATCTGCAGTAATGCCTGCATCATCTAAAGCCATTTGTAAAGCATGAGCCTGGGTTTCTGCATTAGGGCTTGTAATATGAGTACCGTCCATATTTGTACCAAAACCTGCAATTTCTGCATAGATTTTTGCACCGCGTTTAACTGCATGTTCCAAATCTTCCAAAATAAGAGTACCTGCACCTTCACCAATAACAAGACCGTCTCTGTCTTTATCCCAGCATTTTGGTGTTAATTCTGGAGTTTTATTCATACAAGAAGTTGCACCAAGAGTATCAAAAATAGCTGCATCTGGAGCAGAAAGTTCTTCAGCCCCTCCTGCAATCATAATATCCTGGCGACCATCTTCAATAGCTTCATAAGCATAACCAATTGACTGTGAACCAGAAGTACAAGCTGTGTCAGTTACAATTACTCGTCCGCGAATCTGATAGTATACAGAAAGGTTACAAGCATTTGTCTGAGGCATTGCTTTAATGTAAGTCTGACTGTTTAAGTGAGAAGAATCTCCAGTTTCTACCATTTTTGCGAGATCACCAATAGCATCCATGCTTCCCATACAAGTTCCGTAAGCAATACCTGTACGGCCATTTTTTAATTCTTCTATAACATCGCCTTCGTCTGTTAAAAAGCCTGCATCTTTTAATGCTTCATCAGTTGTTACTAAAGAAAGAAGAGCTACACGGCCCATACCACGAATCTTTTTGCGTGGGAAAGAAGGGAGTTCGCCATCATAAGGACAAGCCATACGAGTATTCATTTTTGTATAGCGTTCCCATTCTGGCATATATCTAATTTTATTTTTTCCAGCTTTTAAGTTTGCGTATGCAGTATCCCAGTCTCTACCCAGAGCTGAAAGCATACTACCGCCTGTTATTACTACGCGGCGTTTTCCATTAGGTTTTGTGAATTCCATTACATACCACCATCAATTTCAAGACACTGTCTTGTAATATAAGCTGCACCTTCTGAAAGTAAGAATACTACAGCACTAGCAATTTCTTCTGGCTTACCTGCACGTCCCATAGGGATAGATTTCATAATCATTTCGTAAGCTTCTGGAATAATTGCTTTTGTCATATCCGTTTCAATTACACCTGGTGCAATTGCATTACAAGTAATTCCACGTCCAGCAAGTTCTACAGCTAATGCTTTTGTAGCACCAATAATACCAGCTTTAGAAGCAGAATAGTTTGTCTGACCTCTGTTTCCGTCTACACCAGATACAGAAGAAATTGTAATAATGCGTCCACCGCGTTTATTTTTGCGACTTGCCATTGGCATAAGTAATGGGTTAATTACATTGTAGAAGCTGTCCAAGTTTGTATGGATTACTTTGTCCCAGTCTTCACCAGAAAGAGCAACAAAAGTATTATCTCTTGTAACACCAGCGTTATTTACAATGCCCCATAAAGCACCATATTTTGTTGTAATTTCTTTAAGTTTATTTTTGCAGTCTTCGCGATCAGAAACATCAAACTGGATTACTTCGCCCTCTCCACCAGCTGCTTTAATCTGAGCTAAAGTTTCTTCTGCTTTTGCCTGACTTCCGTTGTAATGACAGATTACATAATATCCTGCCTTTGCAGCTTCTACTGCAATAGCACGACCAATACCACCAGAAGCACCTGTTACTAAAACTTTTTTGTCTGCATTTAAGTTTTCCATTTTTTACCTCAAATAATTATAGTCTTTTTTAATCTCCAAACAATGCGTGAGCATCTTCTGTTTCCATTACTGAAATTTTTGCTGTTGCACATGGAGTATCATCGCCCTTGTGTGCATATAACTCGCAGATATAACGGTAAACATGATTTTCTTCATCGCGGAAATCTTCTTTTATTTTCATCTGAATTGTAGTGTTATTTTTTAAGTAACCTACATCAGCTTTAAATTCCATAACACTTAAAATAAAGCCAGGTAATGGTTCGCGGCCTTTTTCTTTGTTAGAAATACCAGTTAAAGCAGAAATTCCCTGAGCCATAAATTCAAAACCAGCCCAAGTTGGAACTCCGTCAAATTCTTCTTCATAAAAAATACAATTTTCTGTAATGTCGTATTCACTTGTGATTGTGTGATTAATTGAATCATGCTGAGTTACACGAGAAAGTAAAAACATTTTACCTTTGTGAGGTAACATCCAGATTAAATCATCATGATCAATAAACTGTGGAATTGTACAAACTTTGTTTTCCATACTTATCCTTATTTAATTCTTTTATTTGCCAATAATTATGCTTGCATTTGCGCCACCAAACGCAAAAGAGTTGCTCATGCATACCTTAACTTGCTTAACGTTTTTTGCAGTTTCAGTATTTATAACATTTAGAACTGGAAGTTGTGGATCCTGTTCTCCATCCCACTTTTGCACCGGCAATTTTACATTATTACTAATTTTGTCAGAATAATCAACTAAAGCAGCATAACATACACTAAGCTCTAATGCTGCTGCAGCCCCAAGAGTATGCCCCGTAATTGGTTTTGTTGTACTTACAGGCACTTTATAATCAGCAAAAACCTTATCTACTGCAATACACTCCATACTGTCGTTAAATCTAGTACCCGTTCCATGCAGATTAACATAATCTACTTCACACGCTTTTAAACCAGCCATATCTAAAGCCCGCTGCATTGCAACCTTAGCACCTTCACCACTAGGATCCGGACTTGTCATATGGTATGCATCTGCACTTTCACCCCAGCCCAAAATTTTAACTGACTTTTCATCGCTGTTTTCACTCTTTTCCAGCACATCCTTAGAAAGCACAAAAAAAGCACCTGCTTCACCTATGGTTATTCCGTGACGATTTTTGCTTATAGGATTTGTTATATTACTGTCTATAGTCTCTAAAGAATTAAAACCCAACAAAACTGTATCGCTTGCAATATCAATGCCACCAACAACTACAGCATCTGCAATTCCTGCCATAATCATTTCAGCACCCTTTATTACGGCACCTGCACTGCTTGAACAGGCTGTACTAAAAGTGCTGCAAGGTCCTTGTAAATCATACTTTTCTGAAATAAAAGTGCTTACATAATCTGCACCCTGAATTTCTATGTTATAAGATTCTGGAAATTCACCATTTTTAAAATACTGTCTATGGCCTGCAAGCGAAAATTCTGTACCATTATCACAAGAACCAATACAAACTGCAATGCGCTCTTTACCATATTTAGCCTTGGCAGCATTAATTGCTGATTCAATCTGCTCTAAAGCCTGTTCTTCTATTTGCATAATGCGCATATCATAACGGGCAGAACTTGCCTTTAACGCTGAATCTTCGATTTTTGCAGCAAAAAATTCTTCGCCTGTACAGGTTATAACTTTTTTTATGCCCTTTTGATTTCCTTCAACTACAGACTGCCACAATTCTTCTAAGCTTGTTCCACCGGCACACATAACTCCGGGTTTAGAAACATAAATGTCCATCAAAAACCTACTCTTATTGAATTACTAAATTTGGGAATAATATTGTATAAGAATAATTACGTAATTTATTTACGATAGTTACTTTATTACCTAGTTTTGTTATCTGGCAAATAAGTTTTTTGCCATCATAAACATTGCGAATTTCTTTATCAGGATACTGTTCACAAGAAAAAGTTATTCCTGAATTATGTAAGCTTAAACTAAGTGGATTAATTTCATAAAAAGCTAACTGCAAATCAAAAACTATATACTCTGCTTTAAAATCTGCAGGAAGCACATTTGAATCTACTATGATTTGAGAACCATCATAATAAAGAGAGCCCATATCAGTTGCAAATTCGTTTAAAAGGTTTAAATTAATTCCTGTTTCGTCTGCCTGAAATAAAGAGGCAAAAGACATTTCCTGGTCACCAAATTTTGCTGTAAAATAAACTAAATCATCAAAAGAGCCTGCCATGTTTTGTGGTTCAAGTAAGCGTACTGATTTTGTATTAGTAATATAAACCTTACTTAGTTTTGGCTGACCTTTTGTAGTTGCACAAGAACTTAAGCTAACTGCAGATAATAGTAATACCCCAGTTAGAACAATCTTGCATAAAGATTTCATTATTGACTCCTTAGAAACTTCTGTCATAAAACATTGAACTTACGTATGCAGTTGTAAGTCCAATAAATATAGAAAGCCCCATGTAGTGTACAGGTTTAAATGAACTTAATGCGAGTGCACCAAATGAAATAACTGTAGTACAGAACGAAAGCATTGTAGCAAATGGCTCCAGCCTGTTAGATTCAAGCTTTCT
>JAEEGL016362399.1_pt1 | contig 11685 bp, 8 predicted proteins | sample 9134231 | NCBI WGS metagenome assembly JAEEGL01 (sample SAMN16246548, study PRJNA631951) | gut metagenome | biome: gut microbiome; feature: rumen; material: fiber-attached | host: Bos | place: Iran: Karaj | collected 2018-10 | reverse complement strand
TAGGTTGTCGTGAAAGAGGTCCTGTAGATAATATGACGGCTACAGATTTTGAAAGGACTATTGAGCTTTTTTCTAATATATTTTATAGGAAAATATTTAAGGGAGTGTATCGTTCTAGAGAATCAACATTAGAGGAAAGAAAAAAATATAATTTTGGCCCTAGAATTTTTAGCTTTGGAAGAGATTATTCAATTGTTCATAATGATTTTACAAGTTTTAAATTTAGGATGCAACTAAAAAAGCGAATAAGAAGATTTCATAAATATTGTGAAAGAGCAGGTAACGATATTTCATTGTGGTTCATATATAGCTTAAATGCTAATGATGAAAACTATACTGTGGAAGAACTAGAATCTATAAAAGCGAAACTCCCAGTGTATTGTGTTTCAAGAATGATTATTTTGGCTGTGAGGGGACATAATCAAAACTTTCAAAAAGTTTTTAATTATTATCTGGAAATGACTGAAGGAGAGAGTTATATTTGGGCAGATAAACAATGTGCAATAAATATACGTACAAAACTGGAAGAGAAATATTCTTTGCAATTTTGTAGTTGAATAAGTTAATTATTTCATAATGTAAATGTGAGCTACATTATGAACTGTAAGAAAGTGACTCACATTCATGAGTATTACAAAATTATATTTCTAAAAAGAGGTTAAAAATGTCTTATTCATTGGAACCTGCTTATGCAGTTAGAAATAAGTTGGTGCGTGCGTTGCTAAAAGCTGGGGCTAATCCTGAAAATCAGTGGTTTTTTACAGACGGTGCGTTTTCTCCTGATCAGATGATAGAATATCAGCCTAATACATATCAAAAAGATGATTTTGCAGTTATTAGTGATAATAAAATAATTGCATTTTTTAGTGCACAATGGAATAAGCAGCTACAGATTATAGTTGGCTTTAGAATTATTTGCCTTAATTCCTCAAAGAGTATGGAGATGAGTAAAGCTATTTTTACTTACTTTGATTATTTGTTTGTTGCAAGGGGGTGTAAGGTTTTAAACTTTTTAGTTGCCGACAAAAACGTGCATGCAAAAAATATTTATGACAAGTTTACCACAAAATATTTTGGCCATGTAACAGGTCATCGCACTCGTGGCCAGATGAGTTATACAGGCGAAATATCAGATGTTACAACATATGAAGTTACCTGCGATGAGTATTTTGCTTGGAAAAATAGGAATGCGTCATGAAATATATACCACAGTTAGACATAAGTGATTGTGGCGCAGCCTGTATTGCTATGATAGCAAGTAATTTTGGAAGACATTTGAATATTGCAAAAATCAGAGAAGCTGCTGGTACAGATATTATAGGGACTAATATTCAAGGATTAATTACTGCGGGTAAGAATTATGGGTTAAAAGGTCGTGGTGTAAAAGGTGATGCCTCTGTTCTTAATCATAATATACCTGTACCTTTTATTGCACATGTAAGACTTGGTGATAATAATATTGGAGTTAGAGAACATTTTGTAGTTGTAAAAAAAATAACTTCAAGATTTATTTATTATTGGGACCCAGATCCACTGAGCCGTAAGAACAAGGTTTCAAAAGAAGAGTTTATAAAAATCTGGAGTAATTGTGCAATCTTTTTTGAACCAGAGGATAGTTTTAATAATGTTTTAGAAGAGAAAGAAACTAATCTACTGCTAAAGTTTCTTCCAGTATTTGCACCACACAAAAAAGTGTTATTTTATGCACTGCTTTCATCAATACTGTTATTAGCATTTGGACTTGCCTCATCATTTTACTATAAATATATATTTGATGAAGTTATATATTCAAAAGCAGGGGCCTCGCTTGCTATGCTTACAATTGCGATATTAGTTGTAACTGTAGTTCAAAGCATAGTGGGGGCTATTAGGAATGTTTTGCTGGCACATTTTTCATATAAAACAGATTTGCAACTTAATTTCAGTTACCTTTCTCATATTCTTAAACTTCCGCTATCATTTTTCGAAAGCCGTAAAAATGGGGAAATTCTAAGCCGTCTAGGAGACTTAGATAAGATAAGGGATACATTATCAAGTGCAGTACTAAGCGGAGTAATGGATGTTTTAATGTTACTGGTTAGTGCACCAGTTTTGTGGGGAATAAGCAGTAAACTTTTTACTATATCTTTTGTAACTGGTATATTTGCTTCACTCTTATCGTGAGTCTTTTCAAAAATTTATAGAAAGTATTATATAAAGTCTATGAGCCAGAATTCAGAAGTTCAAAGTTTTTTGTTTGAAAGTATAAATGGTGCTGCAACAGTAAAAGCTTTTAATGCGGAAGGGAAAGTTCACCATGAATATGAAAAAAAGAAAATGCAGGCGGTAGAAACCACCTGGACGGTTAATAATGTAAGTATAATACAGGGGCTTTTAAGTGGAATTATAAATGGGGTGAGTGGAATACTTGTCATTGCACTTGGTTCTTCTTCCATTATAGCAGGAACATTAAGCCTAGGTACCCTTATAACCTTTAACAGTTTACTCGGATATTTTACAGGGCCTTTATTCAGGCTTGTAAATATCCAGAATAGTGTACAGGAGAGTTTAGTTGCGGCACGACGTGTTGGGGAAGTGCTGGAGCTTGAACGCGAAATGCAGAGCGAAAAGCATTACTTAAAGCCGGAAAACTTAAAAAGTGACATTACTTTCGAAAATGTAAAATTTGCCTATGGAAGCCGTAAACCTGTTTATGAAGATTTAAGCCTTACCGTAAAAGGCGGCAGCTGGACAGCATTTGTAGGCCCCAGTGGCAGTGGAAAATCTACATTTGTAAAGCTTCTTTTGAAATTTTATGAGCCAGATGGGGGGCGTATTTTTGTAGGGAAGAATGACCTTCGCGATATAGATACAATCTGGCTTAGAAGTAAAATCGGGTATGTGCCACAAGAAATTTTTTTATTCAGCGGTACAATTGCAGAAAACATAGCGCTTCATCATCCACAGGCAAGTTTAGAAGAAATTATGCAGGCAGCCAGAAGGGCAGGCGCAGATGAGTTTATTCAGAATCAGCCAAAAAGATATGATACAGTTCTTGGAGAACATGGAGGGGGCTTAAGCGGTGGTGAAAAACAGCGTCTGGCTCTGGCAAGGGCTCTGCTTGGAAACCCTGAGATTCTTATTTTAGATGAAGCTACAAGCAGCCTGGATAGTATAACAGAACAGCAGATTCATAGTGTGCTTGCAAATCTTAAAGAAGAAAAAATAACAGTAATACTTATTGCTCACCGTCTTAGTACAGTTCAGAACTGTGACACAATTTATGTAATGGAAGACGGCACTGTAATGGAAAGTGGTACTCACAACGAGCTTTTAACACAGAATGGACTTTACAAAAAAATGCTTTTAGGGATTGCAAGTTAAAATGAATTTAAAAACTTATGACGAATTGAAAAGGACTTCTGCCTTTTTTATGCTAAAGCCTGCATACAGCATTTATGTATTTATAATTACAGTCCTTGGTGTTATTGCAGCAGCCTTTATATGGGCTATATTTGCGCCTATGGAAGATGTGATTAAGGCGGAGGTTATATTGCGTACTAAAGATAGTGTTTCAAATGTGCGCACTGTTTTAAGCGGAGAAGTTACTGGTAAGTTTTATGCAAACAATGAGTTTGTTTTAAAAGGGGATGTGCTTTTAACAATTGATGAGCAGGTTTTAGAAACAAAACTGAAGGCCTTAAAAGAACAGCTGTTACAAACTCAAAAAGAACTTATTAAAAACAGCAGGCTTTTAAAGACACTGTATCCTATGTCATCAATGGGGACAGACCTCGCCGACATAGATTTTGATTACGCCCTTTTAGAAGACAGTCTCTTAAAAATTGAAACTGAAACCTTAATAAATGATTATAACTACCAGAAAAAGGTTTATGAACTTAACATAAAAAAGGCCAGAACTGAACTGGAACGGGAAGTTAATCAGGATAAAATGCTCAGAATAAAGCAGAAAGAGCAGGATTTAGTGCTGGCTCTGGAAAATGCAGAACTGTTATATAAGCAGTGGAAGAATACTCAGTTAAAAAATGCCTTAGAGAATAAAACTAACCTTGAACTTACATTAAAAAATCTTGAAAGCCAGATAGAAGATGTGAATAACAGCCTGAAAAATTCTAGAATTACTGCTCCAATCAGTGGAAAACTTACAGAAGTTGTAAAGCTGAATGTGGGAGATAAGGTACTTGGCGGTGAAGAGCTTTTTACTATTACGCCGTCATCTGAAAGTATGGATGGAAACACAGCTGTGCCATCCCTGATAGCAGAACTATACATAGAAAGTTCACTTACTGCTAAAGTAAAGGAAGGTAATGCTGTAAGAATAAAGTTTCCGTCCCTTCCGCCAAGCTTGTATGGTCAGAAAGAAACTTATGTTGAAAAACTTGCTGCAGACTCGGTTTTTATAAATGGAAACTCCTTTTATATAGCAGAATGTCCGATACCGGAACCTGTACTTATATCTAAAAAGGGAAAATCAGCAGTACTTATGCCAGGTCTTTCTGCTCAGGCGCGCATCATCACCGATAAAACAAGTGCGCTCAAAATGCTTCTTAAAAAGCTTGATTTTATAAATTAGTTTAATTTAATGCGCATTCTTGCACAAAAACCTATTTTAATTTATCTTGATTTTATGAAAGAATTACAACTTAAATATGGATGCAACCCTAATCAGAAACCTGCTAGGGTTTATATGGAAAATGGCGATCTTCCTATTACTGTGGTTAACGGAAGACCAGGATACATTAATCTTTTAGATGCATTAAACGGATGGCAGCTTGTTAAAGAATTAAAAGAAGCTACAGGACTGCCTGCTGCAACATCATTTAAGCATGTTTCACCTGCAGGTGCTGCCGTTGGACTTCCACTCTCTGATACTTTAAAAAAGATTTATTTTACAGATGATGTAGAGCTTACTCCACTTGCATGTGCTTATGCCCGTGCCCGTGGTGCAGACCGCATGTCTTCTTTTGGAGATTTTATTTCTCTTTCTGATGAATGTGACGAAGCAACAGCTTTGTTAATTAAGAAAGAAGTTTCAGATGGTGTAATCGCCCCATCTTATTCTGCAAAGGCTTTGGAAATCTTAAAGGCTAAAAAGAACGGCAACTATTGTGTAATTCAGATTGATCCTAACTATGTTCCAGCAGAACTTGAAACAAAACAGGTATTTGGTGTTACTTTTGAACAGGGCCACAACTTCTTAAAAATTGATAATTCTTGTTTAGAAAATATTGTTACAAAAAATAAGTCGCTTTCAGAAGATGAAAAACGCAACCTTGTAATTTCTTTAATTGTTCTTAAATATACTCAGTCTAATTCTGTATGTTTTGTAAAAGACGGACAGGCTATTGGTATAGGGGCTGGTCAGCAGAGTCGTGTTCATTGTACTCGTCTTGCAGGACAGAAGGCCGATAACTGGTGGCTTCGTCAGAGTCCAAAAGTTTTAGGACTCCAGTTTGTAGATGGTATTAAGCGTGCAGACCGCGATAATGCAATTGACGTTTATATTGGTGAAGAATATATGGATGTTTTAGCCGAAGGTAAATGGCAGAATATCTTTAAGGTAAAACCTGAAGTATTTACAAGAGAAGAAAAAGCTGAATGGATTAGCAAAAATACAGACGTAGCTTTAGGTTCAGATGCTTTTTTCCCATTTGGTGATAATATTGATCGTGCACATAAATCTGGTGTAAAAGTAATTGTTCAGCCAGGTGGTTCTGTTCGTGATGATTTAGTAATAGCCAGTGCCGATTCTTACAATATGGTGATGGTATTCAACGGTATTAGATTATTCCATCATTAATAGTGAGCGAGTTTTGCCAGGCGAAACTCGTTAAGTTCGCGAAAGCGAACGACTTTTAATGGAATTCGTTTGTTCCATCACTAATACTATTTGCCCTAAATTATGTAGTAATTACCTTAAATTTGTGGTATTATCAAAATACTATGGCAGAATATGAAGTTCAGAATGGTAATTCACTAGGATTTGGGGCAATTCCGTATCCTAATGGTGTAAACTTTTCCATATATAGTAAAGACGCAAAGAGAGTTTATTTATGTCTTTTTGATACAGAATACGATTCGAAGCCGTCTCAAATAATCGAATTAGATTCCAAAAATAATAAAACTGGAGATGTATGGCATTGTTTTGTTTCTGGCTTAAAGCCTGGGGCAATGTATTTATACAAAATGGACGGGCCATACAATCCCCCAAAGGGTTTAAGATATAACATACATAAATATCTTTTTGATCCTTATGCAAAATGCTTTACAACAGGCTCTCTTTTTAATTCTTATAACCGTCAAAGATTTTCCGGAATGGCTGCAGAAGAAAAAGGGGAAATTCAAGACCTTTCTGATTTTCCAAAATGCGTAGTTGTTGATGATGAAGATTTTGATTGGGAAGGTGACAAACCTTTAAACTATCCGCTTGAAAAGACAATTATTTACGAAACACACTTAAAAGGTTTTACAGCCTCAAAAACAGCCAATATACAGCCAGAAATAGCAGGAACCTATAAGGGGTTTATAGAAAAAATAGACTATCTTAAAAATCTTGGTGTAACTTCGGTAGAATTTTTACCTCTTTTTGAATTTGACGAAAACGAAAATGGAAATATTAATCCTCGTACTGGAGAACGTCTTTCTAATTACTGGGGCTATTCAACTATAGGTTTTTTTGCACCAAAAACAAGTTATGCCTGTGACAGAAGTCCTGCTGGCCCAGTTAAAGAATTTAAAAATCTAGTAAAACAAATGCATAAAGCTGGCCTGGAAGTAATTTTGGACGTAGTTTACAATCACACAGCCGAAGGAAACGAATACGGTTACACATTTGGCTTTAGAGGTATTCAGAATAATGTTTACTATCAGTTGCCAGTGGAAGATAAACAATATTATATGAATTTTAGCGGCTGCGGAAATACAGTAAACTGTAATCATCCTATAGTTGTAGAATTCATAATAAACAGTTTAAGATACTGGGTTTTGAATATGCATGTTGATGGTTTCCGTTTTGATTTAGGTTCAATTTTAACTCGTGCACAAAACGGGGCTCCAATGGAGTTTCCTGCTCTTACCACTGCAATAAACGAGGATCCTATTTTATCTAAAACAAAAATCATAGCAGAGCCTTGGGATGCAGGTGGATTGTATCAGCTTGGAAGCTTTCCTGGTGGAGAGCGCTGGTGTGAATGGAATGGAAGATTCCGTGACGATATAAGACGTTTTATTCGTGGTGATGAAAAATTTGCAACAGCTGCAGCTACCAGGGTTGCTGGAAGTTCCGATTTATACAAGGCTTCTGGTAGAACTCCATTGGCTTCTATTAATTTTATTACCGCACACGATGGTTTTACACTTAACGATTTAGTAAGCTATAATCACAAACATAATGAACAGAATGGTGAAGAAAATCGTGACGGCTCAGATGATAATTTTTCGTATAATCACGGATACGAAGGTGAATGTACAAATCCAAAAATAGAAGCAGTAAGAAAGCGTAAAATAAAAAATTTCCTGCTTTATCTGCTAATTTCGCAGGGCGTTCCTATGCTTTTAGCAGGAGATGAAATGCGAAGAACTCAAAATGGAAATAACAATGTTTACTGCCAGGATAATGAACTTGGCTGGATGAACTGGAATCTTGAAGAAAAAAATAAGGGGCTTGTAAGATTTACTAAGAATTTAATTGAACTTAGGAAAAATCACCCTATATTTACAAAATCAAATTTCTTTGCAGAAGAAGTGTCATGGTTTGATATATCTGCAAAAAATCCAGACTGGAATAAAGTAAGCAGATTCTTAGGCTTTAAGCTGGATGGTGGCGATATGGATTGTATTTTTTATATTGCTACAAATATGGATATTTATGATCTTACTATCACTCTGCCGGCATTAACTGATAATAAAAAATGGTATAGAATAACTGATACATCTTTTGAAAGTCCAGAAGATATATTGGAAAATGGTAAGGAAGAGCTCTTGCATGAACAGCGACGTTATGTTCTTATAGCAGGTTCTTCTATAATTTTAATGGGTAAATAAGGCAAATCTATTGGAGGTTTTTAGATGATGGATTTTAATGCTGAAGAATTCAAAAAAAACTTATCGGGTCGTTTGCGAAGACAATATGGAAAGGATATTTCACAGGCAAATAAGCACGACCTTTTTGATGCTGTATCTGCATCTGCATTTGAATTAATTATGCCAAACTGGATGGCTACTCGTACAGAATATGAAAAGAAGCCGGTAAAACAATTATACTATTTATCTGCAGAATTTCTTATGGGGCGAGCTTTAAGCAACAATCTTATTAATTCAGGTATAAAAGATGCTGTAAAAGAAGTTCTTAAAGATATGAACATTGATTTTGATATGATAGAAGATGAAGAACCAGATGCAGGTCTTGGTAACGGTGGTTTAGGTCGTCTTGCTGCATGTTTTTTAGACTCTCTTGCAACTCTTGATTATCCAGGACATGGTTATGGAATTCGCTACGAATACGGAATGTTTGAGCAGAGAATAGAAGACGGATATCAGGTAGAATATCCAGATAACTGGCTTGCTCACCGTGACCCATGGGAAGTTAAGCGTTCTGATCTTTCTGTTACAGTAAAATTTGGTGGAAATATTGCTTATGGTAAAACTCCAGATGGACAGCCAAGCTTTCATATAGAAAATGCAGAAGAAATCATTGCAACTCCTTATGATATGCCAATCGTTGGTTATGATACAAAGACTGTAAATACACTTCGATTGTGGCAGGCAAGCAGTCCAAATGGTTTTGATTTACAGTTATTCAATAATATGGATTATAACCGTGCAGTAGAACGTCAGAATAGTGCAGAAAATATTAGCCGTGTTCTTTATCCAAATGATAATGGTCCTAGCGGTAAGGCTTTACGCTTAAAGCAGCAGTATTTCTTTAGTTCTGCTTCTTTACAGGATCTAGTACGTCATTATGTTGCAAACCATGGTACAGATTTTAGTAAATTTGCCGAATTACATGTAATTCAATTAAACGATACTCATCCAGTTGTTGCTATTCCAGAGCTTATGCGTATTCTTATGGATGATTATAATGTAGGCTGGACAGAAGCGTGGGATGTAGTAACTCATACTTTTGCTTATACAAATCATACAATCCTTGCAGAAGCATTGGAAAAATGGCCAATTGAAATTTTCCAGGGCTTATTGCCACGTATTTATCAGATTGTAGAAGAAATTAACCGTCGTCTTGTTATAGAACTTAGACAAAAATTCCCTAACGATTACTACAAACATGAACATATGGCTATTATCCATAACAATATGGTTTATATGGCTTGGATGGCTATTCATGCATGTTTTAGCGTTAATGGTGTAGCAGCTCTCCATACAGAATTATTAAAGACTGCAGAGTTAAAAGACTGGTATGCATTATATCCAGAAAAATTTAACAACAAGACAAACGGTATTACTCAGCGCCGCTGGTGTTTAAATGCAAATCCAAAGCTTGCAAAATTTATTACAGACAGAATTGGTCATGGCTGGGAAAAAGATTTAACAAAACTTAAAGAGCTGGAAAAATATCTTGATGATACAGAATCATTAAACGAACTGATTCGCATCAAAATGGAAAATAAGCAGGCTCTTTCTGATTATCTAAAGCACACACAGAATGAATTCTTAGATCCAGATTCTATTTTTGATGTTCAGGTAAAACGTCTTCATGAATATAAACGTCAGCTCTTAAACATCTTAAATGTTATGTATCTTTATAACAGAATTGTAGAAGATCCTTCTTATGATCCACCTGCAAGAACTTTCATTTTTGGTGCAAAGGCTGCATCTGGTTACCGTCGTGCAAAGTCTATTATTAAATTAATTAATACTGTTGCAGAACGTATTAATAATGACCGCAGAGTACGTGGTAAATTACGTGTAGTATTTGTAGAAAATTACCGCGTATCTGTAGCAGAAAAAATCTTCCCTGCTGCAGATGTTTCAGAGCAGATTTCTACTGCAGGTTTAGAAGCTTCTGGTACTTCAAATATGAAATTTATGCTTAACGGTGCTTTAACTTTAGGTACTATGGATGGAGCAAATATTGAAATTTTTGAAGAAGCAGGCAAAGAAAACGGTTTTGTATTTGGTCTTTTGACAGAAGAAATTAAAAAGATGGAAAAAGAGCATACATATAATCCTCAGGATTATTTAGACTGCAATCCAGCATTATCAAAGGTTGTTGAACAGCTTGTAGATGGTACTTATGACCCAACACATCAGTTATTTAAAGAACTTCATGATTCTTTAGTTTATGGTGTAGAAGGTCAGCGACCAGATATTTATTATGTTCTTGCAGATTTTGATTCTTACTGCAAAGCTCGTGAAAAAATTGCAGAAGTATATCAGGATAAGAGAACCTGGGCTAAGATGGCATTAAAGAATATTGCAAATTGTGGTAAGTTCTCTAGTGACCGTACAATCGAAGATTACGTTCGCGATATTTGGCATTTAAACAAATTACAAATTAAATAATAAGGGGTAAGAAATGAAAAAAATATTATTAGTATTATCAGCTTTAGCAATGTTATTTGTAACAGGCTGTTCTAAAAAAGAAAGCGTAGTAAAAATGGGAACAAATGCTGCATTTCCACCTTTTGAATATATGGAAGGTACTGCTGTGGTTGGTTTTGATGTTACAATGAGCCAGTTAGTTGCTCGTGATTATGGAAAATCATTACAGGTAGTAGATATGAGTTTTGACAGTCTTATTGCAGCTCTTCAGGCTGGTGCAATTGACTTCATTGCTGCTGGTATGACTGCTACAGAAGAAAGACGCAAAAATGTTGACTTTTCTGAAAGTTATTTTTCTTCTAAACAGGTAATTATTGTTCGCAAGGGTGATAATTCTGTAAAAACAGCAGCAGATTTAGCTGGTAAAAAAATTGGTTGCCAGGCTGGAACAACAGGCGAATTCTATGTAGAGGATGAAGTAAAAAATGCTGAACTTAAAACTTACAAAACTGGTATTGATGCTGCTTTAGCTTTAAAGAATAAAGCAATTGATGCAATTGTTCTTGATGAACTTCCTTCTAAAGAAATTGTAAGCCGCAATCCTGAACTTGCTATTGTAGAAGATGATTTTTACACAGAAGAATATGCTATTGCTGTTAAAAAAGGTAATAAACTTTTGTTAGATTCAATCAACAAAACAATTGCTACTATGAAAGCAAATGGTAATTATGACAAATTATTAAATGCTTTTATGCCTGTTGATGGTAATGTTCAGATTCTAACAATTGACGACTTAAACTAAATTATTAATTATTCACAAACAAAAAGTGGGGCAAATTTTTGAAATATGCTCCACTTTTGTTTTTACAGGTGACTATGTTTCAAAGTTTTTATGACACAATGATAAGAAATGGCCGCTGGATGCTTATTCCACGTGGTTTGGGAACAACACTTCTAATTGCTGCATGTGCAGTTTTAATTGGTTCTATTTTAGGTTGTATTTTCGCACTTTTTAAAATTTCTCAAAGTAAAGTACTTAGAACTATTTCTAATGTGTATACAACTATTATTCGTGGTGTTCCAATGGCTACTCAACTTATGATTTTTTACTTTGTGGTTTTTGCGCCAATTGGCATGAGTAATGCAGTGCTAGTAGCTATTATTTCTTTTGGTATTAATTCCGGGGCT
>JAEEGL014182548.1_pt1 | contig 11685 bp, 6 predicted proteins | sample 9134231 | NCBI WGS metagenome assembly JAEEGL01 (sample SAMN16246548, study PRJNA631951) | gut metagenome | biome: gut microbiome; feature: rumen; material: fiber-attached | host: Bos | place: Iran: Karaj | collected 2018-10 | reverse complement strand
TCGGTGGGGGAGCCGGTGCGAAGTCCAAGCGAAACAGCGGAGATGTTTTTACGTGCCTCTTTCAGGGCTTCAAGATGGCGGACATTGGTGACTAAAGTTGTATCTTCTTGTAAATTTAAGGCTCCGAAGTACTCTTTCAGCAAGTTTTCCAACTTATCTAGGCCAATTTTTTCGAGCGCAGACACTTCAAGTGTAACTACTTGATTATTAATATCAGTAACAATATTGTTAATCAAAGTAACATTTTTGTTAGCCCCTTCTGAAGTGCATTTGTTAAGCAAAATTACAAGTTTTTGACTTGTAAAATCTACTTTTTCTGCGATTTCCTTAACAGCAGCGCAAGTCTCTTCAAGAGGAGCCGTCAAGTCGATAACGGCAAGTACAATTTCAGCTTCAGAAAGCTTCTTTATAGAGCGTTTGATGCCCTCGTTTTCTATATCTTCGGACGTTTCCCTAAGGCCGGCAGTATCAATAAACCTGAACAGAATTCCGCCAATATTGACGGTTTCCTCTATAGTATCACGGGTGGTTCCGGCGATGCTTGAAACTATAGCCCTGTCCTCGTTTAACAAGGCGTTAAGCAGGGTACTTTTACCAGCATTGACCGGACCGACTATAGCTACCGGAATACCATTCTTAATGGCATTTCCAAGTTTAAAGGAGGATATAAGCTTCTCTATATGGCCGGATACTGTTTGAAGTAAAGCTTTAAGTTGATCACGGTTGGCAAATTCAACCTCTTCTTCGCTGAAATCAAGCTCTAATTCAAGCAGGGAAGCCATTTCTACCAGCTGGCTGCGAAGAGACTTAAGATCGTTGGAATACCCGCCCTTAAGCTGATTCATTGCAACGCGGTGCGATGCTGCACTATTACTTGAGATAACATCTGCAACCGCCTCTGCCTGAGATAAATCCATCTTCCCGGCAAGGAAGGCGCGCTGGGTGAATTCGCCCGGTCCGGCAAGCCTGCAGCCGGCCGCGCAAAACATCTCTATAAGGGTGGATACAATATACTTGGAAGCGTGACAGCTTACCTCTACGGAATCCTCTCCGGTATATGAATGCGGAGCACGGAAAACCGACACCACAACGGTATCAAGAAGGGAGCCATCGGCAAGGAAGACTTCTCCGTAGCGCAGTCGGCCACCGGGAGTGTCGCTTAATGGCATTCCGCAGACGCGCACAACACTGCCACAGGCCGCTATTGCAGCCCGTCCGCTAACGCGTATAAGAGACAGTGCACCGGTACCAGGAACGGTGGCCGGTGCAACTATCGTATCTTCCTCAAGATAATGCATTTGCGTATGGTTATTTAGTCTCTTGGACTAACCTTGCTCATGTTGTCAAGGAGATCCTGATTGGTCTTGTAAGTATCCATAAGACCAAGCATGAAGTTCATCGCCTCAAGAGGATTCATATCTGCAAGCAGCTTGCGGAGTATCCAAATACGGTTGGCCTGATCCGGGCTGTACAAAAGGTCGTCGCGGCGGGTACTTGAAAGAACTACATTAACAGCAGGGAAGATACGCCTGTTAGACAGTGTACGATCCAACTGAAGTTCCATGTTACCGGTGCCTTTGAATTCCTCAAAGATAACGTCGTCCATCTTGGAACCGGTCTCTGTAAGGGCTGTGGCAAGAATGGTAAGGGAACCGCCACCTTCTATGTTACGTGCAGCTCCAAAGAAACGTTTGGGCTTCTGAAGCGCATTGGCATCGACACCACCGGTCAAAACCTTACCAGAGGCGGGCTGAACAGTGTTGTAGGCGCGTGCAAGACGGGTAATGGAGTCAAGGAGTATAACTACATCGTGGCCGCATTCTACAAGGCGACGCGCTTTTTCAAGCACCATATTGGCAACCTTTACGTGACGCTCTGCCGGCTCATCGAAGGTAGATGCAACCACCTCTGCCTTAACGCTGCGCTTCATATCCGTTACCTCTTCAGGACGCTCGTCAATAAGGAGCACAATCTCATAAACCTCAGGGTGATTGTCTGCAATGGCATTAGCTATGCTCTTGAGCAGCATTGTTTTACCGGTCTTAGGCTGAGCGACGATAAGTCCGCGCTGTCCCTTACCGATAGGAGTAAACATGTCTACAATTCGGCAGGAATCGTCCTTCTCGTGGCCATGGCCAAGCAAATTAAACTTCTTGTCCGGGAAAAGGGGAGTCAGGAAGTCGAAGGGTACACGGTCGCGTATGAATTCAGGCCTGCGGCCGTTGATATATTTGATGCGAACCAGCGGGAAGTATTTGTCACCCTCCTTCGGAGGACGGATTTCTCCGGTGACAGTATCACCCGTTTTGAGGGCATTCTGCTTGATCTGCTGCTGTGAAACGTAAATATCGTCCGGCGAATTAAGGTAGTTGTAGTCAGATGAACGAAGGAAGCCATAGCCGTCAGGCATGATTTCCAGAACGCCGGTGGCCTCTACGGTGCCTTCAAACTCTATTTTAACGGGCTTGGACTGTTCCTGGCGAGGCTGCTCCTGCTGCTTGTGCTGCTCTGCCTTGGGGGCCTGGGCCTGAGCCTGAGCGGCCTGCTCCTGCTTTTCTGTTTCTGCCGGTGCAGCTGCGGGAGCGACTGCCTCTGCGGCCTGGGCGGCTTTTTTGCGTCCTCTGCGATTCTTGGCCTGCTTTTCTTCCTGCGGAGCCTGGGTCTGGTTGGCCTGAGGCTGAGGAGCCGGAGCCGGGGCTGCTGCCTGCTCTACAGGTTTTTCTTCTCCGCCTTTCTTGCGGCCCCTGCGATTCTTGGCGGGCTTTGCCTCCTGTGCCTGAGGCTGCTGAGGCTGCGGCTGAGCGGGTGTTTCCTGTGCTGCAGGCTTTTCTGCGGCTTTCTCTACAGGCTTCTCTGAGCTCTTCTGCTCTTTGCGGGGACGACCTTTCTTTTTAGGTGCATTATTGTTGGCCGGCTGCTTGCTCTGGATAAGAGCTTCCTGGTCCAATATGGCGTAGCCAAGGGTTTCAGCCGTCATTTTCTTCGTAACCTTTATTCCAAGTTCTTTTGCAAGCTCTTTAAGCTGCTCTTCTGACATGGAATTCAATTCAAATAGGCTATGAGGCATAAATATTTGGAAATAAATTTGTTAATAATCTTAAACCGGAAGGGCCCCGTGTTGGCGCGACTGCGCAATGCTGAAAGGAGCCATAACGATGTGCAAATATACTAAGAAAAACAAAATACGCAAAAAGATTCTTACATCTTATCCCAGTAGCTGGTACTCTTGCGGTATCTTAGCAGGTCTGCCAATGCAGAAGCGTTTGCGGCAATCCTGAAACTCCAGCTCTGCCACTTTCCAAACGGAACCCATGACACGGAAATATTAAAGCAGTGAAGGTCATAGGACGCAGATACCTGCGACGTGGTGATCTTTCCCGCCATAAGGTCAAAACCTGACGTAGCATTGATAGACATCTTGGGCGTAACCTTGATGTTTCCGTTCATGTTAAGCGTCTGGGTATATCTGTTATTGACAATAAGCTGGTTGTTTGTATACTGATAACTCTTTGATACAGAGAAGTTATAACTGAAGTTAACAGACCACGGCACGTTGGGGTTGGTATAGTAAAGCCAACCGCCGGGAATGTATTCTCCGGTCAAAGGATGATAGTAAATTCTTCTATAATAGTCTGCGGACGACTGGTTGCCGTCATTGCTGCCCGGGCCGCCCTGATTCTGCACCTTCGAACCATCGTTACCCTTGACTGTACCGTCACCGGACAGTGAATAGGACATAGAGAAGCTGGCGCCGGTAAAGCGCAGCGGATGCAGGATTCCGTGCTCGGAAATCTGGAACCTGTTATACTTGCGGCCCTTGTAGTCTATGGCATAAGGGTCGAAGTTCAAGTTACCGTTAAGTCCAAGTTTGCCAAAAATGTTGGTAGAGAAACTTACGCCCACAGGGTTCATCTTTAGTGAGTCCGCCATAAGATTGAAACCTGTTGTAATATTCAGGTTATCAATCAGTTTAATCTTCTTGACACCCTTGCCGGTAGTATCCCTCAGGTCACGGATCTTGGCCTCGAAGTTATTACCAATGCTTATACCAAGGTTGGCGGATTTTCCACGTCCGGGAGGGGAGTTCAACTGGCCGGAATAGATGTTATACTGATACTCCTGCGCGTTGCCGGATGCATCGGTGTAATGAAGGGTCCTGTAGCCGTTGAACGATGTGGCTTTATCCGGACTGAACGACAAGCTGATGGACGGCGATATGACATGCCTGATAGCCTGAATCTTCTTATTCTTGCCAAAGTTGAACATACCGTAGATTCGTGTGCTCATTCCGAACGAGAAAGAATAATCATGCGTGGCGCCAAAATGCCCGAACTGCTTGCCTTGAACAGTTTCTACCTTGTTTGTTTCCTCGTTGTAGACGGCCTCGTTCTTCCTGAAGTACCAGTTCATGCCATAATTGACATTAGGCGTGAAATTCAAGTACTTAAGCAATGTGAATGACGGCAGGCCGATGGTAAACTTATGCGTCATACCATTCTGGAACTTGTCCAGGAAGCCGTCTTTCATAAATTCCGACGACTTGAAGGAAACCCTGTTGACCAGAGTGGTATTATATGCGAAAGTTATCTTTTCATAGAATTTTTCTTTACCTACCCTGGCCTTTCTCTTGAAGGGATAGAATCTTGATACAGAGAAGGTTATATTAGGCAGGGTGAAGGAATACGAACTATCCCTGGAGTTCTGGCTGTGCAGCATGTTCACTGACAGGTTGTATTTGCCGCCCCAGTTCTTAGAGAAGGATACTGATGACGATGCCTGGTTCTGCAGAGCCTCTGTCACCGACCTTGAATTATATCGGCTGCTGGAAGGGCTGGAGAAATTCACGGAAGCGCTGAAGGTTGTTCCGGGTATGAATTTACTGTCCTGGCTGTGAGACCATTTAACGGAGAAGTTCCTGGTCTGGAAGAAGTCCGTGCTGCCCTTAAGGCCGGTCTGGTCGTTGGAATACAGTATGGAGAAGTTACCGTTGAACTTGTAATTGACTTTGTATCTGGAATTTATGTCAAGAGCCCATGAACCCAGGGTATAGTAGTCTCCGGTAACGGACAGATCGATATAGTCTCCGAATACGAAGTACATACCGAAATCCCTTAGATAGAAGCCTCGGGAACTTTCCTCTCCGAAGGTAGGCATAAGCAAGCCCGTAGCCCTGTTAGGCCGTTTTGGTATGAAGCCGAAGGGGATTGCTATCGGCAGCGGAATATCCTCGATTACCGGCCATGCCGGGCCGAATACCGTTTTTCTGGTCGGCTTGGTAAGCACCTTCGCCGACGTCATATGCAGGTAATAATGCGGATGTTCAAGGTCGCAGACCGTATACTGGCCGCCTTTTATGCTGATGGACTTGTCTGCCAGCATCTTAATCCTGGTACCTTGCAGCAGGCCTTCGTCCTGTTGGGTAATCATATTGGTGATCCTGGCTTTGCGGGTATTGAAGTTGTACCGCAGCTCTTCCATCTTATAAGTATCCTTGCCCTGGGTCATTTCCGGCAAACCCTTCCATTCACCGGTCAGGGTATCAAGGATTCCGGTTGCATGGACGATGCCCGTCTTCATGTCGTATTCCATGTACTCTGCCTTCAGGGACATGTCTCCATAGGTGACGGACACATCTCCGTAATAGCGGCGCTTGCGCTGGCCGTCAGAGAAAATATCCACAACAGAGTCGCGTGCGGTAGAAAAAGCAGGGAATTCAAGGGAACTGTGCTTCTGCATTGCGGCAGAGTCGGCCTTGAACAGGGAATCCGCCCTGTGCAAAGAGTCCCTGATGGCGCGCAGTGAATCTGACAGAACCACGCTGTCCTTTTTATACTCTACGGCCTGGGTGAAGATTTTTTTGCCCTTTTTGGGCTTCTGGGCGTATGATACTGCCTGTCCCATAACAAAAAGGAGCATGGCTGCGGCAATCACGTATCTGAATCTGCTGCCAGCTTTGCCTAGTATGTTTTTTGTTATGGACATTAATTTATATTTACAGTATTTATTGTTATATTTGCAACCTACAAAGATAAGACCATTTTGAGACATTCACAAATATCAATCATAATCTCAGTTGTATTATTTGCAACTCTGATGCCATTTCTGCCCGTTTGCCACGCCCAGGGGCCGGACTCGCATAAATTGAATACTGTATGCATCGACGCCGGTCACGGCGGCAAGGATGGCGGCTGCACACGCAAGAACAAGAGCGGCAAAACCCTGAAAGAGAAAGATATAACTCTTTACATCGCAAAGGAACTGGGCCGCCTGATCAACGCTTCCTATCCGGAAGTGTCGGTAGTCCTGACCCGCGGCACGGACGATTATGTAAGTCTGGCCAAAAGGGGAGAGATCGCCAACACGGCGAATGCTGATCTTTTCATCTCCATCCACATAGATGCACATACAAAAAAGGAAGCCCGCGGCTTTTCCATCCACTGTCTGGGCCAGTCAAGGGATAAGAACAGGGACCTTTATGAAAACAACAAGCGCATCTGCCAGCGAGAAAATGAGGTATTTTCTTCAGAGGACGACAAACCGGTCGGTTTCGACCCTAACGATCCTATGTCCAATATGGTTTTCAGCCTGATGCAGAACGTGCACCTGGAGCAGAGCCTGACTTTTGCCGAGGATGTGCAGCGGGAAATGAAGAAAGGCCCTATCGGAGTGGATAAGGGCGTTTGGCAGAATCCTTTCATGGTTTTGTGGGTCACATCCATGCCCTCCGTGCTTATAGAATGCGGTTTTTTGTCCAACGAGTCTGACTTTATGGTCTTTAATTCCGACGAGGGCAAGGATAAGATTGCGGCCTCCATTTTCAGGGCCTTTAAGACCTATAAAACCCGTTTCGACGGCGTTGAGACCGCTTTGCCGGTAAAGGAGAAGGAAAAGGTGGAGAAGGTAGAAAAGGTGGAAGAAGAGGATAAAGCCGCCCCTCAGGAGCAAAAGGCAGAGGAAAAACCGGCAGAAAAGGTAGATAAAGTAGAGAAGGCAGGGGAGCAGGGTACGGTTTACGGAACCCAGATCATGGCTGTAGGAAAACTTCTCAAGGCGAACGACCCCGAGTTCAAGGGATACAAGCCCACCATAGTTAAGAGCGGCAAGCTTTACAAATATATTATAGGTACAGAAAAAGATCTGAAAAAAGCCAGGGAAAAACACAAAAAAATCAAGAAAACGTTTCCGAAATCGTTTCTTGTTAAGACAGACGGAAATACAGTCGAAATTGTACGATAATCAGCCCTTATAAAACGATTTTCATCTTTCAAAATCAAGGGGTTACAATCACGACTCTAATTTAGAATCTATCCAAATAAGAATATCGCGTAAATTGCGTTTTTATTGAAATTTAATCTTATAAGTATCTGAAAATCAAGAAATTCTATAAATAGCAATTTTAGGCTCCGTTTACTTTAATAAAACAAAAATAAAATTCAAAAGCAATAGCATTTTTTGTTTTTTTTAAGAAATTTTTCAACCACATTTGCAATGTCATCGAGGAAAACGTTTTACGATCCCTTGGTGATTTTTTTGACTGGTAAAAAGCATGGATCAGAACAGACATATTGACGTTTGGGATAACTGCCTGAGGATCATAGAGCAAATCATCGATCCTCAGAAGTTCGATATGTGGTTCAAACCCCTGCGCCCGGTGTCAATGCAGGACAATAATCTCACAATAGAAGTTCCTACCAACTTCTTCCGCGAGTACCTTGAAGACACCTACCTTGACCTTATAAAGAAAACCATGCACCGCGTTATCGGCGCAGATGCAAAACTTTTCTATCAGGTCCGTCCCGTTACCAGCCAGCCGGCAATGAGATTCCCCGCTGCTGAAGCATCGGCTCCCGTCAACAAAGCGGTTACCGTAAATACTTATCCTACAAACGGTAATCCCGGAGCCTTCGTATTCCCCGGCATCAAACGCATTCAAATCAACCCCAGGCTTAATCCTGTCTATTGTTTTGACAACCTTATAGAAGGTGAATGCAACAAACTTGGAATCACTGCAGGTGAAAGCATCGCCAATGCGCCCGGTTCAACATCCTTCAACCCTCTCTTCCTTTTTGGCGGCCCGGGACTTGGCAAGACCCATCTTGCCCAGGCTATCGGTCTGGCAATAAAGGAGAAGTATCCTGATCTCATCGTACTGTACGTTACAGGCAGCGAATTCAAGATCCAGTATATGGAGGCTGTCGGCATCCGCAACAAGCTTACTGACTTCATGGCATTCTACATGAAGATAGATGTCCTTATTATTGACGATATCCAGGATCTTGCCGGCCAGGGCACAATGAATGCGCTCTTCAACATCTTCAACCACCTGCACGAAAACGGAAAACAGCTTATCTTCACATCTGACCGTGCTCCGGTAGACCTTCAGGGCTTCGAGGAGCGCCTGCTCTCCAGGATGAAATGGGGCCTTTCCGCCCAGCTTCGCAAGCCTACTTATGAAACAAGGCTCCAGATGCTCAAATCCAGGGCAATCAGGGAGGGTGTACAGATTGACGATGCCGTTCTTGACTGGCTTGCAACAAGGATTCAGTCAAACTTCAGGGAACTGGAAGGCGTACTCATCTCTCTTGTTGCACATGCAACCCTTTCAAAGAAGCCTATTTCCATTGAACTGGCCAGGGAAGTGACCGGCAACCTTGTGGGCGAGGAAAGCTATTCCATTACAATGGATGCCGTGCAGAAGACAGTTTGCGACTATTTTGGAATTACCCGTGAAGACATGCTTTCGCAGTCCCGTAAGCGACAGTTAGTCCAGGCAAGGCAAATTGCTATGTACATGAGCAGAACTCTTATTAATTGTTCGCTCTCTACAATAGGCGAAGAACTTGGAGGCCGAGACCATGCAACAGTAATGCACGCCTGTTCAACTGTGGCGGACCTTATAGCCACTGACAAGCAGTTTAAGCAATATGTTAATGATATAGAGAAAATCCTTGTCTCCGTCAGGTAGGCGGGGATTTTTTCGTTTAAAAAGTACATAATATGGACGCAAAAAGAGTTTTGGAAATCTTTAAGGAGATTACAAAAATACCCCGTGAATCAGGCCACGAAGAGCCTATGACCAATTATTTGATGGATTTTGCCGCCAAACTGGGCCTTCCCGCAAAGAAGGACGCCACCGGCAATGTCCTTATCAGCAAGAAAGCTGCAAAAGGCAAGGAGAACGTACCCGTACTGGTGCTTCAGGCCCATCAGGATATGGTCTGCGAAAAGAATGCGGGCTCTAATCACGACTTTACCAAAGACCCCATAGAATATGTTATTGAGGACGGTTGGATGATAGCCAAGGATACCACCCTTGGCGCCGACGACGGCATTGGTATCGCCGCCTGCCTGGCCCTGCTGGAGAGCGATCTTCCTACCGGACCGCTGGAGTGTCTGTTTACCATATCAGAGGAAACCGGCATGGACGGAGCTATGGCCTTGGAAAGCGGCTTCTTTTCCGGTAAAACCCTTATCAACCTTGATTCTGAGGACGAGGGTGAGCTGTTCGTAGGCTGCGCCGGCGGCGTAAATACAATGGTAGAGTTCAAGTATAAGAAAGAAGCAGTTAAAACCAGTTACAAGACGCTGAAGCTGCGTATCTTCGGCGCCCAGGGCGGCCATAGCGGCGACGACATCAACAAAGAGCGTTGCAATACCGTTCAGCAGATGGCCCGCTTCCTTTATGAGGAGGGACAGAAGACCAACTTCCAGCTTGTAAAGATTGATGGCGGCAACAAGCATAACGCCATCGCAAGGGAAACCGAGGCCGTTATTGCAGTTTCTCCTTTGCAGAAAAAAGGCCTTGAAGAAAGGTACAATAAGTTTATAAAAGAGCTTAAGGCAGAATTTGCAGTCAGTGACCCTGCGGTTACCGGCAGCATCGAAGCATATAAAGGAATCGATACAAGATTTGCAATTGAAACGGCTGTAGCCAAGAAGCTTATTGCCTCAATGCTTGCCGTGCACCACGGCGTACTTGCTATGAGTCAGGATATTCCCGGCCTTGTAGAGACATCCAACAACCTGGCATCGGTTAAGATGAAGGCCCCTGGCAAGATAGAAATCTGCACCAGCCAGCGCAGTAGCGTAGATTCTGCCAAAAACCTTATTGCAGATAAGGTAGAGGCATGTTTCCGCCTTGCCGGTGCCAAGACAAAACGCTCTGATCCCTATCCTGGCTGGAAGCCGGACATGAATTCCAAGATACTGAAACTGAGCTTCGACAGCTACAAATCCATCTTTGGATATGAGCCTAAGGTCAAAGCCATCCATGCAGGTCTGGAGTGCGGTCTGTTCCTGGAGAAATTCCCCGGCTTGGATATGATTTCCTTCGGTCCTACGCTTCGCTTCGTACATGCCCCCGGAGAAAAGCTGGATCTTGCCTCTAACGAAAAGTTTGTAAAGCACCTTGTAGACGTAGTAACAAAGTTTAAGTAATGTCAGTTCTTTTGGCCCCATCCATCCTGGCAGCAGATTTCCTGAATCTTGGCGCGGGAGTGGAATTAGTTAACGAGCATGCCGACATCTTCCATCTGGACGTGATGGATGGCATACTTGTACCCAACCTCTCCTTCGGCTTTCCTGTTGTAGATGCCATTGCAAAAAAGGCTCGCAAACCCCTTGATGTGCATCTTATGATAGTGAAGCCGTGGAACTACTTCCAACGCTTTGCCAAAAGCGGAGCACACATGATCAGCTTCCATCTGGAGGCTGCCCGTCTGGATGGCAAAAATGCTTCAGAGCTGCTTAAAGAGCTTAAAGGCCTTGGTGTAAAAGCCGGCCTTGCCATTAATCCCGACATCCCGGTAGAGGACGTATTCCCTTATCTGGATGATGCTGATTTTGTGCTGATTATGAGCGTATTTGCAGGTTTTGGAGGCCAGAAGTTCATTCCGGAATCGATAGAGCGCATAGAAAAGCTTAAAGCAGAGCTTACAAGGCGTGGTCTTGCAGACAAATGCATGATAGAAGTCGATGGCGGCGTGGGGGCCGGCAATTCAGCCGATCTTGCCAAGGCCGGAGCGGAAATCCTGGTAGCCGGCAGCTCGGTTTTCAGGGCAGAGAATCCGGCAGAAGCCTGCGTGGCTATAAAACATAGCTGATTTCTTTAAAGGCGAACTTTTTAACGCTGCCGTCCGGCATTTCAACCTTCAGGAGAGCTTCTTCGTCAATACCGATTATGGTACCGCAGAAAGGCTCTCCTGTTTTTGTATCCACATAGTCAGCCTTGCGTCCCATGCGGTACAGGCAGTCCAGATAGCGTTTTTTCAAGGTTTTGGGCTCCATTGCCAGCAGTTTGGTGAAAATGGCCAGGAAATCCTGCAGTAAGGGCTCGATATCATAAGTAGTATGGGTGATTTTTGCGACTGATGTTGGATTCATCAGCTGCGGCGGAAAATCGGTCTGATTGATATTGATTCCTATGCCGATAATGCTGCTTTCCACCATGCCGGAAGGGGAGAGCTGGTTCTCTATAAGCATGCCGCAAAGTTTCTTGTCACCAACGTAGATATCGTTCGGCCATTTGATGCGGCAGTGAATGCCAAGGCCTTCAATTAAATCATTGACAGACAATGCTGAAACTATACTTATTTGAAACTGTTCTTTAGCTGATATCGGTCTTATTCCATCCTGTCCGGGACGTATCAGGATAGAGAAGGTCAGATTCTCTCCGCGGCCGCTGCT
>JAEEGL013433123.1_pt1 | contig 11685 bp, 8 predicted proteins | sample 9134231 | NCBI WGS metagenome assembly JAEEGL01 (sample SAMN16246548, study PRJNA631951) | gut metagenome | biome: gut microbiome; feature: rumen; material: fiber-attached | host: Bos | place: Iran: Karaj | collected 2018-10 | reverse complement strand
GACCAATGCGGCTACCCCCACGTCGAAGAAGAAATCCTCGCCCCCCTCGACCTCATCCAGCGCTACCAGGAACAACGCTCCTCCCTCAACGCCGAAATCGACCGCGTCCTCGCCGAAATCACCGGAAAGCTCGGAGGCAAACCATGATGGGATTCTGCAATTGTGGGATTATGGGAATGCACCATTGTGAAATTGCTCTCCAATTCCACAATTTCACATTTTCACAATCCCACATTTCCACAATTCCACAATCTCGGAACGGCAGGAGAATGATGAAATTCTGCAATTGTAAGATTACGGGAATGCCCATCGTGAAAATGCCTTCCAATTCCATAATTCCACATTTCCACAATCCCACAATTCCACAATCCCCCAATCGCGAAGGAACTGAGCGATGACCCCCTACACCCCTCCCTACACGGTGAGCGGCAAGGCGATGAACCTGATTGCCGAAATCGCCGCCGCCGTGGAACGCTACAGGATCATCCTCGAAGGGCCGGACGGCGTCCGCCTCCGGAAGATCAACCACGTCCGCACCCTCCGCGGCACCACCGCCATCGAGGGCAACACGCTCACCGAGGAACAGATCACGGCCATCCTCGCCGGCAAGCGCGTGGCGGGTTCCAAGCGTGAAATCGACGAAATCAAGGGAGCCCACGCGGCGTACGAGGCCATCGAAACCTTCGACCCCTACTCCGTCGGCGACCTCCTCAAGGCGCACGCGCTCATGACGGAGGGGCTGGTGGACCGCTCCGGAAAATTCAGGAACTGCAACGTCGGCGTCGTGGACGGTTTTGGAAATGTCGTCCACATGGCCCCGCAGTTCGCCAAGGTGCCGTCGCTCGTGGAGGACCTCTTCGCGTGGCTGGCGGCGAGCGACGCGCCCGTACTCGTCAAGAGCTGCGTCTTCCACTACGAGTTCGAGTTCATCCATCCCTTCCCCGACGGCAACGGCCGCACGGGGCGTCTCTGGCAGACGGCCCTCCTCGGTTCCTGGCGCAGCGAGTTCTACGGCGCCCCCGTCGAAAACATCGTCTGGGCCCACCAGCGGGAATACTACGAAGCCATCCGCGCCTCCACCGCCAAGGCCGATTCCGGCCCCTTCATCGACTTCATGCTCGACAAAATCCTCCGCACCCTCAGGGCCAAGGGGGAAGCCCGCGAGGTGGACGCTCCCAAAAGTAGCCAGAAAAGTAGCCAGAAAAGTAGCCAGAAAATCCTGGCGGCCATGAAAGCCATGCCCGACGTCACCATGTCCGAGCTGGCCAATGCCACGGGCCTTTCCCTCGCGGCCATCAAGAAAAACATCCGCAAGCTGAAGGATGCCAACCTCCTCCGCCGCATAGGCCCCGACAAGGGCGGCCATTGGGAGGTCGTGGAATGATGATTATGGGATTCTGGAATTATGGGATTATGGAAATGCACCATTGTGAAATTGCCTCCCAATTCCATAATTCCACAATCCCACAATCTCACAATCTCCAAGAGGCTGATCCATGACCCCCCAGGACCTCAAAAACTCCATCCTCCAGCTCGCCATCCAGGGCAAGCTCGTCGAACAGCGCCCGGAAGAAGGCACTGGCGAAGACCTTTACAGAGAAATCCTAGCCACATATAAATCAAAGAAAGAAAAACCTCTGGTCGAAATCACGGCAGACGAGATTCCATTCGATATCCCCGAGAGCTGGAGGTGGGTGCATCTGGGCACTATTCTTTCAGTCCAGCCATCAAACGGATTCTCTCCCAAAGCCGTGGATTATCCAACGCCTTACAAAAACTTGACATTGACGGCAACAACAAGTGGATATTTCAAGCCTGATGCGTTCAAATATGTTGCCATATCATCGGAAGTTGCCGAAAAGTATTACCTTGAAGACAACGACATTCTTATTCAACGGTCAAATTCAAGAGATTACGTCGGGACTTCCTGCATATATCGTCATGGAAACAGGAAGTATATTTTTCCTGACCTCATGATGAGAATGCATGTCATGGAGGGGATAAGTTCCAGCTTCATTGATTGCGTATTGAAAGCTCCATCTAGCCGGTCCTTTTTCAAGAAAGAGGCATCTGGCACCTCTGAAAGCATGCCCAAAATCAATCAAGGGACTGTTCGCAACACTTTGATACCTCTTCCCCCTCTCGCCGAACAAAAGCGCATCGTTTCGAAAATCGAAGAACTCCTTCCGCTTCTCGCCCGCTACGAACAAGCCTGGACCAAGCAGGAATCCTTCAACACCCGTTTTCCCTCCGACCTCCAGAAGTCCCTCCTCCAGCTCGCCATCCAAGGCAAACTGGTCGAACAGCGGCCCGAAGAAGGCACTGCCGAAACCCTCTACCGCCAAATCCAATCCGAAAAACACCGCCTCGTCCAATCCGGCAAAATCAAAAAAGAAAAGCTCCTGCCGGAAATCACGGAGGACGAAATGCCGTTCGACATCCCGGAAAACTGGAAGTGGGTGAGAGTGGCCAAGATATGGTCTGTATTGAATGGCGATCGGAGCAAAAACTATCCGCCTAAATCAACTTTGTCACAAACGGGAATTCCATTTATCAGCGCCTTGAATTTGGATGGAAGAACCGTTGTCGCAGATGACCGATTGCTGTGTTTGTCAGACAAACAATATGAACGGCTTGGAAATGGAAAGCTGATCAAAGGCGACATTGTCGTTTGCATCCGTGGCTCCCTTGGAAAACATGCCCGATATCCCTTTGACAAAGGAGCCATTGCTTCTTCCCTGGTAATCATGCGTTCCCACTTGGACATTCCCATCCTTGATGATTTCCTCATGCTTTACCTCGACACCCCGCTTTTCTTCAGCGAAATCAAAAAATACGACAATGGAACCGCTCAACCCAATCTGGCCGCGAAGAGCCTTGAGCAGTTCTTGTTCCCCCTCCCACCACTTGCCGAACAAAAACGCATCGTCGCCAAACTGGAAGAACTCCTGCCGCAGTGTGATAAACTAAACCAAAACATTTAAGTCTAAAAGGAGTCTTGAAATGAGTGAGGTCGCCACCAAAAGAGGACAAGCGCTTGCTGCTTGCAATAAAGTAATAAATGGAATTGAAGATGGTGAGATATCTGTTTCCTCTTCACTTTTGCTGTGCAAAAAAATTGCTCGTCTTGTTAATGATTTGGAAGGTCAAGAATGGCTGAATTATGAATACGGCGGCTATCCCCAGGAAAATAATGTAACTCCTTCTGATGCATGGGAGATTGGAGTTAAACACGGAAGATATTTCTGCGAAACAGATAAAAATGGCAAGCTCCGAAAATACATTTTTACAGAGCTTTGTGATGAACTTGAGGCCAAAATCGAAAGCAATAAGAAGGCAATAAGTAATTACAGTACACAAGGTTTTTCTGTTGCGGGAGAGAAAGCTGTTTTTGCAACAACCCAAATGAATAACCAAGTAAAGAGCGCGACAACGCAACTGTTACTAGACATTACAAAAGCGGAGCGACGCCTTTCCATTCTGAAATCACAGTATTATGACTACGCAATACAATGGCAGATAGAATTGCAATTCGGCAACACTGCCCAATCTGTTTTTGAAGAGTATCAAGAAAAAGTGGCTGGCTATTATTCGTCGTTGCAAAAATCTACTCTCCAAAAATTGAGTGCAATTGAAGACTTGATGGAAGATGGCAATCCCGAGCGTTATGCCCAAGTCCTGACTTCATGCCGTCGACTGTGGACCGATGTCGCAAATGCGTTATTCACAGAGGTCTTGCCGAATTATTCGGGAAAGATGTTTAAAACGAAATCCGGGCAGGATATTGATGTTTCCGGCGATCATGACAACAACAAGCTGTCCGCCGTCATTGAAACTCTCCAGGCAAAAGCGATGAAAAACACGCTTGTGGGGAGCGAGACGCTATATCTGATTGATTGGTTGGAACAAATAAATAAACGACAAAATGCTGGCGTGCATGCCGATGTTACGAGAGAACAAGCCATGCGATGCATTATCCATACATACATTGCACTGGGAGATATATTGTCCTTGAAAGCAGAAGTCGAAAACAAGTAATTTCCTCAAGAAAACAAACTGTGTGAAAAGTTCTAATCGGGTCTTGATTCAATGGAAGTATTAGGAATAGGGACGGAAACCTATCTGTATCTCAATGGCATTTCAGCTCCCCATAAAGTTGTTTTGCGTGATGGGGTTGAACTCCTTCCCATAACAACTGATTTCCATTTCGGGACTGCCTCGAAGTTGCTCAAAAACGATCTGGATTTTGCTGTCGCTGCGGTAAGCGGAAGGAGTATAGCAGCGCAGTTGCGGATTACGGCAGCTGATGCAGAAGAATTGGCTGCTGCCGCATGGAACGCTGGTTGGGACAGCATCCTTCCGGGGGCCATTTTCCATTCTGATGTAATGGGAAACATTCAATGCGACAAGCCCGTCGAACAATTGAAACATGCCAAGTTTGTACATGTCACCAATTATGAGTTTCGTGCAATCTTTTCAGAGCCCTACCAATTGACCCCTGCAGACGAAGATTGGATTCATTCATACTATTCCAATGCCTACAAGCTATTGGACAAAGATGTCTTCATGACCGCAGCGCACGCAATGGCGACATACACATGGCACTCCGTACCACGAGTACAACTGGCCATCCTATGGTCTGGAATAGAAGCACTGTTTGAGGCTTCTACCGAAACCACTTTCCGCATCAGCCTATATATTGCCAATTTCTTGGCTGGCGACGATGCCGCGGAAGCGAATAATCTCTTTATCAAGGTTCGCAAACTGTATGCTTCCCGTTCTGCGGCTGTCCATGGCGGAAAAATCAAGGGATATTCGTGGAATTACGTCGCCGAATCCGCGTTGCTCCTCAACAGAATCATCAGGCGCTGTGCAGAACTTGGAGACTTGCCTGATACAAAACACCTTGTCTTCCCGCATGCTCCCACAAAGGCTAGCACTCTTGAGCCGAACAAACAGTCATTGTCCCCCAAGCGCAAAACTTCCTCCCGACGTCCGTCGGGTGCTCGAAGGCGCAGAGATACTGATAGCTGAATGGTTTTGCGAGGCAAAATAGTGCCATGATCCGCAAATTCCTTCCAAGCAATACCGTGGATGAACGCCTTGTAAGCAGGGATGGTCACTTTTCCTTGTTCGACGGACGATTGCTGGATGCCGGCGGATTCCTTGTCGATTCGCAGTGGGCTGGGTTCAAGTCCTTTGATGATATCGTCAAGTCTGGCAATGCCATCATCGTGGCCGAAGGTGGAATGGGCAAGTCATATGCGCAACGGTTGTTTTGCAAATCGCAGCAGGACAAGTCGCACTTTAAGCTTTTGGAACTCGTTAGCTACGCCCATGATGAACAAGAGTTGAGCAATGCCATCAAGACGGCTGTTCGCAGCATGGACTATCTGTTTCTGGATGGTTTGGATGAAGCGGAAAACCTTGCCGGGGCACTTTCAAGATTGTTGCCGGAGGTTGACGACCGTGTTCGCATTGTCCTTGCCTCGCGTGGAATTCCCCAGTTGAATGCGTTGAGCGAGCAGTTGAAATGGCCGATGTTCTCGTTGCTCCCATATTCCAGAGAGGACGTGCGGGAATTGTGTGCCGCCGAGAATGTTGATTTCGACGCTTTCATGCGGACAATTGAACGGCAGAACCTTGGTGGCATTTGTTCCAAGCCGTTGGGATGCATGATGCTGCTTGCCGACTATCAGAAGTCAGCATTGAAGGAGTTCACGACGGAGAAGTTATGGCGCAATGCATTGGAAAACATGTGTGCCGAAAACCCGGAGATCGGAACACGGGATTCTCTCCCCAACAGACAGCTCGTTCCTCTAGCAGACGGCATCAAGATGGCGACAATTGCTGCCTTGGCTTTGAAATTATCCGGTTGTACGCTACTTTCACGTATTGCGAACACCCTCCCAAAAGCAGGGAGCATTGATTCCGCGCGCCTGTTTTCAAGCGGGGATGAGCGAAAGGCCTTCAATGCATTGCTGTTGCGACCGCTATTCTTGTATGTGGGCAAGGGATGCTATCGGTTTGCCCATTCGTCCTATGTAGATTATTTGGCTGCCCAAGGACTGATGGAATATCTGGATGAGAAGGAATGGGAGCGAATTGTTTTCTCGCCAGAGGGAATGCCGTATCCACAATGGGAATGCGTGATTCCCTGGCTTGCAATCCAAAACGATGACATCTTGGAAAAAACCAAGGGGACAAGGCCGGATTTGCTGTTGGGAACAGATGCGCTCGTGGACAAGCTGGGAGCGGAAGAAATCTGCCAAGCCATATTGGAGAATGCGGACCATGTCTCTTCTGCCGTACGGGAGAATCCGGCAGTCCAGTCCCGCTATTATGCCCTGAATACCGACAGCTGTGCAAAGGTCATTCGTACAATCCTGAAGTCCTCAACGGCTGACGTGGTGGTGGATACGGCAATCGATATTATCCGCCGAGCGCGGCTGGCAGCGATTGCCGATTTGCTTGTGGGGATTTTCTGCGACGAGAAACGTGACAGGGCGTTGCGATTCAGTGCTGGATATGCATTGGTCGAACTTGGGAACAATTCCCAGAGAAGGGCGTGCAAGAAAGTGTTGCAGGGTCCCATGGCCGACGATCTCAAAGGGATTGTCGCGCGGATGACGTGGCCCAATTTGATGTCCGTGGAGGAATTGATTCCGTTGCTTGACAGCAAGCACGGAAAAGACATGGATTCCTTTTCCCTTTGGCTCGACCATGGTGGTTTCGTCACATCTTTGTCCCGCCTGGCTTCAAAAGACAAACTCAGACTATTGGAGTGGGCGGTTTCGGGGATAAAAAAGCCAGAAGGTCTCCTTGATTGCATTGCAGAAGCACGACGGGCGGTTTTCTTGCATTGCTGGAAAGAGGGGCAATCCAAGGCATTCATTCCATTACTTGCAAAAGGAATCGTTGAATATGCCGCAGTATATCAATCGCCATTCGAAGACAGGAATGAAGAATGGCTCGATTCGTGCCATATCTGTTCGAATCAGGAATTTCAAGACAATGTCGATCGGCGAAGGAAAGTTGCAAAAGCCATCGTTGAGAATCCACAACTGCCGATAGAAGCCGTTATCAACTGTTGGATAAGGCTGCTGCAACCTGACGATGGAGAGTTTGTACTGGCGTCGTTGCGCGCGACGTCCAATCCAGTGCGAAAAGAACGATGGGCGCAATGTCTGTTGTATATGGGCTACATGCAGTTGCCGGAAAGGGCCGAGTTCTGGGACCGGCTGCATCAGGAGTTTCCCGCCGTCTTTGCTTGCAGTGCGAAGAAGGCCTTGTCTGAAAACAAAAAACGCGAGAACAAACTCTCGGCGATGCGTCTCCGCTTTGCGCGCACCCGCGAGCAGCGTGAAGAGAATAACAAATTCATTCTTTCCCGGAATGTTGCATGGGCTCACGAGGTCCTGCAGCGCGGGGATGCAAAAGGGAAATTCGTGCCCTTGGTGAATGTTGTCTACCAGCACATGGCGCACGATTCAGAGGCATCCCTTCTTGATTTCAGGACAAGCAGCATCTGGCCGTCGTTTTCGGAAAATGAACGACGCAATCTGGTCGGGGCAGCGTATGACTTCTTGTTGAAATGCCAAGGCCCTTGGTCGGATAATCACAGGGGATACCCAATCTATACCCAAGCGTTGTGTCTTTTGTTCGCCTGCGGCAGAGATTTGTTGGATAGAATGCCTGTCAAGGCATGGAAGAAAGTGGCTCCAGAACTGTTTCATTATCTCTTCGAAAATTTCGATCTGATTTCATTGACGATTCTGCATTTCAAGAAAATCCATCCCAAGGCCTGTTTGGATGTATTGTTCAGTTTTTACAAACAACAAGTCCGTTCAAATGCTTTTTGGGAAATAAAAAATGGACGAATCTTTTTGAGCGACATGGAATTTGTCCGGCTCTTGCGTCTTCTTGACGAAACAGGTTTTTCGGATGATTCGAAGTATGCCCTGTACTGCAAATTCATGGAAGCGGATTATTGTCTTGCGGCAAATTACGTGAAAGACAAGTATGCCTCCATGCCTTTGCGAAGTTTGGGAATGCGGACAATTGCTTGTGTTTTGTTGGCGGCACCGTCCCGCTTTCCTGAATTTCTGGAAGAGTTAGCCTCAGATGTCACATGGGGGGTACATTGGGCAGAGACGATGCTTTCGGAAGAGTCCCCACCTCATGCAAAGATGGCAGGAATTCTGCCAAAACTTTCGGTACGCGACCTCACGGAATTCTATGCATGGCTGAATCTCCACTTCCCGCCCGAAAAAGCGCCACATCACGAGGGAGTGTACTCTCCGGATGCGACCGACCATCTTTATGATTTCAAGTCATTTGTATTCACCGAGTTGATGTCTCGGGTTGAATCGGAGGCCGTTGCTGCGATCGAAGACTTGCATCGTCGGTTCCCGGAAGGCAACTGGTTCCATGATTGTGCGTTGCGGTTGCGGACTCAACTGTTGGCAACCGAATGCCCGACTTTCAGTCTGGATTCGATTTGCAAACTCCTAGAAAATAAAAGTAAGAAGCGCATGCAAGTAATCCACAGTACGGATGATCTGTTGCAAGTCGTCATGGCTTCACTCGGACGCTATCAGACATATTTGACAGGTGTGAACAATCCTCAGGTGCGATTTTTGTGGCATGAACACAATGGATATACCTCGCATAGGTCGGAAGAAGATTTCTCGGATCACATTCAGGCCTTCTTTTCGTCAGATTTTCGGAAGATTTTGTCCAATCGCGAAGTCCGGTTGAATTGTGGTCGAAAGGGACAAACCGGCGCACGAACCGATATTTGGGTCAACGCGAGTGCCGATGAGATGGCTATGCCGCTTAGTTTGTGCATAGAGGTAAAGGGCAGTTGGAACAGGGAAGTAAAGACCGCGTACAAGACCCAGTTGGTGGACAAGTACATGGATGATGGCGGTGCAAACGCAGGGATATTTCTTGTGGGATGGTTTGAGTCGGAACAGGAAGAAAAGAAAACGTGCATAGACAAGAAGGAGAACATTGAAAATTTGCTTGAAGTCCAAGAGCAAGAGCTTGTCGGGCAAGGGCATAAGGTAAAACACTTGATTGTGGATTGTTCTTACAGTTTGCCACCCCGGCCAGCCAAGAAGAGTCGCAACGCAAAAAGGAAAAAGGAATAACGGCATGAAACGCAAAGGCGTAATCTACATCCTGACGAATCCGGCATTCCCGCAATATGTCAAGATTGGGTATGCGCAGGATTTGGAGAAGAGGCTCAGGCAACTGAACAGGAGCGAAACCCTGCCGTTTGCGTTCCGTGCGTATGCGGTCTACGATGTCGAGAGCGAACTGACCGACAAAGACCTGCATTCCATCATCGACAGCCTGAATCCCGATTTGCGGACCATCGAAAACTTCGACGGCAAGAAACGCATCAAGGAGTTTTACGCGATGTCGGCCGAAGATGCCTACCGCTTGCTGGAATGCATCGCGAAGATCAGCGGCACGACGGACCGCCTGAAGCGCATGAAGCCCGAAGGCCATGAAATCGAAGACGAGAACACCGCTCGGGAAGTCCAGGAGGCCGCCCGCCGCGGTCCCTTCCGTTTCAGCATGTGCGGAATCAAAGCCGGGGAAGAAGTCGTCTTCGTGGATGACGACACCAAGAAAGCGAAAGTCCTCGACGACCGCCACGTGAGATTCGACAACGAAACCACATCCCTGTCCGCCCTGGCCAAGCGCCTCCTGGGGTGCACCCACCCGGTCCAGGGCACTCTCTATTTCAAATACAAAGGCCAAGTGCTGGATGCCCTCCGCAAGGCGCACGAGGCAATTTGATCCTGAAGACGGCCCCCTTGCCGGAACGAAGCAGCCCCAAGTCTCGCCCTCGCGGACAGGCCGTCCGTGCTCCGATTGCACATCCGCTTCCCTCCCGCTTTTCCATGTCCGCGAAGCGGTTTTCATGGTTTTCAATGTTGAGTTCTTCCCCCTTTCCATCCCTTCGAGTCCGCGAAGCGGCATTCGAGACATTCTTGTAGATTCTTTCTTCCCGCGCCCCTCCCACGCTCCATCCGCTGGGGTGCGACTGGAAAGTCGCACCTCCCGGACGTGGGGGATTCTTTCGCTTGTTTTCCGCTCTCTCTTTGTTCCTTTGTGTCCTTTGTGGCTAAAATCCCTCCCGCAATCCCATTCGCTCCCTGCCGCCGGGCGGAGTTGTCCGCCCGGCACCTTGAAAGAGTTGTCCCGAGTTGTTTGAGTTGTCTCTTCAACAATTGTCGGAAATTGTCGGAATTGTCTGACGGTTTTGTCCGCCGGTTGTTTTGTTGTTCTTTGTGTTCTTTTTGTTTTCCAAAAATAGCCCGAAAATTTTTTCCAATCGTTGGAAAATGGGTGAAAAATTTTTCCAATCATTGGAAAAAATGGGCGGATTTTTCCAACCATTGGAAAATTTTTTTCCAATCATTGGAAAACGGGGCTTTCCGGAGGAGCTAGCGGATTGGGCAAAATCCAGGTGGGTTTTGCGGTGGCTTCGCACCGTTGTGCGTTATGCATTTTTGGTGGAACCGATGCTGGCAAGGGGGAGAAATCGGGGCTTGCGGGGTGGGGGGGAGAGTGGGTACATTGGGAGTGTCGTCCAAGTGGGCGGGCGGAAAGGTTTTTCGCCACGTTTCGGAGGCGCGCTTGTTGTTGGCCGGAAGCGTGTCCCCGATGGATTGCAAAAGGCCGACGGAGAATCGCGATGAAAAGCGGATGGAACGGGTTGGTTCGGACGGTGGCGGCGGCGGCACTGGCGGCGGGGCTGTGCGTGCAGGGCGCGGGGGTTGCGGCGGCGGATGACGCCAACGGGTCGGTCGTGACGAACGGGAGCCAGCAAACGGTCTCGTTCAACGGGAACGGAGGGGCGCCGGCGGGGCAGACGAATGTGTACGCGGCGGGCAAGGCGTACGGGGAGCTGCCGGAGGTGGGCCGGACGGGGTATTCGTTCGGGGGGTGGTGGACGTCGAGGAGCGGCGGGGCGCAGGTGACGGCGACCAACGTCGTGGGCGAGGAGGCGACGCGGACGCTGTGGGCGCATTGGGCGGCGGAGCGGTACGATGTCGCGTTGGACGCGCAGGGGGGCGAGGGGGGATCGGAGGAGGTTGAGGCGACGTACGGGGCGACGATGCCGGCGGTTGTGGTGCCGGTACGGACGGGGTTCGCTTTCGGGGGGTATTACAGTGCGACGAACGGCGGCGGGACGCGGTACTATACGGCGGCGGGCAAGAGTGCGCGCTCCTGGAACGTGGCCGGCAACGCGACGCTGTACGCCAAGTGGACGGCGGGCGCCTTCAAGGTCACGCTGGACCGGCAGGGCGGCAAGGGCGGGGAGGCGTCCGTCACGGCGAGGTACGGCAGCGAGTTGCCCGCCACCGTGCCGCCGACGCGCACGGGACACGCGTTCGGGGGGTATTTCAGCGAGCCGGACGGCGCCGGGGAGCAATTCTACACGGCGGAGGGCGAGGGCGTCCGGGTTTGGGACGTGGCGACCAACGCGACGCTGTACGCGACGTGGACGACGAATTCCTACAAGGTCACGCTGGACCCGCAGGGGGGCGGGGATGGAACGGAGGAGACCACGGCGGTGTTCGGGAGCGCGATGCCCGATATCGAGCCGCCGGTGCGCACGGGATATGCGTTCGGCGGGTATTTCGGCATGATGAAGGGCGCGGG
>JAEEGL013154105.1_pt1 | contig 11685 bp, 9 predicted proteins | sample 9134231 | NCBI WGS metagenome assembly JAEEGL01 (sample SAMN16246548, study PRJNA631951) | gut metagenome | biome: gut microbiome; feature: rumen; material: fiber-attached | host: Bos | place: Iran: Karaj | collected 2018-10 | reverse complement strand
CTACAGAAAGTCATTTCCATGATTGATGGAGAAAAATGGCTGATTATGGGTAACGACGTTAAAGGTGCAATATATGAAGGTATTTTAGAAGAAGCGGGTCAAAGCACGAAAAGTGGTACAGGCGAATATTTTACGCCACGTGCATTGATTAATGCAATGGTTGACGTTATTCGCCCTTCCATAAAAGCTTCTGTCGGCAAAACAGAAAAAGTATGCGACCCTGCTTGTGGCACTGGCGGTTTTTTGATGGCGGCTTATGACTATATGAGGAAACAAACAAAAGACAAAGGTATTTTAGATTTTTTGAATAATGAAGCACTACATGGATCTGATATAACACCTCTAGTTGTAACACTTGGTTCAATGAACTTGTATCTTCATGGGATAGGCAAAGATAGTAGTCCTATACTTTGTGAAGATTCTTTAGAGAAGCAACCCGAAGAACTTTACGATGTTATTTTGGCTAATCCCCCCTTCGGAGCAAGACCTAGTGGTGCAGTGGCAATTGACCGACCAGACTTCTATACGACAACGAACAACAACCAATTAAATTTCCTCCAGCACATGATGTTATTGCTAAAGGATGGAGGTCGTGCTGCTGTTGTTCTGCCCGACAACGTATTGTTTGAACAAGCAGGAAAACCAATTCGAGAAAAGTTGCTTACAGAGTTCAATTTACATACTATTTTACGTATGCCAACAGGCATTTTCTACAAACCAGGAGTTAAAACTAATGTCTTGTTCTTCTCAAAGGGAGGCAAAACGGAAAACGTTTGGTTTTATGATTACAGAACCAATATACATCATACGCTAAAGCTTAAACCAATGAAGCGTAGCGACCTTGAAGAATTTGTTATCTGTTATAATGCTGATGACATCAGAAACAGAAAAGAAACCTTCAATAAAGATACTAATCCAAATGGTAGATGGAGGAAGTTTCCTGCTAGTATGTTCTTGGAAAATGAAAAAATTGTCATGGATATTACCTGGATAAAACCAGAAGATAATGACTACGACATGTCCCTTGCCGACATGCTGGAAGATGTAAATAATCAGGCCAAGGCTATAACAGATATAGTCTCTAAACTTCAAACCCTTTTATCAAACATAGAAGAATGATTGATACGAAAATATTAAGAAAAAAAATATTAGACCTCGCAATTCAAGGAAAACTTGTTGCCCAAGATTCCAATGATGGTTCTACTGATACTCTATTGAAACAACTCCAAGTCGAAAAAAGAAATAGAATTAGTAGGGGGGAACTTGTATTACCAAGATATAGTGTCAGTAATGAACAAAAGCAAACAATGTCTTTTGTTACTCCTGATAACTGGGCTTGGGTGAGATTGATTGATATAACAGAACTAATTGAGGATTGCCCTCATTCCACAGCAAAGGATGAAGGTAAAGGCTATCCGCTAATACGCACGCCAAATGTAGGAGAAGGAAAACTGTTATTAGAGGGTGTTCATAGAGTTTCAGAGAGCGTATATAATCAAAGAAATGCTAGGGCAGTACCAAAAGAGGGCGATATTATCTATGCAAGAGAGGCACCTGCGGGTAATGCTGCTGTTATTGGCAAAGGGGAAACCGTTTGTCTCGGTCAAAGGACTGTATTAATACGTCCTTTCACTAATTACATTAATTCAAAGTTGTTGGCATATTTTATCCTGTCACCAAAATCAAGAGAAGCTCTTGTAAGCAAAGCCCAGGGGTCAACCGCAACACATGTAAACCTTGCGGATATTAGGCCATTTATGTTACCGATTCCACCATTTGCAGAGCAAAAACGTATTGTTGCGTCTATAGAGCAATGGTTTGCTCTTATAGACACTCTTGAACAAAACAGATTATATTTGGATAAATCAATTGATATAATAAAAAATAAAATACTAAGCTTAGCAATTCGGGGCCAATTGGTAGACAACGACCCAAACGATGAGCCTGCTCTCAAACTTATGAGAAGAATTATTCCTGGTTTTAAGCCTATTGAAGATCCCAATTATGCTGACTTGCCAAACAATTGGACTACATGTAGACTAGAAGATATTGTTGATTACGAACAACCTTCACGATATATTGTGGAGTCAACACAATATTCAGATGAATATATGACACCTGTACTGACAGCAGGTAAGACGTTTGTTCTTGGTTACACAAAAGAGACTGAGGGAATATATAGAAATTTGCCTACTATCATTTTTGATGATTTTACTACAGACTCTAGATTAGTAGATTTCCCATTTAAAGTAAAATCATCAGCGATGAAGATACTACAAGTTAATAAAGAAATAGATATTAAATATGTTGCTCATTTTATGAGTGTTACCCGTCTACTTGGAGATTCGCATAAACGATATTGGATTTCAACTTATTCAAAAGTTGTGATACCTATACCACCTATCAACGAGCAAAGGAGAATTGTTGCTAAAGTAGATGGAATTTTCAATTTGTTAGAGAATATTAGTCAATGTATTAATTAATTATGGAATACGGAATAGTTTATCTACTGACCAATCCTGTTATGCCAGGTCTCGTGAAGATCGGTATGACCGCACAGGAGGACATTGACAGAAGAATGCGTGAGCTATACACAACAGACGTTCCCGTACCCTTTGAGTGCCAGTTCGCTTACATAGTGTAATTCTATTGAATCCAGCAGAGAAGAATAAAACAAGTTGATATGAAAAATATATTATTTATTATCGTTTTTTTATTTTTAGTTGGCTGTACTTCTAAGCCAACCAATGTGGCTGTCGGAGAACCGCAATACGAAATGTTCGATGAATCGGGAGATACCTTAGTGGCGAGATCTTTTAAAATTTTACAAGTTTTCCCCCAAGGTTCTTTAGCTGTATCAGCAAATTATAGCAGTGATAATCTGTACTCTGGTCCTGTAGTGTTTCTGCATGTGACTGGCTCTAATTTCCAAGAGGGTGATATAGTCGAAGTTCCCAAGGAAGAGGCCGCCGTTCAGTGTGGGAATTTTCACTACTTGTCACAAGACCATGGGCAGGTTTCTGTCCCGATAGTATTTTTCTTAAATAAAAAGTAACCCTCAATTTGTTATGTCCGAAAAGACAGATAATCTACCAGCGGTTAACTACTTCTCACCAGTTGAGTTAGTAGGGATATATCGCAAGTTCCTTGATAAGGGGAGCACTAACAACGTGGTATGGATACGTGGTATTTATATACAACGTCCAAATCAAAATCCACAATGGTCTGCCTTCTATGATGAATTGAGGGATCCTGACAACACCAATCAGTCCATCACTCTGAAAATCAACCGCCAAGATAGAACTAAGATAAAGTCCAATAGTCTAGTGCATATTGGTGGTCTGATTGAGTTGGTGGCTAATAACACAGGAACAATACAGATACTGGTCAATGTTACACGGTACGAAATTGTCAAAGACCAGTTCGTGACAGAACAGGACTTAAAGCGTAATGAAATCCGTATAGCCAAGAGTAAGAAGGGATTTAAAAACGTGGATGCTATCCTGGAGGATAAGCTTTTCCGCGATGAACGTCCAAAAGTTGCCTTGGTGTTCGCATTAACTTCTATCACAATGGCAGATTTTAATGCAGGCGTGAATGCAGCAGCGGTAAAGATTGACTTTTCCGAACACCGCCAATCCTTTGGAAATGCTGCAATGCTTTCTTCGTTCCTTCAGAATCTCGATAAGTTTGGCTATGATGTGATAGCCCTTGTCCGTGGAGGTGGTGGAGGCATCGAGGCTTTGGATGAAATTCAAGTGTTACAAACCGTCTCTTTGATGACCACCCCGGTTATCTGTGCCATTGGTCATGTCGGTGAGGAACTATTTATGAAATCTATAGCTGATAAGGTGGCTCCTACACCAAATGGTCTTGGCCAGTATTTTTCAGAAATGGTGGAGCGAGTCGTAGCCAAACGTAATAATTCTCGTGCAGCCTTAATTAAAGAGGTTGAAGGTCAGTTTAAGAAGCAGATTGAGGACTCCAACAAGAAAAATAAAGAGCTGAATGAACAACTCGAAAAGATGACCAAGGCTCAGAAAGCCCAAGCAGAACAGATGGGAAAGCTCCAAGGACAGATGAAGGCTCAGACGGAAGCCAGTGCTAAGCAGTCCAAGGAGTTTAGCGAGAGTCTGACCAAGATGCAGAACACCAATACTGAGCTGAACAAGTCTCTCCAGAAACTTACAGCCCAGAACACTCAGGCTGCAAAGGATCTTAACGATGCCAAAGAGAAGGCTCGTCAACTGGAGAAACAACTGGAAGAAGCATTAAAGAAGAATAAGGGATGTTCGACTGGATGCCTGGGTATGGTAGCAGCTATTGTGACTGTTGCCAGTGCTGCGTGTTGGATAGTATGTTTGATAATGTAATTTCATTATTGTTATGACGGACTCAGAACTTACAAAAGTCACAAAAGAAGAATTAGCCAACATCGATGGCTATGATGAAAACGTTTATAGTAGTGACTATAAGCGGTTGATAAGATGCACTCCATGCCCAGAAGAGAATAATTTCTTAATGTGTGAATATGATTTCTCAGGAGTGACTATTATTTGTGACAATGCGTGTAGTGATAAAACTTGTGGATGGTTCTATCTTGACAAAGAAATTGATGTCAAACTCCCAGAGGGTATTACACATATAGGCGATTTCGCATTCAAAGGAAGAGACATTGATTGGCTTGAAATTCCACGCAGTCTAACCTATATGGGTCGGGATCCATTCGCTTTGTCGTCAGTATATCGGATAAAGAATAAAAATGAAAAATTCGTCGTGAAGGACGGCAGTATTATCAATACGCAAGAAAACAAATTGATACATAACATATCATCTAAAGGTAAAATTACAATTCCAGACGGTATAGTAGAGATTGGCGAATATTCCTTTAGTAGACTTGAAAAGCCGAAAAAACGAGATAGCTACTCGCTTCATAAGGAGGAAGATCTGACGCTGATTATTCCTAGCACCGTCCAAACAATTGGCGACCATGCCTTCCAAAGAAACAATTTGAAAAGTATAACTTTCATTGGTATTCCTGAAGCAATAGGCAAGGCGATTTTTGAAGAGTGTACTCTACTGGAAACCATATACGTTCCCAAAGGTGCTAAAGCAAAATTCTCAGAATTGTTGTCAGAGTATGCTAGCATAATTGATGAAAGCGGAGAAGGTGTCAATCAAATAGTATTTAAAAACTTCCTGAAAAGCAATGGCATAACAGATTTTTATATCATTGATTACAAGTGGAAATTTAACATTTATGGTTATATTAAGGATGAATTATTCCACTTTTCCGATGAACAAGGAAACGACTTAAAGAGAGAAGATATAGGTATTCCTAATGGAGTAATAGTTTTCGATCTAGTTGATGAAAAGTACCAATGGCTAAAAGAAAAGTCATCATGTAAGGGCAAAGGAATTGCTGTTGACAGCAATAATCATATTTCATGGATTGGCCCTAATGAGAATTTTTATGTAAAAGTTTCTGCGAACCAGATAGTAATACATAAATGTGAACTAATTGATGACTTTGTAGAGCGAGCACATAGAGGAAGGAAGTACAATCATCGAGCACGTTTGTTTGGTGATGGTTCTGATCTGTCAATCACTTCAATAGATGAAAGATGGTATTACTATACAAACAAGGAGAAGATAAGGATTATCTGCGATGGAAACCTTCATCCAGACCAATTCGATAAAATCGAAGCAAAGAGCTATAAAGTTGGCTTGGGTTGGAAACACTTTATAATTGTATCTAAAGATGACAAATGGGGATTTTTTACAATAGACGATAAATATGTTGAGCCGAAGTATTCCATGATTGAATGCTTAAGAAATCCATATTTCTTTATTGTGCAGAATCCTGATGGCTGTTTAGGTATTACATCAGTGTATGGTGAAGATATTCTTGATGCTACAAATCGATATTTGGATGTTGATGAAGTACATTGTCAGAATATGGATTTAATTGCCACGACAGAAGATAATATTTATATTCTGTGTTGCCACTATGATATATTAGGGAAACGTAGCTTTTCTTATTACTGTTCATCACTAGATCTTAAGCTCAGTGATATTTTGAAGTTAGAAATAGGCAATGTATATCAATTTGACCATAACAGAGAACTAAAAGACCAATTTGTCTATATCATAAAGAAAGACGGAAAACGTAAAGTCTATGATAGCTCTGGATATGATATAACTGATAGTGATGAATATTACGAATGGGAAGAACATGAGTGGGAAGTGAAAGAAGTTATTTACGATATTACTCCAAGAGAGAAAAAGAAAACGGATAACAAGTCTGAAACCAGAGAGGGCTTAAACAGTGCTGATGATTTACCGTTCTAACTTGCAATTGAAAACAGAATATGTTTACAGTAGAAGATAATAGTTATCCATTCTGGGGGCATTTCCCCTCCGCATCAGGTGGTAGAGATCCGCTTGCTGTACAAAACAGTAGTGTAGTGATATATACCTCCATGATAGAAGGCATAACTAACGTGACCTTACGAGTACGTTATAATGGCTTTTATTGTTGGTTATTGAACTTAATCGGAAAGAACATATTTGAAATAGATGCCAGCCAGGTTGATTCTAAAGCAACTCAAATGCGGTATCTCAGACGGGCAGAACTTTTGTTAGCCTACATTATGACCAACATACCAGAGTATAAATCTGTAACAGGGGTGAGTGGATCTATTTTTGCCCAAAATCATCCTTCTGTAGATGGATTCTTTGATTTAGCAAAGGGAGCAGATGTGGAAAATGGTATTGCAAATACCTATTGGCGAAACAGCATGGGAATCTTTGGTCAGTATTACGTTGGCGTTCTTATGCAATTAGGTCTTGTTTGCCCACCAGATTCCTCCCACCGCACCTATAGATCCACAACGGACGGCGACAAGTTGGCAGATGCTTTTGGCAGTAACATACCAGAAGAAAAGAGTATGCTATTTTGGCAAAGCATATTTAAAGGCAATATCTCTCTCGACAATCTAATGACAATGAGAGAATTTGCCTTACATTCAATTCCTGATGGCATAGAACTGGAAACATATCGCAACATTATTAAAGGAAAAGACTCCATTAACTATATCACAGAACCGACTCAGTATCGCATTCAATCTATTAGGCTACTGTCAAATTTCCTGGAAAAAGGAGAGACCACGACAAGAACTTGCGTTAGTGATTTCTTACGCTATAATTTTGAACAGGTAATTGCAAATGACCTTCAGGTTGATATAGTACCACTCTCTTGGTTCTTATATGAATTTGACGAGTTAGCACATACCGCTTATGAGTCTTTTCATTTCGGGCTTTTGTATTTACTCGCTGATGACCCATTGCCATTAGACAAGGTTCTTTCTGAGATAGAACAAGGAATAAAGGATTTGTGTGAGGCTGATAATATCAGTTGTCTTTCAGATTTCCTTACCAACGAAATGAGCATACATGAGATATACCAGCAAATGTTTGGGAGAAATCTGCAAAGAGAGGGAATCCTGAGAATATACGATGCTTGTCATCTGCTGATAAAGCTACACTCAACATTGGAGAAATACTATCCTATGTTATTCGAGTTTGCTGCTCGTTCTGGGTTTGGGTTTAGCCGTCGTGGGTATGCTCCCGAACTAGTCGATAGTCTTGTCAGTGGGAAAGAGAATCTGCCTGTCGATACTTTCGTTGAAGAGACGATATATAGGGCTATTAACGACCATACATATAGCTCATATCAAAAATCCTCTATTGATGGTGGCCTCGTTCACAACTACATTATCGACGAGGACACCATAAGGCGTTTCAGAAAGACCAATGCAGTTAGAACTTCTCCTAGGCTCCAAAGTGTCCTCTACTATATGGAGGATCTAAAATGGATAGCTAGGGAAGAAACCAAATATGTCGTGAAAGGAGGACTTGAAGCATGATGCACGAAAGAAATTTCTTCAATGAGATACCCAGTGGAAAATTTCATTCCGCTGTATGCACATCCTTCTCAATGAACATGTATTATTGGGACTTACAGGTTGTAAAAAGCTTAAACGCAAAAGGTATCGAGAACATTGGCATACTGGTTGACGATGAATGTCTGTCTGAGCAACTGGAACTGTTTACATATCAGATTGGTAATAAAAGACCTAAAGAGTATTGCATTCACGGATTTAAGGCTAAAGGTGCTTTCCATCCTAAGATAATGATGTTTGTCGGACAGTCATCGATGCTGATACTCGTTGGTTCTGGAAACATGACAACGTGCGGACATGGAAAGAATATAGAGGTATGGAATCCTATTTACGTTGATTCCAAGGACAGCCCTCTATATTCATTTGCTTTGGAGGTGTGGAATTACGTTTCTGGACTTTACGGATATTTGGGAAAAGAAGCTGAGTGGTTTATTCAGTCGATTGTTGAGAACTGTACTTTACTGGATAATATTGACTCCATCACAAGCGGCATAGAATATCCGATTATACCAGATTACAGTATTCGCTTCTTCCCTGGGAGTCCTCGGAATAATATAATAAGTCAGATTGGACAGTGGATAGGTGATGATAATATTGAAGAAATAACCATCATGTCACCGTTTTATGATGACCAAGCACGTTTAATTGACTACTTCAATGACACATTCACACCGAAGCAAATAAGAATCATTATTCAGGATGATTTTGGTAATAAGCCCAATTATAAAAAGCTTCCTGATAACTGCTTTGTTTATTCATGGGACAAGTGTCATATAGAGGGTGCCAAGAAGAGAAGTTTCCATTCCAAGTGCCTATTCTTCCAAGGACAGCAGTACTCGTATCTCTTCTGTGGTAGTGCTAATGCCTCCGTTGCTGCAATGGGACTACCCTCTATAAACAATATCAACTATGAAGCAAGCGTTGGCTATAAATCTGAAAGTATCGATTTCTGGAAAGAATCAGGTATAACACTTGGTGAAAAAGCAGATAGGAGCAAGGAAGGTACTGATACCCCTGTGACCAAGAAAGAAAGGAGACCGCTTTCTATTTGGCTAAAAGAGGTGTCCTTTGAATATGATCAGATTAACACCTCATATTTATCCGAAATGGAGATTTCGGATGCCTATATAAACATAGCTTCCGGAAACAGAAAACAATCCTTCAGTTACAAAACAAAGATCCATGAGGGAGAAAATAATGTCGAGTTCTTGTTGGATGACCCGTTTACGCCCATAATATCATGGATTTCTAATGCAAACGGAGAAGTAATATCAAACTTCCAATTTGTTATCAGCAGTATTTCTATGATGCAGAATGATCCATCTGAACAAAACATAAAGTTTAATAGGAATCGCAGGAAAATTGAGCAGGGAGATATTATGAATGCTGCTGCCGTTAAGTTCTTTGAAGAGGTACTATCAGAATCTAAAGAGCTGAAACAACTAAAAGCAGTCAAGAAGCAACAAGAGAGGTCTGTAAACGTAGATGATAATCCAGGGAACACGTTTAAATCCTTTGATGAATATAAATCTGGGAATGAGGCTCGACCAATGTATAGTCAAAACAGGTTCTCAGAAAGCCACAAGGCTCTTTCACTAATGGATAGCTTTATTGCTTACATCAACCGTTCTGTCCAAATCCAGGAGGATGATGAAAATGACGATGAAGAAATGGAGAACGCTAATACCTCACAAGGTAAAGAACGTCGTGGATCTGAGAACAAAGGCAAACCAAACATCACTCCAGAATCTTTCGTGAAATACATGAAAAGGCTCAGAGACGCAGTTAATAACTATATGGTGTCTCTTGAAGATAAAACCAAATTACCACTGCCATCAAACAAGGAAATTGTCGTATATGATGAACTCAAACAGTTCATGGCCTCTACTTTTATCCTAATGAGACTAGTTGCCCATTGCGGAAAACTCGGTGTTAATTCTGAAACATATAACCAAGTTTACTCAATTTTGCCCATTCAATTTATAAAGCAACGCAGGAAAACTATATCTGAGTATTTCCTTAGAATAACATCGCTGTTCGGTCAGCATGTAATACAAGGAAAAACTATAAAGGCATTGAATAAGTTTGAAGAAAAAAAGCTCGATTATGACAAAAGATATGCTTTTGAATTAACTGTAGCAATGTTATCTGTATGTCAATGGATAAATGAAGGGAATCAGGATTACAATATTGTTGCTGATTCTCACAAGTTGGTCTCTTTGCTTAATATACAATGGGCTTTGGATTATCATATTGATGATGTGGCAGAAACAAGTAATAGTATATATAAAAGATTGGATCCAGACATACATTTAATAGACGGATTTGAGAAAAGCCATATTTTGAGTATTATCAGTCATACCCTGAATGAACTAAACGATATTTGTATTTCTAAAATAGGTAATTGCAAACCCGGCGAATATACTTTCTCACCAGAGTTTGGTCATGCTTCTGTTAGAGGGTTCATCGGAAAAACATCAATGTTCATTCCTTTCACTCCATCTGGAACATATCACGATAAGAAAGAAGATTTCTATATGGATTATGCAATTGACGTTAATACTTTAGGAATAATGAAATTAGCAAATAAATAGCAGATAGAAGATATGATAGTAGATTCAATGACATACGATGACATCCTAAAGTTATATTGGGAGGATAAGAAACTTGTCAACCACAAGATTGAGGCTGGCAATAAGTTCTATTCCCGTATGCTTAAGAATGCTCGTCTGAAAGATAGGATATGGTATGAGCCAATCAGGTTCAAGAGTTCAAGGGGCATCAACTATGTGTTGATGTTCTTCAACCTCGACGATACAGTACCTGGGAAGAACAGATTGGGCTGTGCTTACTATGCCTGGTTCATTAAGAACCGTGGCTTTTATGCCATAACGCTGACACAACTAAATCGGTCAATGTATCACAATACAATCTACCATCCTCACTTCTTTGACCGTTACAGAGAACGGTTCCTAAAAGACAAGTCAATTAGCAAGCAGGATGTAATACATACTTTCCTGACGAGGAACACTAAAAGCGGCACTGGCCATATCCCAAGTGAAAAATATCCAGAAGATTATTGGATGGCTATGAAAGATGGCCTATGCCTCTGTAATATGCTTGGTGGCACTCTCATTGAAGCAAAGACATTCATCACATGGGACATGGCAGGTGTTGATCAGAAAGAAATTGCATTCACTGGTATGCAGAACTTGTTGAAGCAGGGATTTGACATAGCCCTACCTAGTGAAGATTTTGAAGAATTTGAAAAGGAAGAGATTGAAGATGAATAAGAAAGAACGAAAAGAATTCATGCAAGAGGCCGACCGTTTAATAGAAAAGTTGGCTAACGTCCTAGTCGAAGAGGGCGATAAAGAGTATTCTATGCCTTTTTACCTGTATGTCACGGCGAAGTTCACGGCTAGCCTACTTCTTGGCCTACAGGAAGAGGGCAATCAGGTTGACATTGCTGACGAATACACGAAAGCAGTCAAGGAACTCATGGCAATCATGGGCAAGGATATGAAGATACAGTCCATTAAGAACAAGATCAAAGAGAACGAAGAAGAGATTGCGAAGATAAAGCTGAGACAAGAGGAAATTATTCGCACTATATTCAATGAATATGATGGTAAAGGTAATTAATTATGGGCAACATTACAATACGACCAGGAGAATTTGACTCCAAACTGGAATTGATACACGCGGAGGTTGCAGCGGG
>JAEEGL013083115.1_pt1 | contig 11685 bp, 11 predicted proteins | sample 9134231 | NCBI WGS metagenome assembly JAEEGL01 (sample SAMN16246548, study PRJNA631951) | gut metagenome | biome: gut microbiome; feature: rumen; material: fiber-attached | host: Bos | place: Iran: Karaj | collected 2018-10 | reverse complement strand
TGTAAAATCTAAATCTTCTGAATATCTATTTAATCCATAAAAAATTCTTAAAGCTGTTCCACCATAAAAAGATGCTTTCTTAAAAAAATCAGCTCTACTTAATCCTATTAAGACAATTGACTGTAATATTTCTCTTAATGCAGCTCTATTTTCATTTAATGATTTAGGATTATATAAATTAATCATTTCATTGATTGTTGACATTTTTCAATCTCCTTAATGTATTTATTTAAAGTTAATAAAGTATTAGAGTGGTATAATACAGATATTTTTTTTATGAATTCAAAATTTAAATTATTAAACATTTCTTCATCTATTCTTAAATCTTCAAATAATAATATTTTTAAATCACTAATACTTCTAACTGGATATTTTGAATATAATGTATCACATAATGCTTTTTCCATTGATGCCATTTTATAATTAATACCATCTTCATTCTTAAAAAATCTAATACCTTCACTAAATACTTCATTTGGTATACTTCTATATTCGAATGTTTCAATACCTAATTTATACATTTTATTATTTTTTTTGTTATATACTGCAGATGTATATATTGAAACATATTCTGGTATTATTCCATAATAGCTTAATGCATATTCAAAAGAAATGTATGATGGTTCATAACATACATTAGCAATTACAGGAGCATCAATTTTTAAATTATCTGTGTATAAACCTCTTTTAATTCTAATAAGATTACCTTTTTTAGTTTCTAAACTTATTTTTTGATTTATATTTGAATAATCTTTATATAATATATTCAATGCATTATTATCATATATCATTGTCAATTCACCACCGTTAATATTATTATATAAGATTCATTATGGGAAATCAACAAAAAAAGACAAGTATTGTTTATAAATATACTTGTCTACATAGTAATTACTTACTAGGCTTATTTTTAAAAATATTTTAGTGAAAGTAATGATACCGTCTCAACATGTGTCTTTGAAACCCACAAATAAGATATCACTTTTTTAGTATAATAAACTTAGTTTATTTGAGTTATATCACAGAAATATTATAAAATTAAAGAACCAATAAAGGATGCATGTTTTTGAAACGAATATCATTCACTTCGATTTTTAGGCATCCTTAAATTATATTATTAAATTATTTAATTTCCCAATGTCCTCCTTTAGATGAACCGACATACTCAATTCTATCAATTGAATTAATAATTCTTTGTAATGTTCTTACTGGAATATTCAACTCGTTAGACATTTGTTTTCTTGTAATTTTATTATTAGACATTATCATTTCTATTATACGATCTTCAGTGGTTTTATTTTCTACTTTTTGAGTGCCATTTTGAGTGCCAGTTTGGCCTTCAAATCCAGTTTTGTCAAATGGTATTGTTACATCAATGAAATTATCCATAAATTCATAAGAATCAATTCCGTACTTTTCCACCACAGTAGGAACTCCATGACCACTTTCTTCACAAAAATCACATTTGATAAAGATATCCATTAAAGCTTTGTTAACTGGTTCACTTACTCCTCTTAAGAATTTTTCTTTAGTTAAAGATTTAGGTATTCCACCTTGTGATTCAATTACTAATCTATCTTCATAAATATACACACCAGGATGATTACTTACAGCCCATTTATTATGGACACAATGTTCTTTCCATACAAACCATTAGTGTATATATTTTTGTGGTTTTAGTATATTGTACTACACCAAAACACCGTTTTTATATACACATCATTTCGGTTTTATTATATTATATAATTACTTACTAGGCTTATTTTTCAAAATTTTTCCGCGAAAGGCAGCATACTGATTCGACGATGTGCTCATAGATGGGCGACTTTGGAAAATGTTCCACCCAAAATTCTAGTTATTTTTCATCTTTTTGGTAGCGTTCATTATACCATTTTATAAATTCAATAGTCGCATCAGTTCTACCATCAGGTCTATTCATTCTTTCTTCATCTGTCATTTCAGCCATAGTCTTTGTACAATTTAACGGAATAAATATATACCATAAATTTGATTTAGCCTTTTTATTCTCATGGCCTTTTATTTCTAAAGATAATGTCCCTTTCTTTATGCCATTAAACTGATAAAATTCTTTTCCATCATAATATGTTAAACAATCTTTAAAGTAACAGCTTCTTTCTTTAACATCTTTTAAGGTTTCTAATAATTCTTTAACATTTGAACTAATTCCACTTCTTTTAACAAAAGCTCCTGGATATCCTGGATTATTAGGATAATTATCTATATAAAATCCTGAGTCTTCTACAAATACAGGTTTACCTACTTTTAGATAAGCTTGTTTTGCTTTTTCTTTTGATATTAATTCTAAATCATTAATATTTGGTTCTTCAAATTCAAATTTAAAGTAATCAATATTTATCCCGGCTCTTTCAAACTTCTCTTTAGTAGCAATATATTTTCCATAATTGCTAGTTATATAAGTTAAATCCTCCATATTGCTTTCCTTGTTGTTTAGTTATATACTTTCCTCTTTTAATTTACTTAATCTTATCTCTAATGTTTTAATATAGTATTCTTTTCTAATTTCATTCATAATTGATACATCATTATAAATATTTGGAATATTATTAATAAACTCTTTTATTTGTTCTAAATTATCATTAACAATTTTTAAAACTCTTGTTATAGAATCGGGATTATTCTTTTTAACATATTTAATAATGTCTAAATTAGAAATTCTTTTTTCATTATCATCTTCATATGCAGTGATACCATTTAATGAACTACTCATTAGCTTTTCCTCACTTGACATAATATCAATAATTCTTTCATCACTTGTTTTACCATAAAATGAATTTCCACAGTCATATATTGGAGATAATTTGTACGAATCTTCTTTTTTATATTTTATAATACCCCAGTTATCTTCATTTCTATCATTATTATTAATTAACATATCTATTAATACAACATCCCAAAATCTATCCTTAGCATTTTTAATTTTAGATAACACAGTATTGTGTTTTAATTGAAATTCAATTTCATTAATATTAGATGCTGATGCAAAAGAATCATCATTACGATCCATAATTAGTGGATTAGTGTCATTACGTAGTGCTGTGTATGGGATTAATAATTCATTTTTATCATCATTAATAAAATCCTTACATGCACAGACTACTTTATTACGTTTTCCATCATTACATATACCTAATATCGTCTTATGAACATCATATCCTAATATCTCATAAATATGACTACCAATATATTCAGATAAAGGAGATGTAACGTAAGATAGTCCAGTAACCCTATTCATTCCAATTGTATTTTTAGGAAATTTTAAAAACCACAATTCATTATTGTATATAATTCCTCTTTTTTCTCCAGCTCTACCCGCATATTCAAGGTTTCTACTACTTAAATTACAATTTGTAAAATCAATTATTTCTATCATAGTTGATATCTCCTAACTAGTCTTTTCCACTCTGTTTCAGTAATTAAATGTTTAGATACTTCTTTCTTAGCTTGAGAATCGATGGCATCAGCTAAATTCATATATAATCCATAATCATCTAGTATATCAGCCTTTTCAGCTTTATCCACTAAATCTGACATTGTATTTGATAAATCAAAATCAATAACTATATCATTATTAATAAAATTATATTTTCTATTCTCATAAATATCTTTAGTTATTAATTCTATTAAATATTTATTTATATTATCTACGCTATTAATTTTATTGATTAATAATTTATCATCATTACGGATTCTTAATTTAATAGTCTTATAAGTATTCTTGATAAAATCATTTATATACTCTTGTTGATTAAACATAATATCGCCACCTTCAACTATATAATATCACATTTGGGCACAAATGTAAATTGAATGTATAAAAATGTAAAAAATATGTTTTTATGCATTTTAATTGTTTAGATAAATGCCAAGTTAAGGGGCATAAGTTATAAGTATTAGTGTTTATTGACTCTTAACCCCTCGAAATCGATGGGTTTAAAAAACTACACTTTTATATTATAGTTTATAGCATACTTTCTAGTTTCATTTTAAGGGGGTCGAATTCGACCGGTTAAAATTATTTAAAGAAAAAGATTGCCTAGATAATAATACTAAGAAATCATATTTTTTAGATTAATTTTCTATTTTTTTACAAGTGAACAAACAGTTTCGACATGAACGACTCCAGGAAACATATCAAGAGGAGTTATTGAATTTATATTATAATTATCTTTTAATAATTCTAAATCCTTTGCTAAGGTTGAAGGATTACAAGAAACATAGATAAACCTTTTTATGTTTGATTTTAAAATTGCTTTTATAAATTCCTCTCCCAAACCTGTTCTTGGAGGATCAGCAACTATTACATCAAAAGTTTCATTGTTATCTATCATTTGAGGCAACACTTCTTTTGCGTCCCCTAAAATGAATTTAGCATTATTAATTTTATTTAATTTAGCATTTGCTTTAGCAGCTTCAATTGATGATGAATTCGTTTCAATACCAACAACTTCTTTAGCCATTTTTGCTAAATATAAGCCAATTGCACCTACACCACAATATGCATCTAGTACTCTTTCTTTTTTAGAAAGTTTTGCAGCTTTTAATACTAAATCAAACATGTTTTCAGCTTGCAAAGTGTTTAATTGGAAAAATGTTTTTGGAGTTAATTGATATTTAATTTTTCCAATTTCTTCAATTAAAAACTCTTTTCCTTCTAATAAATTAGTTTCTTCTCCATAAAGCTCTGTAGCCTTAGTTCCTCTATTGAAGTTTTCATATACAGAAACTACATTTGGAAGTTCAATTACCTTTTTAGCTAATTCTTTTATTTTTTCATTCTTATCATAACAGATAAAGCATACCATCGCTTCACTTTTTTTATTTACTCTTATAGCTAAATATCTTAAAACGCCTCTATTATATTTAGCTAAATATGGCGAAATGCCTACTTCATCTGCTAATTTCAAAATATCTTTATTAAGTTTGTTAATTATTTCATCATTAACAAGACAATCATCAACCCTTATTAATTCATTAGATTTAGCCTTTATCATACAAGTTTCAAAACTACCATCAATGTTTTTTCTTACAGGTACTTGGCTTTTATTTCTATAATTAAATTGTTTAGGAGATGGAACAGTTTTTCTTATTTCAAAAGATTTATAATTAATATTTGTGTATCTAGAAATTGATTCAATAATGAAATCTCTTTTCAATTTTAGCATTTCATCATATTTAATGTGCATAACATTACATCCACCACATTCTTTATAATGAGGACATAATGGTTCTATTCTATTTGAAGATTTTTTCTTAAAATCAATTATTTTACCAAAAGCCATTTTTTTATCTACTTTAGTTATTTCCACATTAACACCTTCACCAGGAATTGCATCATTAACAAAAATAGCTAATTTATTATAATAGCCTATTCCTTCACCATTTATTCCTAAACGTTTTATATCTAGAATAAATTTATCCTTTTCTTTCATATAAATCCTTTCCATCTAAAAAATAATTTAGATTAATTAAATTAACTTATCATAACCAATATATGGCTTATTTTTTTCTCTTTTAGAATAATAATATTCCAAATTCTTAATTATTTCATCTTTATTATATATAACATCATCATGACTTGTTAATATATGTTTATAATTTAATGATTTTAATAATTTTATTTCATCATATAATAGCGATACATTTAAACCATTTCTATTGCCATCTAACGAATCTCCAATTAGTAAATATTCATCATTAACAATTAAGCACAAGCTGCCTTTAGCGTGACTATTAGGTATATGAATTAATTTTAAATTAATGCCATCATTTATTTCAAAAATATCATTAACTACATTTCCATAACCTAAAATCTTATATGTATAATCACCAATATATATTGTTTCTTTATTAAAATATTTCATATTTTCCATATGGTCAGTATGAAAATGAGAAATGATTATAATTTTATTTTCTATTATTTCTAATGTATCTTTTGATATTTTATTAGAACCAACATCAAAAATATAATTATGGTCTTTGCCTTTAATTATAAATACTTTTGCAGAAAGAGGAGCTTCACTAGCACTTATATAATTTATATAATCATTTAATTTTTCCATATGCTCCTCCTTAAGTATTAATTATAATTTCTTACATTTGAAATATTCAAATTTAGCATAACCATTCTTTATGCCTTTAGCATAAATTCCATATTTACCACCAATCCATTTACCTGGTGATGCAACAAATTCGAAATTTAAATATTTACCATTAAAGCCTAAATAATATTTATTAGGCTCAATATATTTTAGATTAAAGATAATTTCATCATTATCATACAATTCATCATAAATAACTTCATCTTCTTCATTATCAAAACTACCTTTTTTTATTAAAAGATGTAATTTATTTTCTATTTTTTTAATTGTTATATATGAATAATATAGTCCCATATAGCATAAGCCTGCCTCATCTAATTCTTCTAAATAAAATTTAGCTTTAGCTTCTACTTCAAATGATGGATATAATATTTTAGTTAATAATGAATTAGGTAGCAAATTAAGTGGTTTAATATCACCGTTTATAGCATTTAAAATAATTCCATTATCAAATTTAAAAAAATTATTTTTTATATTGGCAGGGCACTGCCACATAAGTGATAATTTATTATCTTTAAAATCATCAGAATCTAAAATTTTATAATCAGACTTTATATTCAAAATATAAGAATGCTTTTCAACTGCAGTTCCAGCAAGCATTTCATCTTTAACAAGACCGCATATAGGCCAATCATCAATCCATTTTGCAGGTTCTAAGCAGATTACTCTTCCATATGGGCCTTGATCTGTAAAATGAATAAAAGCCCATTCATCGTTAGGTAGGTCTATTAATGCTCCTTGATGAGGTCCATTAATTTTAGAATCATTTTGCATTAAAATAATTTTCATTTCATATGGACCATATATATTTTTACTTCTTAAAGCAATTTGCCATCCTGTTTTAACAGAACCACATGGAGCTAAAATATAGAAAAATCCATTTCTAAAATGAAATTTAGGACCTTCTACTGTTGGTGCTATATTATGTCCATCAAAAACAATTTTATAATCAGTTAATTGTCTTGTTAGATCAGGTGTTACCTCATATATAGCAAGCATTGAATTAAATCCTATTCTAGATTTAACAAAGCCAACAACCAAATAGCATTTATCACCAACCCAAATAGGGCATGGATCTTCGATTCCTTGGCCTTTAATTAATAATCTTGGTTCGCTCCAAGTCCCATTTTCAATATCATTAGTTTCACTTACAAATATTCCTTCATCTGGAAATGGAATTAATGCATAAAATTTATTATTATGATATCTAATTGATGGTGCCCAAACACCGCAGCCATGCTTAACATCATCATAAGCATCAAAAGGAAGCTTATCCCACATATAGGATATAAGCTTCCAATCAACTAAATTCTTACTTTTTAAAATTGGAATACAAGGTGTATGATTAAAAGATGATGCAATCATATAATAATTATCATCTACTCTTATTACATCAGGATCACTATAATCTGATTTAATTATCGGGTTTTGATATTCCATTAAAATCACCTTGCCACTAATCTTACAAAATCGTTATAGGTTACGTATACAAATAATATCATTAATAAAACAAAGAAGACATTATTAATGATATTTTCAACCTTTCTAGGAACTCTTTTCTTAGATACTGCTTCAACTCCTAAGAAGACAATTCTTCCACCGTCTAAGGCTGGAATTGGTAATAAATTTACAATACCAATATTAACAGAAAGCATTGCAACAAATGCTAACAATGATATAATACCAGCTCCAACATATCTTTCTACTAAAGAAAAAATACCAACAAAGCTTGATAAATCAGATACTCCAACCTGTCTAACATCACTTGGCCAAATTAAAATTCTTAATGTATTAAAAATCATTGAGCAATCACTACCAAATTGCTTAAAAGCATTTGGAATTGATTTAAATAAATCAAATTTATAGATTGCTGATACTCCAATTCCATGAATTATAGCATCAACATTTTGACTTGTTAATACTTCATCTGTATAAGGTCTAATTTCTTTTGCTGATGAATAATCTACTAATTCATATTTATCATCCTTCAAATGATAATATTTAAATTTAATAGATGGAGCACCTTCACCTATTTTTTCTTTATTAAAAATATAGCTTAAATAGCCCCAGCCTTTTAATGTTAAATCCTTACCATTAACATTAACATTTGCTTCTTTAGTTAAATCATATTCATTTCCACGTAAAGTTATACCAACTAAATAATCTTTAGTTTTTAAATTATTTTCATATGTTGAATCAGCATCATTAACATAATTCAATTTTTTAGATGTATTTCCTATTTCAAGACCATATATAGAATATCCAGGAACTAAGGCTAAATCCATATTTTCCGCACCTAAATTTGAAATACCAATATAATTATAAACAGTAACTGTTTCCATCTTGTAATTATGTTTTTCATTATTTCTTTCAATAGTTAAATTAACTGTTGTTCCATAATCTTTATATAAATCAGATAATGTTGCTGAAAAATCATCCCAATTATAAACAGTATTACCATTTATTGAAATAATTTTATCACCTTTTTGTAAATATTGTCCTGCAGGAAAATTAGATGTAACATCTCCTATAACATTAGATGATTTATCAGGTACTCCTGTTGCGATAGCAACAATTAAGCATAAAACTATTGCTAAAACAAAATTCATAAAAGCACCTGCAAATAATGTTATAAATCTTTGCCATTTAGTTTTTGATTCAAAGCATCTATCAAAAGGTGTTATTTGCATTCTTTCATTTTTTTCAAAAACATAGATAGCATCTTTTTTTACTTTATAATAAGTTTCTTCTTCATTTTCATTTTTTAATGTAATATGTAATTCTTCACCATGCTCACAATATAAATCAATATCAGTAATTTCTCCTCTTACTTGAGCATCCTTATTATCATCTAATATGATTTCATATGCTTCATCTTCAGAATCAATATTAAGTCCAATTTTATCTCCAGCTTTTAAAATTGATGTAGCCATCTCTTCTCCAGCCATAGATACAAATCCACCAATTGGTATTGCACGAATACAAAATCTTGTCTCTCCAAATTGCTTTTTATAGATTATTGGACCCATACCAATAGAAAATTCATGACATAAAATACCTGCCTTTTTAGCACATATTAAATGACCTAATTCGTGAACTGTAATAATTACACCAATGATAATGATAAAAGCAATAATTGATACAATTGTTAATCCTACGCCTGTTAATGCAAATATCATTATTCTAATCCTCCATAATTATTAATTATTTTATCAATAATTTCTTTACTTAAAGAAATAACATTTTCTAAATTATATGAAATTTTAGCATATTTAGGATCAGATATTTCGTTATAAATAATCTTTTCTATATCTAAAAATTCAATCTTGTCATGCAAAAATAACGCAACTGCAGCTTCATTGGAAGCATTTAGAACACTTAAATAAATAGAGCCTTTTTTAGCTGCATCATAGGCATATTGTAAGCATGGGTATCTATCATGTGATAATTCTTCAAAAGTCAAATTTAAACCATATAAATTTAAATTATCTGATTCTAAATTATTGTGGCTTGGATATCTTAATGCATATGAAATAGGGGTATGCATATCAGATGTTCCTACCTCAGCTTTAATGGTACCATCATTGTATTCAACCATTGAATGAACAATTGATTGTCTATGTAAAATAGTATCTATTTTTTCATAAGGCATATCAAATAAATAATGTGCTTCAATTACTTCAAAGCCCTTATTCATCATAGTTGCTGAATCAATTGTAATTTTAGAACCCATTTTCCAATTTGGATGAGCTAAAGCTTCCTCTTTTTTAACGCCAATCAATTCTTCTCTTTTTTTATCTCTAAAAGAACCTCCAGAAGCTGTTATTATTAATCTTTTAACTTCTTCTTTCTTTTCACCTGTTAAGCACTGTAAAATTGCTGAATGCTCTGAATCAATAGGAATTAAAGGAACATTATATTTCTTAACTAAATCTTTAATAATATCTCCTGCAACAACTAAAGTTTCTTTATTAGCAAGACATATTTCTTTATGTGCTTTAATAGCACAAACTGTTGGTCTTAATCCTGAAATACCTACTAAGGCATTTACAAATGTTTCATTTTCATATTTGCTATAAGATGCTAAATAGTCTAATCCTTCATCACCATAAACAATTATTGGATTATAAGATAATTTAACATCTATCTTTTTTCTAAAGCAGACAACTTCAGGCTTAAATTCTTCTATTAAAGCGAAAGAAAGCTCTAAATTAGAGCCTACTGACATACCTATTACTTTAAATTCATCCTTAGAATTTCTTACAATATCTAGAGTTTGTCGTCCTATAGAACCACATGCTCCAACGATATATAAATTCTTCATAAAAACACCTTCTATTACTTTAAATAAATGGGAAGATAACAGCAATTATTTGAATCATACCTATGAATGTAGCTGATGTATATAATGCTGAATCAAATCTATCTAAAACGCCACCATGGCCTGGGAATATATTTGAATAATCCTTTATACCATAGCTTCTCTTAAACTTAGATGCAACTAAATCACCAATTTGACCACAACAGCTCATAAATATAGTTAAGATAACCATAAAGCATGCTAAATGAACTCTATGAGTATAGATATATCTTTCATTAAATACACCTTCAAAGAATTCAATTGTTTGACCATTATGGAATGCAGGTGAAATATATTTATAACAGAATAAGAATGTAATACCTATTATTGATGCTACTAAAGAACCACCAATAGCACCTTCCCAAGTCTTTTTTGGAGATATTGTTGGTGCCATCTTATGCTTACCAAATTTAATACCAAATACTAATGCAAAAATATCTGTAGAGGCTGTAACAATTAATAAATAAGCAATTAATCTTACACCATAGCTTCTTAAAATAGTAAATGAACCAAAAGTTATTGATAAATATAACATCATTATAAAGATTCTACCACAATCTTCTATTTCAAATCCTTTAATAATTAATGATAAGAACATAATTGATATAAATACAACAACAAGTACCATATACAAATTTAATTCATATGGGAAAAGACCTAAAAATCTACAAATTAAAGAATCTCTTACACCAGGGAAAATATTTTGATATGAATCGACAATCGCAAAATAAACCAAGCATGTTGCAAATGTAGAATATATCTTTATTCCAATTGGTACATGATGCTTCTTATCATACATATTTAGCATTTCAAAGCATGCACAAATTAATAATATAAAGATTATTACTTCTAATACAGGCTTCAACTGTGGAACTATGATAGCAGGAATTAAAACGATACCCATTATCAATGCAGTTAATATTCTCTGTTTCATATGCTCCTCCTTATAAAAAAAACAATTAATTTACATAAAAAACTTCTTTAAATATTATATCATTATTATAATTAAAAATCTAGCAAAACAAAAAGCGTTATCATTTCATATATGATTAACTTTTAATAAAATCTTATTGATTAACTTTTGATTAGTTCCCAAAGGGTATGGGGAATGTGTCCCCATATAAAAAGAAAAACAAAAAAGAAAGGAATATAATTCCCTAGGGAATTCGCGCCAATCATTTTATA
>JAEEGL012751436.1_pt1 | contig 11685 bp, 11 predicted proteins | sample 9134231 | NCBI WGS metagenome assembly JAEEGL01 (sample SAMN16246548, study PRJNA631951) | gut metagenome | biome: gut microbiome; feature: rumen; material: fiber-attached | host: Bos | place: Iran: Karaj | collected 2018-10 | reverse complement strand
TGCAACTACGGCATCTGGGATTACGAGCAGCAGTCCGGGCTGGACTGGGACGCTGTGTATACGGAGTATCTTCCCAGGATGGAAGCCCTGGATGCGCGCGACAAAAAGACGGATCCCGTCAAGGACGACGAGCTGCAGCTTCTGTACACGGATATCCTTTCCCCCCTGCACGACGGCCACCTTTCCGTCAGCATCACGAACCTGCATACGGGCAACGAGATATCCATCTCCCCCTCCAGGATCCGCAATGCCAGCCGGGAAGACTTCGACTTGACGGACAGGCCCGACATTTACTACTATCTCACCCCTGAAGCCGGCGTGAACCAGGCCGATGCCTGCCAGCGCGTTTCCGTGCGCCCTTACGGGTACATTATGGACCAGCTGGCCAATGCCATTCCCGACCTGGAGCGAATGATAGGGGTGCTGGAAGCCAAACCGGCCCGTACAGACCTGGAAGATTATTACCTGGCCCGCTACTGGGAGGCGCGGGACGCGTATTCCTCTTATGAGCTGGCAAGCATGGAGGATATCTCTTATTTCAACAACGTTCTGGCCAGTCAATACGCCCATCTGGGCTATTCGCTCATTCCTTTTGACGTAGAGTCCAACTATTGGATAGACCTGCGGACGGCCCTTTTCGACCAGAGCATTGCCTATATCTATTTTACCAACTTCAAGCTCACACCCTATCTCACCGGCCAAATCGGTGGAACGTCCTGCCAGGATGAATTTGTCCAGCGGTTTCAGAAGGTGTACTGGGACTGGTATTCCACCATCCAGGATCTGCACCTGAATGGGAAGCTCAAAGGAGTGATCATCGACGTCCGCAGCAACGGAGGCGGCTACGCCAACGACTATCAGTACATCCTGGGATCGCTGCTGCCTTCCGGCGGACATCAGATAGGGAAGTCCCGGCAGAAGATGGGCGTAGGACGCCTGGATTTCTCTCCGCTCACGCCCAATATCCTGCCCACCTTTGCGGCCGACCACGCTACCATCACGGAGCCGGTCGTCGTGCTGGCCAACTGCAATTCCGTGAGCATGGCCGAAGTCACCTGTCTGGGCGCCAAGGCCATGGACAACGCCATCGTGATGGGTACACCCACCTGGGGCGGCCTGTGCATGCTGGACACCGATCCGGCCGATTATTCCTTCCACTATGCCGGTTCTGCGGGCATAGAGGGAAAGACCTCGTTCTATGCCTATATCCCCAACAACGTCACCGTTTCTGACGAGTTCGGTATATTGGAAGGGGTGGGCGTAACGCCGGATATCACCGTACCCCTGGACCGCGAACTGCTGCGCACCGCCGGCCGTGACAGCCAGCTGGAAAGGGCGCTCCTTTACATTAGAACCGGGAAATGAGATGTACAGGCTGGCGGTATTTGACATAGACGGAACCCTTATTGACACGGAAAGGACCGGCGTGGAATCGCTGGTGCTCACCATCCGCGAGCTCCTGGGGAAGGAGGTTTCCTACGAGGAGGCCTACAAGGTCTTCGGCATCCCCAGCAGCAAGGTGGCAGGCCTGTTCGGCTATGCCGATGCCCGGGGTTTCGGCGAGCGCTGGGAAGAGAACTTCGTCGCTCTCTCGCACCACATCAAGCCGCTCCCGGGGGTGCTGGAAGCGCTGCGGCGTATCAAGGAGACGGGTATCGCCACGGGCGTGGTGACCTCCCGCAGCCACATGGAGTTTGACAAGGACCTGTACCTGAAGGAGATGGTCCCTTATCTCGGGCACATTGTTTGCAGCGAAGATACGCCTCACCACAAACCGCACCCGGAGCCGCTGCTGCGCTGCATCGAGCTGGCTTCCTGCGAGAGGGGAAAGACGATCGGCCCGGAAGAGGTGCTTTTCCTGGGCGATACGGACCACGACTACGCCTGCGCCCGCGACGCCGGCTGTGACTTCGCCCTGGCCGACTGGAAAGGCCGCGGCTGGCAGGGCATCCCGGCCCGCTACAAGTTCTGCGACGCCCGGGAGATGCTGGCACTGTTTGATAATAACACTTAAACTATTCAGCACCTAATAGGCCAGGAATCGTACGATATCCTGGCCTTTTGCGTGCTGGAGCATCTGTCGGGCCAGGATTTGGGCGTATTCCTGGCCGACTACGTGCAAGGGAAATCTGTTTAGGGAATCAGATGGTCTACGTAGGTGTTGGAGCGGAGACGGGGAATGGGCTCCAGCCTGTAGGGGCCGCCGAAACTGCGGGTCATGCTCTTTTGCAGGTCTTCCCATTTGACCATGGTCTGTTTATAGGTCCCGGAGGTGAAGTCCACTTCCGTGCGGATGCATTGGGGGAAAACATCCGGTGAATAGGGATGGCTGTACGGGGCCATTCCGGGAGTTACGGCGTAGATAAAAGGATTGGACGCGCTCATCACCGGGACGGTGCCGGGGCGGAAGGAATAGGGGCCGCTCAGGAGTGGTGTCCCGGAGACAGGGGAGGGCTGCCAGTACAGGGACTGCAGGATGGAAAACATTACGCGCAGATAGGTCTCCTGGTTAATCCGCGCGGCACGCGCTTCCTTGCTTTCTTCCATGTCCGGAAGAGGAAGGGTAATCAGAGGAAGGGTGGGAGGCTGCAAGGCGGGGGAGACGGTCATCGGCTTAAAGCGGACGGTGTCTACATGCTCCTGTGCCTGCAGGCTTATGGCCGATACCATCAGCAGCATGGCCGTATAAATCCATTTCTGTTTCATCGCAGGCCGATATAATCAAGTTTTATGCCGAGCCGGACTATTTTTGTACATGGGAGGATTAATCCTAACTACGGACCCAAAATTACTAACAAATTCCACGATTAATGCCGACCTTTGTGCGGCAAAATCGTGGAATTATGCATTTCAGTGGAATCATCGTAGGCGCTGCCGTGTTTCTGAGCATCGGCATCTGCCATCCGGCCGTCATCAAGATGGAATATTACCTGGGCAAAAAGAGCTGGTGGCTCTGGCTGATCGTCGGCCTCATTGTCTCCTGCGCCTCGCTCTTCGTATCAAACCCCACTGTCTCTACCATCTTAGGCGGCTTTGCTTTTTCCTGCTTCTGGGGCATTCTGGAAATGCATCAGCAGGAGCAGCGCGTGGTCAAAGGCTGGTTCCCGGAGAACCCTAAGCGGCACGATTACTACGAAGCCCTGAGAAAATCTTCTCCCAAGGGGCATACCAAATAAGGAACCAGGACACAATCACCCCCACATAGATGCCCATCACGGCCGGCGTAAAGTGGAAGAAGCCGTGGATGGAGAAGTTGTACAGCGTGTGGAAGCAGGCGCAGGCGATTAAGCTGTGCGTGTCTTTCGCGATGCGGCCGATACCCCATGCGCCGAATACCAGGATGACCAGGAAGATGAGACCGTTCACGGAGAAGGTGATGTGGATGTGCCAGAAGAACCACATGGCGCCGATCAGCAGCGCCTGCGGGAAGGCTTTCATATCGGCCAGTTCTCCCTGCAGATAGCCTCTCCAGCCCACCTCTTCGAGGAAGGAATAGAAGAGGAATCCCAGCAACACCCAGCTCAGCGCCCGGTACAGGAAGAAGCAGATGAGGAAGGGGATAAGGACGCAAAGGGCCGATTTGACCAGGGAAGTGCCGCTGATGCTGCAGATGAACTTGCGCCTGAAAGCTAACACTACCACAAGGGCGCCGATGCAGGGGCCGATGCCCGTAGCCCAGTCTATCAGGAAGTACTTCCAATTGGCCTCTCCAGGCACCTCCAGCTGCAGGGCCAGGGCCCGGATGACGACGGCGATCACATAGAATACGATGACCGCCATCCATTTCTTCGTTTCGGGCTTCATAGCGGAAGGTAGTCTTTTAAGGCATTCACATAGCCCTGGAAGGCCTCCATGCCCGCAGGCGTGATGGCGCAGGTGGTGCAGGGCATCTTCCCCTTGAACCCCTTCTCCACGGTGATGTAACCGGCCGCGGCCAGCTTATCGATCTGCACGCTCAGGTTCCCGGAGGTAGCGCCCGTCTGTTTCTTCAGGAAGGTGAAGTCGGCCGAAGTGACATCGGCCAGAATGGACACGACGGCCAGCCTGAGCTCGGAGTGCAGAAGCGGATCGAGTTTCGGGAACATGGCTTACTCCTTGTTTTGGATTTGCAGGATGACGCCCGTGAGCGCCAGGACGATGCCGGCCAGGGTGAACAGGAGCGTGGTTTCCATGCCGTCCTCGGACATGTTGCCAAGGATATAGTACAGGATGATGCCGCCCACGCCGGTGACGTAGCCGGCTACCTGGATGGCGCGGTTCTTCACGGCGATGCCGCTGACGGTCTCGGCCATGCCGAACAGCAGCAGGATCATGGGGGAGAGGCTGATGCCTACGGCGAGGGATGCGAAGACGGAAGTGCCGAACTTGGCATAGAGGATGGCGAAGACCGCGATGGAGACGGAGAACACGCCGAAGGCCCTCCAGATTCCGCCCAGCATGCGGCTCACCGTATTGTCGGGCAGGCGCGTGGCCTCTTTCTTTTTCATGAGGATGGAGGGAACCAGGCCGATGACCGGCATGGCGAACCACAGATAGTTCCAGGCTTCCTTCCCGGTTGTTTTCCAGAGAATGAAGACCAGCAGGGAGACGATCGTAAGGGCGATGCCCCACACCAGCATGTACTTGCCGCTTCGCTGGACGATGTCCTTGCGGCTGTTGTTAACGGTTTCTGCGATGATGGCGAGGCTTTCCTGCGCCGTCATTTCCTTGTTCTGTTCCATTGTAACCAGTGTTTAATTCGTTTTAGGAGAGGCTACAGCTGCGCAGTCTGCACCTTCCACGATGCAAATATAAACAAGTTTACAATATAAACCAAATTATTTTTAAAAAATGGCTAGAAGCTGCAGTAGTCGGCGTAGACCTCGCGGACGACATCGTCCCAGTTCAGGTAGAGGTCTTTGCGGGCTGCGGCGCTGATGCGGGCGTAGTCATCGGGGTGGGACATGATGTCCAGCAGGAGGCGGGCGAAGTTCTCTTCTCCCGGGGCCGATACGTAGGCGTTCACGCCGTTCGTGACGGTGGCGGCGGTACGGGCGCCTTCCAGGAATACGGTGGGTGTGCCCTGGCAGGCTGCCTCGATCTGCACCAGGGAGTTGGCGTCGTACAGGGAGGGGAAGAGGAAAAGCTTGGCGCGGGAGTAGAGCTTCTCCAGCATCGGCCTGTCCGTGAGCCCGCACATGCCCACCTCTTCCGTAAGGCCCAGTTCGTTCACCAGGGCGGCCAGTTTGTCCTCGTCCTGGCCCTTGCCGGCGAAGAGCATGCGGAAGTTCTTCAGGCCCATGGCCTTGGCTTTGGCCAGGGCGCGGACGGTGAAGTCGATGTTCTTGATGAAGTTGATGCGTCCCACGAAAAGGAAGACGGTGGCATCGGCCGGAATGCCGTAGGTTTCGTTCACCTCACGGGCGGCTGCGGCGGGATCGGCCACGGGCTGATGGTCCGTCGCATTGAGCCGCACCTTGCAGGGCGCCTTGAGGCCGTATTCGTTAACGTACAGGTCCCGGATGCCGCCGTTCACGGCCCAGCACTCGTCGCAGCGGTTGAATACGCGCATGATGCCGCTCAGGGCCAGGTCTACGGCCGGCTTCAGCTTGCCCACCAGGGGTTGCTTCTCAAAATCCTGCCTGTACTGGCTGTGCAGCGTAGCCACCACCGGAATCCGGTGGATCTTGGCGAAGAGCACGCCCGCCAGTCCCACCGAAAACGGCGAGTGAATGTGCACGAAATCAATCCCGCTCAGCAGCAGCTGTGCCTCGAACTTCGGGTCCAGCGCCGCCGCAGGAATGTCATAATCATTGCCGATAATGGGAATAGAGTGGCAGCGGACCACCTTGTAGGGCATCGCCTCGTCATCCTCCTTGCTGTAGCCGCGCGTTTCCGGGCAGAAGACCACCACATCACAGTATTTGACCAGGCGGCGGGCATAGTTGTCCACCACTTTGATGACCCCGTCCACCATCGGGTACCAGGTGTCAATGAACAGACCAACTTTCTTCATATTGCAAAGGTACGAAATAATAATAAATCGTACATTTGTATACAAGGTAGGAATCAGAGAAGGGCCGTGGGGACTTCGGTGAGGAGGGGAGAATCGGCCATGCCTCGCGGGTTGGTGCCGGGGACGCCCTGCGGGACGTCCATGCCCAGGCGGCCGAAGAGCCATTCCCAATAATGGGGCATGGTGCCGTCCGGGGCCAGCCAGTTCATCGGCTCGCTTTTGAAAACCGTTTCTCCGTCAGCATCCAGGTAAGATACCTGCACCAGTTCCGTGCAGTACAGTTCCTCGTTGTCCGGCAGGAAACGCACGTCATAGCCGCGGCCGCAGAAGGCCTTGGCCCGCTCTACGGCGAGGTCGGCATCCACGCCCTGGACGCGTTTGACGATGAATTCCGGGTAACTGCCGTCCTTGAGTGTGAAATCCCGCAGGAAGGTATCCAGGGGATGGCGGTCTACCCCGTGCGCGATGGTGGCGTCGATGATCCAGATACTATCGGCCTTTACCTCGGCGATAGCCACGTGGATGAGGTTTCTGGCGCCAGCTTCGCCGGTAGCCGAAGCGATGGCCTCGTCCATCGACCCCGATTCTGCGTTATAGTCGGCGGGGAGGGCGACAAAAATGAGGTCGCCGTTCTTAATACCATCGTTGGTGCTCCTGCAACCAAAGGCCAGAAGCACCAACGACAACAAACCAATGATTTTTTTCATGCTACAAATATAGCATTATCGCTTGAATTCCAGACGGATATCGGCAGGAATTCCTTCCAGGCCCAGGTTCATCCTGTCGGCTGCATAGTTCTCGCTGCGGGTGGCATAGCGCGTCTCGAAGGCGGCGGCGAAGTCATGGTCGCCGGTAGCCTGCGTCTTGAGGATGAGGGCCGTGAGCTCCGTGAGGGCACTTTCCATCTTGCCATAATCCAGCGTGTAGCGGCCGGAAGGAGTGCGCTGGAAAGCGCCGGCTTCCTGCAGGTAATTATAGATGGCGATGTTGGCGCGGCCCAGGGCCGATCCTTCACCGAAACGCTCGGAACGTACCAGGGAAACAAAGAAAGTAGCCAGGGCGTCTTCCTTCGTGAAGATGTGGTGGATGTCGTAGTGGTCCTGCAGCTTGCACACCAGCAGCACGCCGGCCACGTTGGCCTTCATTTCCTCGAAGGTCTGCGCCATGTTGCCCAGGGCGCTCTCCACGCTGCCTTTTCCGTTCACGGTTTCCTTCACGCCCAGGCCGTGAGCGACCTCGCGGAAGGCAATGTTCCAGAAGAAGGCGTCGGAAGAGGTGTGGTCGTCGCCGTTCGTTCCCAGCAGCACCTCACCGGTAGGCCATACAATATTATTGTATTTGGCCTTGATGATGTTCTCCAGCAGGATGGTGCGCGTGCCTTTCTCCTCCTGCACCTGCGGATCGAAGGGCAGGTTCAGGGCGATGACCTTGACACCGGCGTTAGCCTTTCCGGCATAGTAGAGGGCGTCGCAGGAGAAGATGTTGGAGCAGGCACCGGGCTGGAACTGACGGTAGGCGGCATCTCCGGGCAGTTCCTCCTGGAACTCGCCGATACGGGAGACATACTGCATCAGTTCCTTTGTGCTGGCTTCGTTCTTCAGCAGGACGAAGGCCTCATAGGAACGTTTCAGGCCCAGGAGCTGGTCGTCGGCCGCCTCGTTAGGGCCGATGACCAGGTCCATCTTGCTGTCCACCATGTCCAGCCAGGCCAGGGAGCTTTCATAGTAGTTGTCGGTCTTCAGGGCGGCGGCCTTCTTCAGCAGATAGGCGGCCACGCTGGGTTTGATGGTAATATCGGAAGCGGCTTTCAGGTAGTTGCCGATCTTGTCGATGTGCGCTTTGTAGGCTTCGTGGTACCAGACGGCCTCCAGGGAACCGTCATCGGCACGGCGGATGAGGGTGTAGGGGCTGTTCTTGTCGGCATGGTCCCAGGCTTCGAACTCCTCGAGGGTCATATCGGCCGGATAGAAGCCTGCGCCGGGGAGACGGTCGGCATAGCCTTCCACGAAGGACTCTCCGTTGGCGCGGTCCCAGGGACCGTAGTTGATCTCGGCAAAGGTCTTCTGCATGGGGTCCGTGAGGCCCTCCAGGAGCGCGTTTTTGTCGCCGAAGTACTGCTCCCAGTAGATGGCGTCCACTTCGTCCGCGGCGAAGCGGTAGAGGTTGAGCACCTCCTTGCCGTTGTCGGTGATGCCGCTCAGATCGGGAGCGGGGACGGTGACGACGGCGTATTCAGCAACGCTGCGTGCATAGGGGGACGGTTTCTCCTTGCAGGAAACCATCGCCACGGCAGCGAGCATCAAAAGGTAAGAATAACGATTCATAGTTGTTGTTTAGATGATGTGAAGCGCGCTGGCGGCGAACAGCGTCAGATAACCCAGCACAATGCTGATAGCGCCGATGATGATACCCATACGGGCCATATCTTTCTGCTGAATGAGGTTGGTGGCATAGGCCAGGGCATTCGGCGGGGTGGAGATGGGCAGGATCATGGCGCTGCTGGAGGCAATGGCTACGCCGATCAGGACGGTGGACGTGCCGCCGACGGCAGCGAGCTTGTCACCCATGGCCGTGCAGACCACCACCAGGATAGGCATCAGCAGGGCAGCCGTAGCCGAGTGCGAGATGAGGTTGGAGAGGCCGTAGCACAGCAGGCCGGAGAGGATGACGATGAGAATGGGGGAGAAGTTGCCGAAGGGGATGGCGCGCACCACCAGGGCAGCCAGGCCGGAACCGTTCATGGCATAACCGAGGGCGAAGCCGCCGGCCACCATCCAGATCACGGACCAGTTGATTTCTTCCAGGTCGTATTTGGAGATGATGCCCGCCATGGCGAACACGGCGAAGGGAATCAGGGCAACCGTGTAGGTGTTGATGCCCGTAAACGTATCCATCATCCACAGGAGGATGGTGACAAGCATGGTCACGATGACCAGCGGGGTCTTGGCATCCTTCTTCATCTCGCCGTCAATCTTCAGTTCGATCGTCTTCTGGGAGAAGGGGAAAGCCTTTTTGAGAATATACCAGGCGATGAGGATCATGACAATCACCAGCGGCACCATGAAGATCATCCACTGGCCGAAGCCGATGCCCATGTTCAGGCCTTCGGGGTCGTTCAGGTACTTGAGGGCGATGGTATTGGGCGGCGTGCCGATAGGCGTTCCCAGACCGCCCAGGTTGGCGGCTACGGGGATGCTGAGGGCCATGGCGATGCGGCCTTTACCGCCTTCCGGCAGCTGCTTGAACACAGGGGTGAGGAAGGTGAGCATCATGGCCGTGGTGGCCGTATTGGAGATGAACATGGAAAACAGGGCCGTCACCAGCATGAAGCCCAGCAGGATGTTCTCGCTCTTCTTGCCGAAGGGCGTGAGCAGCACGCGAGCCAGGTGCACGTCCAGGCCGATTTTGGTGGTCGCGATAGCCAGGACGAAGCCGCCGATGAAGAGCATCACCACGGGATCGGCAAAGCTGGCCATCACCTGCTTGTAGCTGAGGAGCTGTCCCACGGCGGTAGGATCGCAGATCCACTTGATGCCGGAGTCGGACGTAAACAGCAGTAGCAGGACCATGATGGAGACCGACGTGGCCCAGGCGGGCACCAGCTCGAATACCCACATGAGGGTGGCGTACACGAAGATGGCGATGATACGCTGCTGGACCTGGGTGAGTCCCTCGATGCCGAAGGATTCCGTCGGCAGGAACCAGAGGATCAGCACGACGACCGCTACCAGGAAGAGGCCGAGGTTCTTCTTCTTAAAGACATTGGGGTTGTTGAACCTGTTAGCATGACGCAACTTGTGCATCTGTTCAACCAGATTGAAACCGATAAAGTTCTTGAACATATATGTTGAGAATAGTTTTTATTCGCGCACAAAGTTACAGCCATTTCAAATGCCTTTTTATTAGAAAATATGGTTTCTTTCTATAGATTTAATAGAAATTATCGATAAATATAACTACCTTTGTCGGTCAAATTCATCAAGTTATGGAATTACGCCAGCTGAAATACTTCATCGAAGTGGGACGCCTGGGCAGCTTTTCCCTCGCCTCCAAGACCCTGTTCATCACGCAGAGCACCATTTCCCAGCAGATCCGCAAACTGGAGGAGGAACTGGGCGTGGAACTGCTCAGCCGCGATACGCGGCATGTGACCCTCAGCGACTACGGAGAGCAGTTCTATCCCTATGCCCTGCAGGTCCTGGAGCATGCAAAGGCCTGTACCGAGCGCATCCAGGATGTGAAGAACCTGCAGGTGGGGACGCTCAGTATTGGCGCCACCTATTCCTTCGGCCCGCTGCTCAAGCAAACCGTGCTGGACTTTTACAGGCTGTATCCGCACATCCGGCTGGACCTGAAGATCCATAACAAAGAGGAACTGAAGCAGATGCTGCTGGACCGGGAACTGGACCTGGCGCTTACTTACAAGTCGACCATCGGCGACGACCGCATCGAGTCCCGCCTGCTCTTCCAGAGCCGGCTCAGTTTAATCGGCCGGAAAGGGGAGCTGAAGGGCCTGGGGAAGGAGGTCTCCGTGCCGGAGCTTTCCCGCTTCCCGCTGGCGCTGCCGTCGAAAGGCCTGCAGGCGCGGGACACCCTGGAGGACGTGCTCTTCGCCCAGAATGTAGACCTTGATATCCGCCTGGAAATCAACAGTGTCCGCTACCTGCTGGACCTGGTGGGTAACAGCCCGCTGGTGACCATCCTCTCGGAGGAAGCCATCCACCAGGTGAAGGGGTTCGAGGCCGTTCCCATCGCCCACACCGAAGGCCGCATGGACGGCTGCTACCACTGCCTCAAAGGCACCTACCACAAAATGGCCGTCCAGAAGTTCATCGAACTCCTGAAGGAAAACAACTCCTTCTACCAGACCTTTGCCTAAAGCTTTCCTCACCATAAATGGGGATTTCAAAACTGAGCTACTTTCCGTACCTTTGCAAAGTCATGCGAGCTTTCTTCATATCTCTTTTGCATGTTGTCTGCGAGATGGCCCCGTATCTGCTGCTGGGTTTTCTCATTGCAGGCATCCTGCATGTATTCGTGCCGCAGGGATTCTATCGGAGGTTTCTGTCCAGGGACAACAAATGGGCGGTCCTTTGGGCGGCCATCCTGGGGGTGCCGCTGCCGCTGTGCTCCTGCGGTGTCATTCCTACTGCCATCGGCCTGCAGAATGAAAAAGCGTCGAAGGGCGCCGTTGCCTCCTTCCTGATTGCCACGCCGCAGACGGGCATTGATTCCATCCTGGCTACGTTTTCGCTGATGGGGCTGGGCTTTGCCGTAATCCGGCCGGTGGCGGCGCTTATCACCGGAGTATGCGGAGGATGGCTGGTGAACCGCCTGGTTCCGGAAGATGAGGCTGCCGTATCATCGAAATCTGCTTGTAATGTAGAGACGGGGAACAAGGTCTGGCGCGTACTCAAATACGCTTATTACAGGATGATCCAGGATATCGGCGGACGGCTTGTCATCGGCCTGCTGGTGGCTGCGCTCATCCAGGTGGCCATTCCGGACGAGTTCTTCCTGCACTTCGGCAGCCAGCCGCTGCTGCAGATGCTGGTGATTCTGCTGGTGGCCGTGCCGATGTACATCTGCTCTACCGGCAGCATTCCCGTGGCCGCCGCCCTTATCCTGAAAGGTCTGTCTCCCGGCGCCGCGCTGGTGATGCTGATGGCCGGACCGGCCGTGAACCTGGC
>JAEEGL011771907.1_pt1 | contig 11685 bp, 9 predicted proteins | sample 9134231 | NCBI WGS metagenome assembly JAEEGL01 (sample SAMN16246548, study PRJNA631951) | gut metagenome | biome: gut microbiome; feature: rumen; material: fiber-attached | host: Bos | place: Iran: Karaj | collected 2018-10 | reverse complement strand
TCAGACTCATGTCGCGGATGCCGACGAGGGACATGTGGAGCGTCCGCGGGATCGGCGTCGCGGAGAGCGTGAGGACGTCGACGTTCTTCCGGAGCATCTTGATCGCTTCTTTATGCTGAACGCCGAAGCGTTGTTCCTCGTCGATCACGAGGAGGCCGAGGTCCTTGAACGCAACGTCCTTTGAGAGCATGCGGTGGGTGCCGATCAGGACGTCGACCTTGCCCGCGGCAAGGTCCTTCACCGTCTTCGCCTGTTCGGCGTCGGAGCGGAACCGCGAGAGCACGTCGACGCGGAACGGGAAGCCGTCGAACCGTTCGGTGAACGTGCGGTAATGCTGGTCGGCGAGGATCGTCGTCGGGACGAGGATCGCGGCCTGTTTTCCCGCGGAGACGCATTTGAACACTGCGCGCGCGGCGACCTCGGTCTTGCCGTAGCCGACGTCCCCGCAGAGGAGCCGCTCCATCGCGACGGGCCTCTCCATATCGCGTTTGATCTCGCGGACGGCGCGGAGCTGGTCGGGCGTCTCCTCGAACGGGAAGCGGTCCTCGAATTCGCGCTGCCAGACGGTGTCGGGCGGGAACGCGAACCCCTTTTCGAGCTTGCGGTGGGCCGACAGTTCAAGAAGCTCGCGCGTCATCGATTCGACGGCCGCCCGGACCTTCGTCTTCGTCTTCGTCCATTCCTGGCCGCCGAGGCGCGAGAGGCGCGGCGCGTTCTCGCCGCCGCCGACGTATTTCTGGACGACGTCCATCTGTTCGACGGGGACGTAGAGGATATCTTCGCCCGCGTACGAGATCTTCAGGTAATCCTTCCGCACGCCCTGGACGTCGAGCGGCTCGACGCCGAGGAACTTTCCGATGCCGTGGACTTCGTGGACGACGTAATCGCCCTTGCGGATGTCCGTAAAGGCCTTGATCGGCTTCGAACGGTTCGTCTCCTTCTTCGCGCGGGCGTAGCGGATGTTCGAGAAGATGTCGCGGTCGGAGAAGAGGATGTACTTCTCGCCTGGGAATTCGGCGCCCTGGGAGAGCTGGCCGACGACCGTTCCGACCCTGCCGAGCAGACCCTCCGCGTCGAGGAACGTCCGGACGTTCTCCTCGCGTCCCTCCGTGCCGAGCGCGATGTCGACGGTGTATTTCTTTTTGACGTAATTCTTCAGATCGGTCCCGAACAGATCCATCCGGCCGTTGTAGACCGGAGGCTGCTTCGAAACGAGGTTCGTCAGGGACGCGAGCCGCTCCGCCTCGGGGACGGACCGCTCGAACGGCTGGAGCAGGAAGACGGGGGACGCCTTCCGGTACAGGGCGGCGAACGCCTCCGGCTCCGCGTAGCAGCGGATTTCCTCCGGCTTCACCTCGCCGCGCTCGAGGCGTGTTTTAAAGTCCTCGCGGTATTCCTTCTCCGCGAAGTCGAGCACCTCGCGGATCCGCGACGGATCCTCGATCACGACCGGACAGCCGTCCGGAAGATAGTCCCAGAGGAATGCCGTCTTCTCCAGGAGGAGGGGCAGGAACCGTTCGAGCATCTGGGGATTCAGGCCGGGCTCGGCCTTTTCGCGCTCCTCCTCCGTCAGGAGCGCGAGCTGGGCGGGATAGATCTCGCAGCGTTCAAGCGTCCGGACCGACCGCTGGGTCTCGGCGTCGAAGACGCGGATCGAGTCGACCTCGGTATCGAAGAATTCAATGCGGCGCGGGTCTTTCTGGTTCGCCGGCCAGACGTCGAGGATGTCGCCGCGGAGGCTGAACTGGCCTCTCGCCTCGACCGGCCCGCCGATCCGTTCGTAGCCCATTCCGACGAGGCGGAGAACGGTCTCCTCGCGGTCGTATTCCGCTCCCGTTTCGAACGCGACCGCATGCGCCGCGAACCGCTCCTTCGGCGGCAGATGCTTCAGCGCCGCGGCCGCCGACGCGACGACGACGCAGTCCTCCCGGCGGATCAGCGCCGAGAGCGCCGCCAGGCGCGCCTCGAGGATCTGGTGGGATTTCGCGTCGAACCGCAGGAACCGCCCTTCATCCTCCGGGACGACATAGACGCGCTTTCCCGCAAAAAAAGCAAAGTCCTCCCCCAGCTTCTCGGCTCTCCCGGGGGAGGGGACGACGGCCAGAGCCGGCCCGTTCGTCTCTCCGATCAGGAGGCCGGAAACCAGAGAGGCTCTCGTTTCCGCGATTCCTGTGATGTTGTGGATCCCGGAGCGCTCCGTTGCGAGTTTCCGGATGCCGGCAAAGCCGGTCTTCGGGAGTGTCATTCCGTTTCCTTGTCCGACTCCGTTGCCGTCGGCGGTTCTGCTTCGGCAGGTTTCTCTTTCTCTTTTTCCTTCTTCTTCCGCTTCGGCTTCACGTTATAGCGGTTCATCGCACGGTCGATCCCGTCCGTCACGATCGCTTCGGCCGCCTTTGACGCCTTTTCGATCGCTCCCTCGACGGCTTCGATCTTTTCCTTCGGGAATCCGCCCATCACGTAACCGATCAGATCCTGGCCTTCGTAACGCGCGCCGCCCGTTCCGATGCGGATCCGGGGGAACCGGTCGTCGCCGAGCTGATAGACGATCGACCGCATCCCGTTGTGGGTCCCGGCCGAACCGCCGGCGCGGATGCGGAGGTCGCCCATCTCGAGGTCGATGTCGTCGTAGATGACGATGAGATGGTCGAGCGGCTCCTTGTAGAACGTTACGATCTCGCGGAGCGCCTCCCCCGACGCGTTCATATAGGTCTGGGGTTTGACCAATAAAACCTTTTGGCCGGAGAAGGAACCTTCTCCGACCAGGGATTTGAACTTCAGTTTCTGGATTTTGATGTCATGGGCCCCGGCGAGCAGATCGACAGCCCAAAAACCGACGTTGTGTTTCGTGTTTTCGTACTGTTTTCCCGGGTTGCCGAGGCCTGCGATAATGTACATTTCTTATTTTACGGCGTGGTATTCGTAGAGGCCCGAGAGCGGTTCGCACGCGTAGATCCGGCGCATCGATTCCGCGAGCAGCGGCGCGACCGAGAGGACCTTCATCTTCGGAAGCATCTTTTCCGGCGGGAGCGCGATCGTATCGAGGACGACGAGTTCGTCGATCGCCGAGTCGTTGATGCGCTGGATCGCGGGGCCGGAGAGGACGGGGTGGGTGCAGCAGGCGTAGACGCTCTTCGCGCCGATGTTCTTCAGCGCGTTGGCGGCGTTGCAGATCGTGCCGGCCGTGTCGATCATATCGTCCGCGAGGAGGACGTTCTTTCCGACGACATCGCCGATGACGTTCATGATCTCGGAGACGTTCGCCTTCGGACGGCGTTTGTCGACGATCGCGAGGGCGGCGCCGAGAGGCTGGGCCATCGCACGGGCGCGGGTGACGGAGCCGTGGTCGGGAGAAACGACGACGAGGTCGGGGATGTTCTTCTTCAGATAGTATTCCGTCAGGATCGGCTGGCCGTGGAGATGATCGACGGGGATGTCGAAGTAGCCCTGGATCTGGGCGGCGTGGAGGTCCATCGTGATCACCCGGTCCGCGCCGGCGATCGAGAGGATGTTCGCAACGAGCTTGGAGGTGATCGGATCGCGCGGTTTGGCCTTGCGGTCCTGGCGGGCATAGCCGTAATAGGGGATCACGGCGGTGATGCGGCCGGCGGAGGCTCTCCGCATCGCGTCCATCATAATACAGATCTCCATCAGGTTGTCGTTGACCGGGTCGTTCGTGGAGTTGATGATATAGCAGTCGCAGCCGCGGACCGTCTCGTAAAGGCTGACCGAGATCTCACCGTCGCTGAATTTCGTGACCTCCGCGTTTCCGAGGCTTTTTCCGAGAAGCTTCGCGATGTTTTCGGCAAGGGCACGATTGGAATTACCGGTAAAAATCTTCATGTCAGCGAATGTGGTGTTCATTTGAATCGTTCCTCCTGGACAGGTGTGCGAATAGACGCAAAAACAAGTTCTGTTGACAGTATACCATGAAAAAAAACGTCCTTCAACCGAAGAACGTTTTGTTTTGGGATTTGGATCGATATCGAAGGTTCCTGTAGTCAAGCTAATTATCCGAAGGCTCCTCCGGCGGCAGCTTTTCGAACGCCGCGAAGACAGCCTCCTTGATTTTGTTGCGGAACTCGGACGTCAGCGGGTGTGCTACGTCCCGGAAATCGCCGCCCGCCATTTTGCGGCTCGGCATCGCAATAAACGGCCCGTTCTGACCTTCGATGATCTTGATGTCGTGGACAACAAACTCATCGTCGAACGTTACGGATACGGATGCGATCATCTTTCCCTCGTCGTGAATCCTGCGAATGCGCACATCGGTAATCTGCATTTCTATACCGTCCCTTTCGTTGATATTTTGCGCGTGTTCGGGTCCAACTAAGATGTCACAAAACCATTAGGTAATATCAGTATACTTGCCAAACAGCGGGCACGCAAGTTATTTTTCTTGATTGGATACAATTTCGGTCGTTTCCGCGCTTTTCCCGCGAAAAGGATGCAACCGCGGCGACGTTGTGCTATACTGTTTAGTTGAAATCACGCGTATGCGCAATTCCGGAGGAATCCATGAAAGCACTCTCACAATACACCCGCATCCACTGCATCGGCATCGGCGGGATCGGTCTTTCCGCGATCGCCGAGATCCTTCTCGCGCGCGGCTATTCGGTATCCGGCTCCGATATGAAGGAGAGCGAGATGACCGAGAAGCTCCGCGCCGCCGGCGCGACCGTCACGATCGGCCACGCAGCGGAGAACGTCGCGGGAGCCGACCTCGTCATCTACTCGAACGCGATCCCCGCGGAGAACCCGGAGATGGTCGCCGCCCGCGCGGCCGGGATCGAATGCGTGACGCGCGCGACGGCCCTCGGCGTTCTGATGGCGGAATGCAAGGAATCGATCGCCGTCTCCGGTACCCACGGCAAGACGACGACGACCTCGATGATCTCGCTCCTCCTCGACCACGCCGGCTTCGATCCGACGATCCTGGTCGGCGGAAACCTCGGCGAGATCGGCGGGAACTGCAAGGTCGGCGGAAAGGACTATTTCGTCACCGAGGCGTGCGAATATATGGACAGCTTCCTCCAGCTCCGCCCGAAGACCGAGATCATCCTCAACATCGACTCCGACCATCTCGACTACTTCAAGGACATCGACCACATCGTCCGCTCGTTCGACACGTTCGCCCGGCTCGTCCCCAAGGACGGTCTCGTCATCGCGTTTGCCCAGAACCCGTTCGTCGCGTCGATCCTCAACGGTCTCGACTGCCGCGTTCTGACGTTCGGCTTTATGGACAGCTGCGACTACTACGCGAAGAACATCACCTTCAGCTCGACCGGCATGCCCGCGTTCGATCTCTGCTTCCGCGGCGAAAAGCTTGCGCGCCTCCAGCTCGCGGTCCCCGGCGAACACAACATCGCCAACGCGCTTGCCTCGGCGGCCTGCGCAAGAACGCTCGGCGTCCCGATGTCCGTGATCAGCTCGACGCTCGAGGGCTACAGCGGAACGGCGCGGCGCTTCGACGTCCTCGGCGTGACGACGACGGGCGTGAAGGTCGTCACCGACTACGGCCACCATCCGACCGAGATCAAGGCCACGCTCAACGCGGCCGTCAACATCCCCCACAAAGACGTCTGGTGCATCTTCCAGCCCCATACCTATACGCGGACGCGCGCGCTGTTCCATGAATTCACGAATGCGTTCGACGCCGCCGACCACCTCATCCTCGCGAAGATCTATCCGGCCCGCGAGAAGGACATCTACGGGATCTCATCCCTCGATCTCGAACAGGAGATCGTCCGGACCCATCCCTCGAAGGACGTCCGCTACATCGAGGACTTCGACACCATCGCACGGACCGTTCTCGAAGAGGCAAACCGCGGCGACCTCGTCCTCGTCATGGGCGCGGGCGACATCGACCGCGTCGGCGAGCGCATCCTCGCTCTCGACCAGTCCAGAACGCGGTTCCCCCACGGCATCGGGGTGCTCGGGGATCTGTGATCGCCTTCCGAAACGACAGAACAAGCGGCGGCCTTCCGGCCGCCGCTTTCGTTCGCTCTGTAGGAAGAGTTCCTATTTCATAAAGTTCAGTTCGACGTCTCCCGAGACGGTCCGGAGGACGAGCGGATTGCCGCGGGTCGCGCCGTAGACGACCTCGGGAGAGGCGGTCCCGTCCTTGATCCGGATCGCGTAGCAGTCCTCGTTTCCGCCGAGGGAAACCGCGAGATCGCCCGAAACGGTCTCGAAATGGCCGTCCGCGATGACGCTGCCGATCTCGAGCTCGAGATCGCCGTTCGTCGAGATCGTGCTGACGCGGCCGGAAACGGTGCAGCCGGCCGCCGAAACGTCGCCGCTGACCGTCACGAGATCGAGCGACTCCGCAGCGACGCCGTTCAGCTCCGCGTCGCCGGACGTCGTCTTCACGGTCAGCGCGCCGCAGGTGAGCGCGCCGCAATCCAGGTCGCCGCTCACCGTCTGGATCGTCACGGGTCCGGCCGTCAGAACGGCATCGACGGAGATGTCGCCGGAGACCGTCGAAAGCGTGAGCGGGCCGCCGAAGCCGCGCGGAACGAGAAGCCGCACGTCGCCCGTCGGCGTATAGTCGAAATCGAAGGAGATGCCGAGGAATCTTCCGTTCTTCCGCACGCGCTTCCGTTCGATCCGGAGCGTTCCGTCCGCATCGGCCGTACAGCTCAGGCCGCGCGCCTCTTCGCTCTCCACGCGGAGCCGGTCGTCGGGGGAGGACGCGATCTCCACGTCGCCCGAGATCTCCTTCAGCACGATCGCGCGGATGTCTTCGGACGCGAACGTCGAAACGACGAGTTCGTTCGGTCCGTCCGCACCGCCTTTCGCCTCATCCGCGTCCGCTTCGCGCTTCGCCTGCGAATTGAACTCGATCGAGAAGAAGCCGCCCGGCTTCTTTGCCGTCTCCTCGTCCATCACCGTCTCGGCCATCGTCTTCGCGGCCGGCTCTTCCGCCGGTCCGTCCGCGGTTCCTTCGCCGAGGACGTCCCGCGCGATGTCATCCGCGCTTCCCATCGCGAGGACCGCCTCCTCCTCGGAGACGCCGTCCTCGATCCGGTCGTCGATCGCCTCTTCGTAATAATCCAGAACGCGGCGCGCCTCCCGGTGCGGGATGTCCGCCAGCCGTTCGCTGAGCTCGTTCAGAAATTCAAACTTCTTCATCGTTCCGTGTCCCCCTTGAGAAAGGCATAGATCCGCATCAGCTCTCCCCATTCGTCGAGAAAGGCCGCGATGCGTTCGCGCCCCGCGCCGGTGAGGCTGTAGTAGCGGCGGAGCCGCCCGCTGTGTTCGGCCGTCCGCGCCGTCAAAAGGCCGCCCGCCTCGAGCCGTTTCAGGATCGGATAGAGCGTCGATTCGCTGATCGCCACGACGGGCGAAACGTCCTTGATGATCCGGTAGCCGTAGGATTCTCCGTCCTCCAGCGCGCGCAGCACGCAGACGTCGAGGATCCCGCGGCGGAGTTGTGCATCCATCTTAATGCCCCCTTTCACATAATACTATGCGCTGCAAAGTATTATTTGTCAAGAGGTATATGAAAAATAGAGGACCCGTTACCGGGTCCTGTCCGTTCGTTTCGATTCAGTTGTCCGAATCCGGCTTCAGCAGATTCGAGAAGCCGGCGCCCTGGCCCCAGACGGTGTCGACCTTGATGACCGATACGAACGCGCGGGGGTCGGTCTTCGCGACAAACTGGCGGATCAGCACGCTTTCGCGCGGCGAGCAGTACGTCAGGAGCTGGTCGTGGGGCTTCATCGTATAGGCCCCGACGATGTGGGAGATCGAGATGCCGCGGCCGAGGGTGTGAAGGATGTAGTTCTGGACGGGCTCGTAGTCCTTCATGATGATCTTCACCTCGACGATGTGGGAGGTCAGGCCGAAGATGATGATGTCGATGACCTTGGCGACGACGACCTGGGCGATCAGCGCGTATAGCGCGACGTTGATGCCGTAGAAGAAGCCCGAGATCACGATGACGGAGCTATTGAGCACGAGGATGATCTTCGAGAGCGGCGCGTTCTTCACGAAGCATTTCTTGACGATCTTCGCGATCGCGTCGACGGCGCAGATCGAGTAGCCGCGCGACAGGATCAGCCCCGAGCACGTTCCCGAGCAGGCGCCGTAGTAGATCGCCGCAAGGAACAGGTCCTTCTCCTCCAAAAGCTGGAAGTCGACCTTTTCGACGAGCAGCGTCATCACCGGATACATCACGGCGAGCAGCGCGACCTTGCGCGCCTCCTTCTTCCCGAGGAACAGAAAGACCGCGCCGAGCGTGAGGATCGTGAAGGCGGCGAACAGAACGCCGTAATCGAGGCCGGGAACGATTGCCTGGAGGATCCGGGCGAAGCCCGAGAGGCCGCCGGTCGTCAGGCCGTTCGGAACGAGGATGCAGACGGCGCCGAAGGAGCCCGCGAGCGTTCCCGCGAGAAGAAAGATCATATCGACGGCCAGTTTTTTCAGATCGGCCGTTCTCGTCTCCTTTTGTTCCATCGGTTCTACTCCTCCTTCAGCAGGTTGGAGAACCCGGCACCCTGGCCCCAGACCGTATCGACCTTGATGACCGCCACAAAGGCGTGGGGATCGGTCTTCGCGACGTACTGGCGGATCAGCACGCTTTCGCGCGGCGAGCAGTACGTCAGGAGCTGGTCGTGGGGCTTCATCGTATAGGCGCCGACGATATGGGAGATCGTCACGCCGCGTCCGAGGGTATGGAGAATAAAGTTCTGGACGTCCGCGTAGTCCTTCATGATGATCTTGACCTCGACGATGTGGGACGCGAGGCCGAACACGATCATATCGATGATCTTCGTCAGGACGACCTGGGTGATCAACGCGTAGAGGGCGATGTTGACGCCGTAGAAGAAGCCCGAGGCGATGATGATCGAGCCGTCGATCGCGAGCAGGACCTTCGACACGGCCGCCGTTTTGAAGATCTTTTTCCGGAGCATCTTCGCGATCGCGTCCGACGCGCAGAGCGAGTAGCCGCGCGACAGGATCAGGCCGGAGCAGAGGCCGCTCGCGACGCCGTGGTAGATCGCCGCAAGGAAGAGGTCCTTCTCCTCCAGCAGTTCAAAGTGAACGAACCGCTCGACGAACATCGTGACGGCCGGATAGAGGACCGCCAGGAAGGCCAGTTTCCGGAACTCCACCTTTCCGAGCACGATCCCGACAACGATCAGCGTCAGGAGCGAGAGCGCCGCGAAGACGACGGAGTAATCCAGACCGGGGAAGATCGCCTGGAGGATACGGGCAAGGCCGCTGAGGCCGCCCGAGGACAGCCCGTTCGGGACCATGATCCCGACGGAGCCGAGCGCACCGCAAAAACAGCCGGCGAGGATGAAGAGAAGGTCGACGGCTGATTTCCTGTAATTGATCGGTTGTTTCTGTGCTGTGTTGTTCTGTTCCATTTTCGGTCGTTCGTTCGCGGGAGGCTATCGTGATTGGCCGCAAACAATCGCTATTGTACTTCCGTTTCCGAAAATGTCAACACCCTTTATTGTTACAGTTTCGATACGGTCCGCGAGCGTCTCATACGAGAGTTCGAGATGTTTCCCCTCGCGGCAGAACCAGACGCGCGGCGTATAGTCGCCGGTCGCCGCGCCTTCCTCCGCCGGACCGGCCGACCAGTCGGCCGACCAGAAGTCGATCAGCGCCAGGGAATCGTTCTTGATGACCTTGCGGATCGTCGGCAGATACTTCTCCTCCACCGGGATGTTCCGCAGCGACGCCGGCTCGTAGCCGGTAAGGCGGATCGTGAGGCGCTTCTTATCGGTCAGCGGCAGCTCCTCGACGCGGACGTCCGCGCGGAGAACGCCCTGTTCCTTCTTGCTTTCGGCCTCCTTCTTCGTCTCGAGGAAGTCGTAGGAGGCGCCGAGCGAAACGAGGCGTTTATGGGTGTTGATCGCCGCGAGGCGGCCGATGTCGCAGGCGATCCAGCGCCGCCCCATCGACTCCGCCGCCGCCGGCATCGTCCCCGAGCCGCAGGTGAAATCGCAGACGATGTCGCCCTCGCGCGTGCAGCTTTCGAGGATCGTCCGCATCAGGCTCTCCGGCTTCTGGGTCGCGTAGCCGGTCCGCTCGGCCGACGTCCGCCCGACCATGTCGATCGTCCAGACGTCCTTCTTGTTGACCATCGTGTACCAGCCCGTCTCGTCGCGGTATTCCTTCACACCTTTAAAGCGGTACGGTTTATAGCCGCGGTTGTAGGAGACTTCCTGTTGGGCCTGGAAATAGTATTTCGGGCTCTTCGCGTAGAAGAGGAGGTTGTCGTGTTTCTTCGCGAACGACCGCTTCGTCGCGCCGCCGGACTTGTACGTCCAGATGACCTCGTTGACGAAGTTCTTTTCGCCGAAGATCTCGTCGAGCAGGACGCGGACGTAGTGGGTCGCGTGGTGGTCGAGATGGACCCAGACGCACCCTTCGTCCGAGAGGAGCTCGCGGATCAGGATCAGCCGCGCCGCGAACCCGGTCAGGTATTCCTCCATCCCGTTCTCCCACGTGTCCTTGTAGGCGGGCTGCTTCATCGCGGGGACTTTGATGCCGTCCTTCACGGACAGCTTGATCTCCGCGCCGTAGTCGGCCTTCGAAAAGAACGGCGGATCGAGGTAGACGAGCTGGACCGTTCCCGCCATGTCCTTCTCGCGGAGCAGCCATACGATGAAGTCGATGTTGTCGCCGAGCGCGAGCATGTTCGTAGAGTCGCGGATGATCTCGCGGCGGACGAACGGCACGGCCGGCGCGTTCCGCTTCCGCTCCGCGGTCTTCGCCGCGCGTTCGAGGATGATCGGCAGCCGTTCAATGATTCCCATGGTGTTTTCCTCCCAGTAAGAGCGGGATCAGATCCTCGCGGCCCGTTTCCCGGAGCGCCTCGAGGACCAGTTTTCGGTTTTCGGGTTTGTTGAAGTGGAGCAGCGCGCGCTGGAGGTGTTTGCGGTGGAGATCCTTTTCGACGTAGACCGTCCGTCCCGTCAGCGGATCGACGCCGGTATAGTACATCGCCGTCGCAAGCGTTCCGGGCGTCGGGTAGAAGTCCTGGACCTGGTCGGGAACGAAGCCCGTTTTGTGGAGGTATTCCGCGACGGTGACGGCGTCCTCGAGCGTTGCGCCGGGGTGGCTCGAGATCAGATAGGGGATCAGGTACTGTTTCTTTCCGAGTTCTTCGTTGATCGCTTTATATTCCTTCGTAAACGCGTCGAAGACCTTTGCGGGCGCCTTGCGCATGCAGGCGAGCACGGGCGGCGCGATGTGCTCCGGGGCGACCTTGAGCGTCCCCGAAATGTGGTGTTCGCAGAGCTCGCGGAAGAACGTCCGGTCGGGATCGGCCATCAGGTAGTCGAAGCGGATCCCCGAGCGCACGAAGACCTTCTTCACCTTCGGAAGGCCGCGGACGGCGCGGAGGATCGACAGGTATTCGGAATGGTCGATCTTCATGTTTTTGCAGGGGCTCGGGTACATGCAGTCGCGGTCGCGGCAGACGCCGTATTTCTTCTGTTTTTCGCAGGCCGGCTCGTGGAAGTTCGCGGTCGGACCGCCGATGTCGTGGATGTAGCCCTTGAAGTTCTTCTTTTCGGTCAGCTTCTTCGCCTCGCGCACGATCGATTCCTTCGAACGGCCGCGGACGGCGCGGCCCTGGTGGTACGTCAGGGCACAGAACGCACAGCCGCCGAAGCAGCCGCGGTTTGCGGTGATCGAGAACTCCACCTCGCGGATCGCGGGGAC